>OMEV01000953.1_pt1 | contig 14707 bp, 9 predicted proteins | sample 1645491 | NCBI WGS metagenome assembly OMEV01 (sample SAMEA103958122, study PRJEB25191) | human gut metagenome | biome: human-associated habitat [ENVO:00009003]; feature: intestine environment [ENVO:2100002]; material: feces | place: Germany | collected 2013/2015
AGATGCCTACGGTTTTTATCTTCAGAAAAGTCGGGGCATCTTTTCTTGAAATTTCAAGATATACGGGACGGTATATTCCGCTGCCCGTATACCAGCGGCAGTTCGGAACAAGGCTGTTGTCGGCAAGGACCTCAACGGTGTTTTTGCCGCTCGTGACTTTTTCGGTGAGGTCGGCGGTAAACGGCGAATAACCGTATTTGTTTTCTTTAACGGCTTCGCCGTTTACGCTCACAACTGCATTGCGGTATACACCGCCGAAGTGCAGCCGTATATTTTTGCCGATGTCACTTTCGTTGATTTGAAATGTTTTTGTGTATCTGTACTTTCCGCCCGGAAAGTATCCGCTCTGAACCGCGTTTCTGCACGAAGCATATCTCTTTTCGCCGGGCATCGCATCATGAGGAAGACAAACGGAGAAGCTTTCGCCGTTTTCTTTTGTCAGCGTCCAGCCGTCGTTAAAATCGAATATCATTTGGATTCACCATGTTTTTTGGCGAGCTTCGCCGCCTTTTTCTGTTCTTTCTTTGCCTTTGCGGCGAGATATTTGGCGTTTTCTGCCTCAAAGTCAAGTCCCTTCTTTTCACAGAGGGCTTTGAGGTCCTTTATTCTGTTTTCTTCGTATTCGCGCTCGTCGCGTTCTGCCTCCAGTCTGTCCAGCTCTTCCGGTTCGATCCACTCTTCACCTTTGGCGAGGACAGCTTCTCTCTTTCTGCGGAGCAGTTCGGCGGAAATTTCGGGCATCTTCTTTTCTACATCCACGAATGGAAGCAGAATTATGAACGCTGTAGAAAGAATAATATCGAACAGATAGAATGAGAGGGTCATGAATGCTCTGACTTTTTCGTTTGGCATAACTCCGGCAATATCAACGAAGCCGAGGCGGAGAATAGCCGATTCGTATCCGCCGGCAAACGGTGCATATATAAGAGTCATAACAGCAGTGACAATACCTGTGCCGAGAAGTCCCTCAAGGCGGATATGCGACTTGTATTCGATGCTGTCAAATGCAAAGCAGGTAAGCGTTGCAAATATATATGCGTTTGGAAGCCAGCCGATGTTTCTTAAAAGTCCCGCTATCAGAGCAGGAATCATTTTATCCGGGAATATCCAGCCGATGATGCTGCCGATAAGCACGAGCGAATATCCGCCGACGGTCAGATTCTTTATTCCGACTTTTTTGGATATCGGGTATATCAGGAATGCACCGATACCGAGCGGAACTCCTGTTACGATCTGATAGATCATCTGCATGAAATCGTTGTTGATGCCGCCGAGCATATATTGAATATAGAAATATTGAACGTTTCCGCCCTTGTAGTTGTCAACAATTCCTCCCAGAAGCACAAGAAAAGTCAGAATGACCCAGTATTTGTTGGTGAACAGTGCTTTCATCTGTTCTTTAAGAGGAATATTGTTTTCTCTGTCAATTCCCTGTTCGAGTGCGATATCTTCGATAATGCGCTCTCTAGTGAAATAGTACTCCATGAGCACAAGCGGAACGGCGACTATCGAAAGGATTATCATAAGTATAGCATATCCTTTGATATCATACTGGAGCCATAACGGGATAATGACCGAAGAGACAAGCATTCCGATGAGTATGCCGGAAATGAGAGTCCACGACATTTTGCGTATAAAAGTCAGCTGAGCTTTCTCTTTGGCGTTGTGAGTTGAAAGAGATACTATGTTGTCGCGGAACAGGTAAAAGTAGGAGGTTCCGATTGTATGATAGCATATGAGCAGGGTGAAGAAATAGTACCAGTAGTTATCACCCAGAGTATTTCCCGAAAACAGGAAGATGGTCGCTGCTATTGCAACGGAACAGAATCCGAAGATCAGATACCACGGACGGAGTCTGCCCTGCTTTGACTTTGTGTGCGAAATGAGCCACGACACCAAGAGACCTGTAGCGACGGCAAGAATCTTTGCAACAGTCATTACCATCTCATATTTTTTGCCCATTGCGGATATCATCGCGGCGTTGCCTTCGCCGTACATTGCGCCGACCTGCTGAGTGAAAAATTTTTCAACGAGCGCAGCAACAGTGTTGACAACGAGGATGAGTCCGAGGGGACCGATGAGGTGCCCAAGGTATTTTTCTTTCCATGACACCGAGCAGGTTCTTATTTTTGAATCAAAAAATTTTGAATTTATTATGCTTTTCTCAAGCAGGGATATTTCTTTCATAAGTTCACCTTTTTTATCAATAATGTGCCGTCGAAATGTTATTTCGATACTTTGTTGAAATCTATTTTGATAGTTGTTTTTCCGCCCTGCTCAAATGTTACCGGGACGGAGAAAACGCCGTTTTGACCCTTGAATGTCTTGCTTTTTCCGGCGGCAACGCCTATGCTGCCGTTTTCACTCTGGTTTTTAGGTGTGAGGGTCAGCTCCGTTCCATCGTCATTGATTTCCCAGAAACCGTCGCTCCACATGGAATATTTTCCCGCAAACTGGGCGCAGTGAAGTTCGTAGATTCTGCCTTTTTCACCCCACTCGTTTGCGTCAGAGGTGTTTCTGAGCAGTATGTATGCATCGCCGACGACTCCCGCCCATATCTTGCTTTCGGAATCGGATCGCAGAATGTCGCCCTTTTTATCCTTTATGAAGGCAAACTTGCCGACAGAAACAGACGGCTGTTTTGCCGGGATGGCTGTTGTTCCGTTCGAAGGCGCATCTGCCTTTGTTTCTTCAACTGATGCGGATTCGGAATCTGTTTGCGGTGCAGTGGAGTCCTGCGGAGCCGCAGACGTGTCCTCAACTTGAGCTTCAACGCTTCCCGAGGATGCGTCGGTGGTATCGGTTTCGATGTTCTTCTGGTCGCGGCAGCCTGCAAATAAAGCAAGCATCGCCAGTGAAAGAAGCGCGCAGATAAATTTTTTCATATATGATCCTCCTGTTTTTGATTTTGCTCTTTTGCTGTGATTTTAGACGCGGCAAACACACAATGCCCAAAATCAGTCAACAAAGTCTGCAAAAAATAATCATTATACATTGATTTTAATCAAAAACAGTTGAACGGTATTTCACTATCGGGTATAATATTATAAAATAAGGTTCGTGGGGGTGTTCTTTGTGGATGACAGAATAAATAATATATGCAGTTTATTTTATGCTTCACATTATATACCGCTGGCGGTGTATGAAGAAAGGGATATAGTACATATTTTTTCGTCGGCGGGCAGCAGTCTCGATTTGTTTTCTTTGTTTGAGGCTCAGTCGTTTTCCGCCGAGCAGACTATGTATATCCTGACTTTGCCTGAACAGGGGACATATGGGCAGATAAGAATAAAAAACAGCCCGATGAGAGTACTTCTCGGTCCGGTTTTTCCGACGCCTATCACGGAAGATACGGTTATGACTGTTGCGCGAAGAAATTTAACGGATAAAAAAGATATGGATGCGTTGGCGGAATTTCTGTATTCCATTCCGAATTGCTCATATAATCAGTTTGTGAACCTTACCGCGCTTCTGAATTTTATTATCAACGGTGAGATGTTTGACATTGCGGAGCAGTTTCTCGAAGAATCGTCGGATGTAGGAAACAAGCTTGCGGTTACATATACCGAGAATTTGTACAAATCGCAGGACGAGCAGGTTCTGCACGGAACATATCAGTTTGAAAATATGCTCCTCTCATTTGTAAGGGACGGCGAGACAGACAAACTGAATGCGTTTTTGACCTCCACCGCGAAAACAACGCACCTGCGGGAGGGAAAACTTGCGGAAGCGCCGCTGCGTCAGGCAAAAAATCTTTTGATAGGCATAGCAACCATGGTCGGCAAGGTCGGCGCTATCGGCGGCGGACTCGGAGTTGAAGAGACTTATCGCCTTATCGATCTGTATATCCAGGAGTGTGAAAAGACCTCCTCAACAGAGGAGGTCAAAGTGCTGCAGTACAACATGCTTCTTGATTTCACGGACAGGGTTGCACAAGTGAAGGCCCCGCGGAATGCGTCGAAAGAGATATATGCTTGTATGCAGTATATTCAAAATCACACAAACTGTCAGATAGGAATAGATGATGTTGCGGGATTCATCGGAAAGAGCAGGACATATGTAACAAAAAAATTCAGGCAGGAAACCGGAGAAAGCATTACAGATTTCATTATAAAAAGTAAAATAAGAGACGCCAAAAGGCTTCTCAGATACTCCAACCGAAGTCTGTCGGAGATCAGCACCCATCTTTGCTTTTCAAGTCAGGCGTATTTCCAAACCGTGTTTAAAAAGTCTACGGGTATGACGCCGAATGAATACAGGAATGTTCACAACGAAAAGTGATTGGAACTTGAGGAAAATCGAAATTTTAAAGGAAAAATGCGATTCTTAGCAGTTAATCAAAAATTACAGAAAATAATAAATATGCAGTGCCGGACGCGCAGAATGGCTTCATCATCAAGCAGACGGTCGATAGGATAACCGTCTGCGATAAATAAATATATGCAAATAAAATTCAAATGCGGGGTGACATTCGCCCGGCAATATGTAGAATAAAAAGAATGAGCAGCGCCTCGAAATGTCTTATACAGCATTTCGAGGCGCTGATTGCGATTTTTATTTCGGATATTTCTTCAGAAAGCGGTGGAAATAATCACAACGATATGTTACAATTCCGATGAAGAGGAACGATGAATCATGATTTTTGCCGCCTTTTTCTTTTTATTGAAAAGATGCGTTGTTGAATATAGGAGCAATAATGTAATTTGTGCTTGAAAGAGCAGCTGATACACACAATAATGCGGTTCAGCTTTCGCTGTGCCCGCTCACATCCACGTACTCTGCAATGAATATAAATTCTCAAGCATGTCTCAACACAGATTTTTAATGCTGTGTTACGGTGCAAGGCTTTCCGAGCCTTTTGTGTCTTACACGCAGCGGAAAGGAACGGTCATAACAATGAAAGAAAACCAAGAAAAGAAATCAAGGCTTTCCGGATTGGGTGCCACGCTTCAGCTCGGGAATAAGCCGCTTTGGAAGGAACGCGTGTCATATTTCTTCGTGAACCTCGGAAACATCCCTATAATGACCATGGTCAACGCATACCTTTCGATTTTCTATACCGACACACTCGGTATGGACGCAAAGGTCGTCGGAACAATGTTTTTAATCGCAAGAGTTTTTGACGGAGTGAATGACCCGTTCATCGGTTATTTCATTGACAGAGCGCCAAACTCAAAGTTCGGAAAATTCAGACGAATTCTTATTGTCGGAACGATCATCTGCACCTTGAACTATGCCGTGGTATGGATGGGTCCGGCATATGTTTCGGACTCGATGAAGGTTATGGTTGCCTATATTTCATATATGCTTCTCGGTGTGACCTTCCCCGTTATGGACATTTCACTCAACAGTATGCTTCCTGTAATGACAAACGATATGGAGGAGCGAAATTTCCTTGCAATGCTAAAAAATTTTGCTTACGGTCTCGGCGGTGGACTCAACCTCATAGCTCCTATTGTTTTCGCAAAGTTCAACTCTTCCGTCAAGGGCTATAATATTATGAATCTGCTTGCTATGGGAATCATCCTTTCGTGCTCGCTCGGCGGAATCACGGGCATTCATCAGCGAGTCGAACCGCTCAAGGATGCCGGATATAAAGCAAAGGATGTTTTAAGAATCATTAAATTGAAGCCGATTGTTGCTTTCTTTATCGGAGGACTTATTGTTCAGACGGGACTTGCGTTCGTTGCAACGTCGAATCCATATTATGCAACGCACGCGCTCGGCTCGATCGGAAAGCTCACGATTATGAATACGGTCGCAATTGTCGGCGGCCCCGTCTCATTGCTTGCCGTTCCGCTCGCGAAGAAGATTGGAAAGCGCAGGATTTATGTTTGCGGAATGATCGTCACGGCGATCGGTTGTCTCGTTCGTCTTGTTGCGGTCAACGACAAAACGAGCGGTCTTGTCGCCGCCTGCATCTCAAGCGTAATTTGCAGCTGCGGAACAAGCTTTGCACAGCTTTTGTATTATTCGATTCAGGCTGATAATATCGACTATGTGGACTACAAGCTCGGCCTGCGTGCTGAGGGCGTGATTGCCGCAGCGACCTCAATGATTACAAAAATCAGCAACGGAATAGGCGCAGCTTTTTCGCTTTACGTTCTTTCATGGACAGCAAACGGCGACGGCTCATACACAAAGTTAGGCCTCAGCCTTGCTGACGGCTTGATTCCGGGTATAGTGGTTTTTGTTGGTGCGATTGTATTCTTGTTGCTTTACAGAATCAACAATGAAGAAGCCGAAAAAATTCAGGCGGTGCTTTCGGAAAGACGGGAGACGGCGGAAAATGAAACTTAAAAATATCCGAATCGATGATCTGTGCGGTTTTGCCGTGACAGACAGTGAAAATCCGCGCTTCACTCTTGAAACCGAAAACGAGCTTGAAAACGCCTTTATTTCTTCATATTCCCTCAAGGTCAAAAGTGACGAAGCTGTCCTTTGGCAGACAGAAGAGCAAAGCTCTACTGTCGACAATATCGTTTATGGCGGAAGAGCTCTTCTCCCGTGCACGGTTTATACGGTAGAAGCGACGGTTTGTGACAATTACGGAAACAAAGCCGAAAAAACGGCGGAGTTTGAAACGGGCTTTCTTTCCGGTGATTTTCCTGCGGAGTGGATAACGAAGCCGAACTATCACGTCGGTTTCAGAAAAAGCCCCATTCCGCTCGTCTTCAAACGTCAGTTTTTGCTTTCGGGTAAGGTGAAAAAAGCACGGCTTTATTCAACCGCGTTCGGAATTTATTCTTTCACGCTTTGCGGAAAAGAGATTTCCGACGACCGCTTTGCTCCCGGTTTCACGAGTTTTGAAGACCGACTTCAATATCAGGTTTATGACATTGCGCCGTTTCTCGAAGAGAAAAACGAATTGGTTTTCACCGTTGCGGGCGGTTGGGCGGTCGGGATTTTCGGCCTGAATAGAAGTAATAAGCTCGGCGCCGACAGGCTCGCGCTCAAAGCACTTATTCAAATCGAATATGACGATGGGCGAAAAGACGAAATTAAAACCGACGAAAGCTGGCTCGTCACCGCTGACGGGCCTGTCAGAGACGTGTCGTTTTATAACGGAGAGATATTCGACGCAACGAAAACCTTGAGCAAGGCGATCTTTGAAAATGCCGAAAAAGAGAAGCCCCGTATTTCTCCGCGCCTCGTCGCATCATACGGAAAATTTGCAAAAATAATCGAAACGCTCGAACCGAAAGAGATTCAAAAAAGCCAAAACGGCTATATCTATGATTTTGGTCAAAACTGCGCCGGAGTTCTCGAACTTGAAATTAAAGGGAGAAAAGGGCAGAGGATAACCGCTCGACATGCGGAGGTTCTTTTGAACGGCGAGCTTTTTACAAAGCCGCTGCGTTCGGCGAAAGCAAAGCTTGAATATGTTTGCGGCGGAGAAGAAGAGACCTACTGCCCGAAATTTACCTTTATGGGTTTTCGTTATGCCGAGCTTTGCGGAATTGAGCCTGAAAACGTCAAGGTCAGAATGAAGGTTATTTCCTCGATCGACGAGGAAACGGGAGACTTTTTCTGCTCCAACGAAAGCATTAACCGCCTTCAAAAGAATATCAGATACAGCGGTTTTTCAAACTTCCTTGAGATCCCGACCGACTGTCCTCAGCGCGACGAAAGACTCGGCTGGACGGGCGACATCTCCGTTTTTGCTTCGACGGCGTGTTTCAACTTCAATATGAACCGCTTTCTTAGAAAGTGGCTTATTGATGTGAAAGCACAGCAGACAAAAGACGGAGGAATCCCCGTCGTTGTTCCTCGGGTCAAACATTTCGGCGGAACAAAGATTACGGCCGGCTGGTCCGACTGTGTTTTCCTTGTCCCGTGGGCGCTTTATCAAAACAGCGGGGACAAAACCATTCTTGAAAAGTTTTATCCGATGATGAAAAGATATCTTTCGGGAGTCGAAAAGAAAGCGGCGGCGTTTTCATCGGGGGAAAGGCGATACATTTGGTCGCACGGATTTTCTTACGGCGATTGGTGCGCTCCGAACGAAAATCAAAAGCAATGGATGGCAAAAAAGAAGTGGATTTCAACCGCATATTATGCCAACGATTGCGCCCTCGCATCAAAAATTGCGACCATTCTCGGTTTTGAAGAGGAGGCTAAGGCGTTTCAAGAAAAGCGAAAGTGCATCGAAAACGCATATCGGAACGTTTTTACCGACAAAAAAGGAACGCTCAAAAACGAGTTTCAAACGGCCTATGTTTGCCCGCTGTATTTTGGAATGGTGAGCGGAGAGGAAAGAAAAAAATATGCTGAAAACCTTTTAAGACTCGTGAAAGAAGCCGATAATCATCTTTCCACCGGCTTCCTCGGAACACCATATCTCCTTTTCGCCCTTTCTGACAACGGATATATAAATGAAGCATATGACCTTTTACTTCAGGATACCGTCCCATCGTGGTTGTATGAAGTCAAAGCCGGGGGAACGTCAATTTGGGAGCGTTGGGACGCGCTTCGACCCGATGGAACCGTCAATCTCGGAAAAGATCCGGGAAGCGGTCTGGTAAACGCTGTCGGCGGAGGAATGGTTTCTTTCAACCATTATGCGAACGGTGCAGTCGGCGATTGGTTATATAGGCGCGTCGCGGGACTCGAAGCGATTGAGCCGGGCTACAAAAAATTTAAGGTTGCACCCCTCGTCGGAGGCGGACTCACGAGCGTGTCATGTTTCAAAAAGCTTTCGAGCGGAACTATCAAAATCAATTGGAATTTTGAAAACGGCGTTTTTGTCCTCTCGATTAATGTTCCGTTTAACACGAGCGCTGTCATCACGCTGCCCGACGGAAAGAGCCTTGAAGTTTCAAGCGGAAAATATGTGTACAGCGTTGAAATGTGAGCAATATTATTTTAAAAGCCATGTGATGACATAACCGAATAATATAAAAACATATAGGCGCAGCCGATGAATTTTACGTCAGCTGCGCTTGGCTTTTTAGACAAAATGAAAAACCCTGTAAGCGTCTAATCGTCGAAGAATGTTAACCGTAATGTAGTTTTGTGTTTCAAATCTGCCCCACAAGTCAAGCAAAGAAATAATGGAATATCTTTTACGAGCGACGAGCTCGAACGAATAGATAAAATCAGTCTGACCTGATCTTTTCTGTAATCCCCCGTAAATGTGAATCGCACCCCGCTTGTCAAGCTGCAATGCCTGATAAACGGTGTGCGGTTTTGGTAAATGAAAGTGCTGCCTGCGGCTCTGGACTGGAAACAGAAATATGCAGGATGTCTTTACGGATAGTAAATTAGAGATATACTTTTGCTGTCGTGAGAAGATATTAAATATAAATGAATATCCGTAAATAAATAAAAACCGATGAATCCGTTGGATTCACCGGTTTTTCGCTGGCGGACAGGGTGGGATTCGAACCCACGAGCCGCTTGCGCGACTACCTGATTTCGAGTCTTTTATGCAACTGTGACGGGGGTGCCCGTTTTAGTGTCGTTTCTGTAAGCCCCGTACCCGCCGAAAGCCGCTTGAAATCAGGCTTTTTCGCTTGGAAAGCCTTGCGGGACGGGCTTTTTTTAAAGTGGGTTCAAATCGGCATTTTTCCCGATTTTGGAGAGAAATGCGGGAAGATAGGAGAGAAAAACCGGGAGATGGCCATACACCGCAGGATAGAGCTTCCAACCGACGAAAATCTATTTTTGAGGTGTTACAAATGGATGTATTCCCCGTTAACTGGGACAGCGTTCCCGAGGTAATGAACAAGGAGCAATTTTTCCGAATCTGCCACATCAGCAAGTCCACGGCGCTGCACCTGCTCAAAAGCGGCAAGGTGCCCTGCGAGTGGTCGGGTAAGAAAACCCGGTGCTATAAAATCCGAAAAGAGGATGTGAAAGCATACTTGGAGGAGCGGGCGATTTTTCCAGAACTCTATTCTGCGCCGAAGGGATGGTACGGCACCCACTATGTGGCGAGGCTCTCCAAGGAGCTGCCCGAGGACACGCTGCGGCAGATGCACGGCTACTATGAAAAGCTGCTGCGCAAATACCCGGATGTGGTCACGGTAAAGGATGTGGTGGCCCTGACCGGCTACACCCTGACCACCGTCCACAACTGGTGCAGCCGCGGGTCGCTGAAAGCCTTTCAAAAGGGACTGAAGTTCTGTATCCCGAAAATCTTTCTCGTGGATTTCTTCTGCTCCCTGACCTTCCGCTCCATCACCCGCAAAAGCCTCTGGCATATCCAGACGCTGAACGAGTTCAGCAGGAAGATGAAGCGGAAGTGATCTTTGCAACGATTTAAGGGCATTTGCAAAGTTCGTTGTAAAAAGTGTGCCCGCACAGCAAAAGTTCACTGCATTTTTTGTGGATACAAGGTGGAGGCCTGTTGCAGATGTACGGAATTGCCCCGTTCGGGCCAAAATACAGGTGCATCGTATTTTGGCCTAAAGCCTATAACCTGTCACAATATCGTACTGACCTTGCGATTCTGGAATTCGCACACTCGCACCTGCCTTTCGGTTTTGGTAGACTGTAACCGAAAGGCGGGTGCATTTTGCATTGCAGACCTGCCGGGGAAATTTTGAATGGGAGGATCACATATGAAATCGCTATTTGAGCAGCTGGGCGGCACTTACACAAGGCAGGGCGACTATTGCCTACCCAATATTTGCTTACCGCCCGAAGAGGAACGCCCCATCGGCATTTACGGCCAGCGGCGGCGAGCCTATCTGAAGGAGCATCACCGGGTACTGTATTATAACCTGCTGACCACCGGGACGCTGGACGGGCACCTCGCAGACATCGAGGAGCAGGCGCAGGGACTCTTTCTTCGGTTGGTAGAACAATACGCAGACTCCGAGGGCGTGACGGAGAGGTTGAAGGCCAGCGAACCGCAGTCGTGGGTGCGGAAGATGAACGGCGTCCGAAACCGAGCGAACGAGATCGTGATGCAGGAAATTGTATATGGGTAACGAGCAAGCGGGGGTCGATGACCTTCGCTTGTTTTGTGTGCGGAAAAGAACAATGCTGTTTTGAAACGACATTGTTCCGAACTTTGTTGACATTGTTCTTTTATTCGGGTATAATGTACTTGTGATTTTATGCGTGGAGGTATCCCCTATGGCTGAAATGATCTCGGTAAGAGAGGCGGCAGTGCGCTGGAATATAACGGAGCGGAGAGTTGCGACGCTCTGCAAGAATGGGAGAATCGCCGGTGCGAAAAAGCAGGGCAATCGTTGGCTGATCCCCGCTGATACGCAGAAGCCGGCGGATCAGCGGCTCAAGACGGGCGCTTTTCGCAAGACGGAGCGCGCGCCGAAGCTGCCCCTGCCCATCGGCGTGTCCAACTACTGCCTTGCCTCGTCGGAATACTATTATATCGACAAGACGATGATGATCAAGGATTTCATCGACGAGCGTCCGATGGTGACGCTGTTCACCCGCCCCCGGCGCTTTGGCAAGACGCTGAATATGGATATGCTGCGCACTTATTTTGAAAAGAGCGACAAGGATACCTCCGTCTATTTCCGGGACAAGAAGATCTGGGCCTGCGGCCAGAAGTACCGGGATTATCAGGGCAAGTACCCTGTGATCTTCCTGACCTTCAAGGATGTGAAGTTTGATACTTGGGAGGAGACCTTTGCGGCCATTCGGGATATTTTCGCAAAGGAGACCCGGCGGCACAAAGAGCTGCTGACCAGTGAAAAGTGCGACGAGTATAGCAAAAAGACCTATGAAAAGCTGGCAGACGGCAAGGTCAACGAGGTTGAGCTGGCTTCGGCACTGCTGGACCTGTCCTCTATGCTGCACAAGCACTATGCCGTTGCGCCTATTATCATCATCGACGAGTATGACACCCCCATCCAGCAGGGCTATCAGAAGGACTATTACGACAAGGTCATCCGGTTTATGCGAAACCTGTTTTCCGGCGGATTCAAGGATAATCAGCACCTGTCCTTCGGCTTCCTCACCGGCATTCTGCGGGTGGCCAAGGAGAGTATCTTCAGCGGGATGAATAACCTGTCCATCAACTCCGTGCTGGACAACAAATACAGCGCCTACTTCGGCTTCACCGCCGACGAGGTGATGGAGATGGCGGAATACTACGGCGCTGCCGATAAGTACGACGAAATTTGCCAGTGGTACGATGGCTACCGCTTCGGCAAGACGGAGATTTTCAACCCGTGGTCGGTGGTCAACTACTTCAGCAACGAGTGTGAGCCGAGACCCTTCTGGGTCTCCACCGGCAGCAACGATATTATCGGGGAAGTGCTTGCCCAGGCGGACGAGGAGATTTATAACCGTCTGACCTCCCTGGTCAACGGCGAGACCTTCACCACCTTCATCGACACCGGCGTGATCTATCCGCAGATCAAGAGCAATCCCTCCACCATTTACAGCTTCCTGCTGGTGACCGGCTATCTGAAGGCGCTGAAAACCACGCCCTCCTTCAGCGGCGATTTTATGTGCGAGGTCTCCCTGCCCAACCGGGAGATCTCTCTGGTGTATAACAAGGAGATTTTGCAGCGGCTGGAGAATCTGATCCCGCCGTCCACGGCGATTTCCGTTCAGGAGGCCATCTTCTCCGGCGATAACGCACGGCTGAAAGCGCAGATACAGACGCTGCTGACCCAGTCGGTCAGCTCCTTCGATACTGCCGGGGAGAATTTCTACCACGGCTTTATGCTGGGCCTGTGTGCCCTGCTGGGCGGCGCTTTCGTGACCTCCAACCGGGAATCCGGCGACGGGCGCTATGACATTCAGCTGAAGCCCACGCAAAAGGGTCTTCCGGGTATCCTGATTGAGCTGAAAGCGGAGAAAAATTGCAGCGACGAAAAGCTGAAAAAGCTGTCCGAGACGGCCTTGCAGCAGATCAACGATAAGAAATACGAAACCGAGCTGACGACCGCCGGGGTCAGGACGATTTATAAATACGGCGTGGCCTTCAGCGGCAAAAAGGTTGAAGTGGCAGTAGGGTGAGGAGTGAAAGCAATGGTTAACGAAAAAAGCAGCGCCGTGGGCGTAAATATACAGGAAAAGGCCACGATGATCTGGAATGTGGCGGATGTGCTTCGCGGGCCGTTCAAGCCCCACGAATATGGCCTTGTGATCCTGCCGATGACGGTGGTCAAGCGGTTTCACGACTGCCTGCTGCCCACCCACGATGCGGTGATCGAGCAATATGAAAAGGTTAAGAAGCTGGCGGTTATCGACGGCTTTCTGACCCGTGCTTCCGGCTATCAGTTCTATAACACCAGCCGCTTCACTTTTGAGAGCCTGCTGGCCGACCCGGACAACATCGAAGCAAATTTCCGGGACTATCTGGCCGGATTCTCCGGCAATGTGCAGGATGTGCTGGCCAAGTTCGATTTTGACAACATCATTCGCCGTATGGTGGAGTGCAACAGCCTGTATCTGGTCATCAAGGAGTTCAACTCCCCCAAAGGCTACCTCGGCCCGGATAAAATCAGCGCCGTGGACTGCGGCTATATCTTTGAGGATCTCGTCAAGCGCTTTTCCGAGTCCTTTGGCGAGGAGGCCGGAGCGCACTTCACCAGCCGGGACATCATCTATCTGATGACCGACCTGCTGCTGTGTGACGCCAAGCTGGATGACGGCAATGTGACCGTATACGACATGACAATGGGTACCTCGCAGATGCTTTCCTGTATGGAGGAGCGTATCCACGAGCTGAACAGCGATGTGGAAGTGACCTGCTTCGGGCAGGAGTTTAACCCCTCCACTTTCGCCATTGCAAAGGCGGATATGATGATCCGGGGCGGCGACCCCAATAATATGCGGTTCGGTGACACGCTCTCCGACGATCAGTTCCCGGGTTTCACCTTCCGGTACTGCATTTCCAATCCGCCCTTCGGTATCGACTGGAAGCGGGAACAGAAGGCGGTGGAGGCCGAAGCCGCCAAGGGCGAGCTGGGGCGCTTTGCGCCCGGTCTGCCGAAAATCAGCGACGGACAGCAGCTTTTTGTGCTCAACGGCCTGTCCAAGCTGGCGCCGGGCGGCAAAATGGCGATCATTCAGAACGGCTCGCCGCTGTTTGCCGGTGATGCCGGAAGCGGCCCCAGCAATATCCGCCAGTATATCTTGGAAAACGATTGGCTGGACGCCATTGTCCAGCTTTCCACCGACCAGTTTATGAACACCGGCATTTCCACCTATATCTGGGTGCTATGCAAGGACAAGCCCGCCTACCGCTGCGGCAAGGTGCAGCTCATTGACGCGTCCCACTGCTATGAACAGCGCCGCAAAGCCATCGGAACCAAGCGCAACGACATCAGCGACCATTGCCGGGAGCTGATCGTGCAGGCCTACGGCGAATACCGGAACAACGCCGTGTATGGGGACAAGTCCGGCGTGTACTGTGAGAGCAAGATTTTCGGCAGTGAGGAGTTCGGCTACAACAAAATCGTAGTGGAGCGTCCGCAGCGGGACGAAAACGGCGAGATCGTGATGAAGCGGGGCAAGCCGGTGGCGGACACCGCCCTGCGGGACACCGAAAATGTGCCGCTGGTGCAGGACATTGACACCTATTTTGCACGGGAGGTCCTGCCCTACGCCCCGGATGCGTGGATCGACAAGAGCAAGACCAAGGTGGGCTATGAAATTCCGATGACCCGCTATTTCTACGAGTATCAGCCGCCGGAGCCGGTGGACGACATTGTGGAGCGGATTCAAAAGCTGGAGCGTGAAATTGCCGACAGCCTGAACACGCTGTTCCATAAGG
>OMEV01000965.1_pt1 | contig 14434 bp, 9 predicted proteins | sample 1645491 | NCBI WGS metagenome assembly OMEV01 (sample SAMEA103958122, study PRJEB25191) | human gut metagenome | biome: human-associated habitat [ENVO:00009003]; feature: intestine environment [ENVO:2100002]; material: feces | place: Germany | collected 2013/2015
CAGGCTCCCGCGCCGGTGAGATGGACCTGACCGCGCTTTTGCAGAACCCGCTGGTCGAGAACTCCAACGTACACTTCAACGCGAAGGATGTTTACAACTTCCAGCTGGAAAAGACCCCCGACATGCGCATCCTGATGAAGAAGTTCAAAAAGAGCTTCGACTCCGCCGAGCCGAAGCCCAGCACCGTCACGCTGGACGTCGGCAACACGGACCGCGCGTTCGGCACGATCATTGGCAGCGAGATCACCGCCAGGTTCGGCAACACGCTGCCCGACGACACGTTCCATGTCGTCTGCCACGGCTACGGCGGCCAGAGCTTCGGCGCGTTCATCCCCAAGGGCCTGACGCTCGAGCTGGTCGGCGACGCGAATGACTACATCGGCAAGGGTCTGTCCGGCGGCAAGCTCGTCGTCTACCCGCCGAAGGACGCCGCCTTTGACCGCAGCGAGAACATCGTCATCGGCAACGTGGCACTGTACGGTGCTACGGGCGGCACGGCGTTCATCAACGGCGTGGCCGGTGAGCGCTTCTGCGTGCGCAACTCCGGCGCAACTGCCGTTGTGGAGGGCGTGGGCGACCACGGCTGCGAGTACATGACCGGCGGCACCGTGGTGGTGCTGGGCCAGACCGGCAAGAACTTTGCAGCCGGTATGACCGGCGGCATTGCCTATGTGCTGGACGAAAACTGGGATTTCTACCAGCGGGTGAACAAGGAGACCGTCAGCCTTGAGCCGGTGGAGCACAAGTACGATGTTGCCACCCTGAAGGAGCTGATCCGCGCCCATGTGGAGGCCACCGGCTCTCCGCGCGGCAAGGAGATCTTGGATAATTTCAGTGCGTTCCTGCCCAAATTCAAAAAGGTGCTGCCTTACGATTACGACCGCATGCTGCGGGTCATCGCCTCGGTAGAGGAGCGTGGTCTGGACGGCGAGCAGGCACAGATCGAAGCATTCTATGCAGTGCAGAAGCATAAGTAAGGAGGGGCAGCAGCATGGGTAAGACAACAGGATTTATGGATTATGCGCGCAAAACCAGCACGGACGTTGCGCCGCTGGAGCGCCTTGAAAATTTTAACGAGTTCCACATCTGGCTCTCGCGGGAGCAACAGCAGACGCAGGCCGCCCGCTGCATGGACTGCGGCGTGCCCTTCTGTCAGGCGGGCATGATGATCGGCGGCATGGCCTCCGGCTGTCCGCTGAACAATCTCATCCCGGAGTGGAACGATCTGGTGTACCACGGCAAGTGGGAGCTGGCGCTCCACCGCCTGATGGCCACCAACCGCTTCCCGGAGTTTACCAGCCGGGTGTGCCCCGCCCTGTGCGAGGCCGCCTGCACCTGCGGGGATGTGACTGGCAGCAGCGTCACCGTGCGCGAAAACGAGCACGCCATCATTGAGACAGCCTACGCCAAGAACTGGCTGACCGCCACCCCGCCGCCGACCCGTACCGGCAAGAGCGTTGCCGTGGTGGGCAGCGGCCCTGCGGGGCTTTCGGTGGCAGAGTACCTGAACAAGCGCGGCCACGCCGTTACGGTGTTTGAGCGCGCCGACCGTGTGGGCGGTCTGCTGATGTACGGCATCCCCAACATGAAGCTGGATAAGGCGGTCATCGAGCGCCGGGTCAAGCTGATGCAGGCCGAAGGTGTTGTGTTCCGCACCGGCATGGATGTAGGCGGCGCCGTGCCCGCCGAGCAGCTGCTGGCAGATTTTGATGCCGTAGTGCTGTGCTGCGGCGCAAAAAAGCCCCGCGACCTGAACGTGCCCGGCCGGGACGCCAAGGGCGTGCACTTTGCCGTGGACTACCTGACCAGCGTGACCAAGAGCCTGCTGGACTCGGGTTTTGCAGACGGCAAGGCCATCAATGCAGCCGGCAAAAACGTACTGGTCATCGGCGGCGGCGACACCGGCAACGACTGTCAGGGCACTGCCCTGCGGCAGGGCTGCACCGACCTGATGGCACTGGAAATGATGCCGCAGCCCCCTGTCGAGCGCACCGCCGCAAACCCGTGGCCGGAGTGGCCCCGGGTGCTGAAGGTGGACTACGGCCAGACCGAGTGCATTGCCAAGTTCGGCAAGGACCCGCGCGTGTACCAGACCACCGTCAAGGAGTTTTTGAAGGACGAGGCCGGTAACCTGACCGGTGCCGTCATCAGCTGCCTGAAGCCGGAGCGCGACCCCGAGACCGGCCGCACCAGCATGGTGCCCACCGGCAAGGAATTTACCTACGACTGCCAGCTGGCGTTTATCGCCGCAGGCTTTACCGGCTGCGAAAACTACACAGCCGATGCCTTTGGGGTGGAGCTGACCGCCCGGGGCAATGTAGCCGACCACAGCTTTAAGACCAATGTGGACAAGGTTTTCGTCTGTGGCGATATGCGCCGCGGCCAGAGCCTTGTGGTGTGGGGTCTGCGCGAGGGCCGCGATTGCGCCGCCGAGGTGGACCGCTGCCTAATGGGCTACTCGAACCTTTAATTTGCCATTCTCTTTCCTATCCTAAACAAGCAGAAGCGGGAGCCCGTTCAAGGCTCCCGCTTCTGCTTTTGTTGTATGCTGTTTAATTGGTATCGTATTCCGGCTCTGTACTGCCCTCCGGGGGCGTTTCCGGGGTGGTAGGCTCGGTAGCGGCAGGCTCCTCCGGGGTGGTAGTGATCTGCACACTGGGGTCTGCGGCGATATACACGGTGATCACCGTACCCACCGTGACCATAGCGCCCTCTTCCTCGCTGGCAGAGACCACACAGCCCGTAGCGTAGGAGCCATCGTTCACTACCATAAAGCAGCTGGCCACAAGCCCCCGGCTGCTCAGGATCTCAATGGCCTTATCCTGCGATGCACCGATGATCTTGGGCATCTCCACCTTCTCCGGGCCCTGACTGACCACGATCTGGATCACCTCGCCGTTCTCCATCACCTCGCCGGCCTCCGGCTCCTGCCGGATGACCTGCCCAGAAGGCACGGTATCGCTGTACTCCAGCACCGCCCGGAACAGGTACATACTGGTGTACTCGCGGTTATTCTTGATTTGTTCGTAGTCAATGCCCACAAAGTTGGGCACAAGGTTCTGGGGCTTCATTTCCTCGCTGCTGGCAGCTTCCGAGCTCGGCTCCGAAGAGGGAGTTTGTTCCTCCTTGCTGCTCACGATGCCCCACAGGGTGAGCAAGATCAAAACGGAAAGCAGGATCAGGATGCCCGCCAGCAACCCCTTCAAACTGAGCAGATGTTCCCTGCTCTGCGCGCTCTGCTCTGCCCGCACCGGATGCATCGGGGTCTCCGGCTTCATGGTGCGGGTCAGCTCGGCGGTATATTCCTTGGAAGAAAGCGCCTGATACAGCTGCGGCACGGTCTGGATGCGCTCCATGACCTTGAGCCGCAGCCCCAGCTGCAATACATCGGAGACATAGGCCGGTACGGCAGGCTCTACGGTGCGTGCCCGGGGGTTAGAGTCCGACACCACGCGCTGAGCAGCGGGCATGGGTGCCTGCCCGCACACCATGCGGTAAAAGACGGCGGCAAGGCTGTATTCGTCGGTGTAGCGCCCCTCAAACTCGGCGGTGGTGTACTGCTCCGGCGCGGAGTAACCCTCGTACAGCTGCTCGTGCAGACCGCTGCCTGCGGTGCGCAGACCCACGGTGGCGTACCCGGCCAGACGACAGCGGCCATCCGACATTACCCGGATATTCTCCGGGCAGATGCCGCGGTGCACCAGCCCTGCCTTGTGCATGGCCGCCACGCCCTCAAACACCGGGCGCAGCATGGCGCAGGCATCCTCTGCCTGCACCGGAGCGGGACGATTTTCCAGCCATTGCTCCAGCGGGGTGCCGCCTAAGTTTTCCAGCACCGCATACACGGTGTTGTTGGCTTCCACCACATCCAGCACAGCCTCCAGACCACTGGCGGGGGTAATGCGCTGGATGGCGCGGTACAGATCTGCAAAGTCCATGCGGGTGGTCTTGAACAGTACCTCGCTCCCCTGCTTGGGGCGCAGGACGCAGTCCGCACCCCGTTCCGCAGAAAGGGTGACGGGCAGGTACTCTTTGATGGTCACCCGGAAAGCACCCAGATTCTCCACGCCGCTGTACAGCACACCCTCGCCGTCCAGACTGCGCATCTCGCCCACGGTGTAGCGCCCGGCCAGCACCGTGCCCACCGGCAGGCAGCCCGCCGGGTTGCATCCCTCTAAGATCTTCCCGCAATGGGGACAGACGGTCGCCGCAGGCGGCAGTTCCCCCATGCAGAACGGACACAGGCGTTTTTGCTCCATAGTGTTCTCTCCCCTTCCAAGCTTCTATACACTTTATTGTATCATAGTGTTCCCCGCCGTGCAAGCTGTCCGCATTTTGGTGCAAAAGCAAAAAAGACCGGGGCCCGCAGCCCAAAGGGCTGACAGGCTCCGGTCTTAAAGATGCAAGGGGTTTCCCTTATGCTGCGCTTAGTGGATGAACACAGGGCCCAGCGGGTTTGCAATGGGACTTACATAGCCGCCCAGCAGCTTGGGGATCGCAAGGCTGATGTCGGGGATGTAGGTCAGCAGCAGCAGTGCAATGAACATGCACAGGTAGAACGGCAGGGTCGCCTTGACTACCTTCTCCATGGGACGCTTTGCAACGGCAGAGCCGATGAACAGAACGGAGCCAACGGGAGGAGTCAGCAGGCCGATGCCGCAGTTCAGAACCACGATGATACCGAACTGGATGGGATCGATGCCGATGGAGGTGGCGATGGGCAGCAGGATGGGGGTAGCGATCAGGATGATGGGAGCCATATCCATGATCATGCCCAGCACCAGCAGGATCAGGTCGATGAGCAGTGCAATGATGTAGGGGTTATCGGTGAGGTCGGTGATGGCGGTTGCTGCCAGATCAGGCACATGCAGCATGGTCAGGCAGTTGCCGAACACTGCAGAGGTAGCGATCAGGATCAGCACGATGGACAGGGTGTTGACGCACTCGTCCAGAGCGTGCCACACGCCCTTCCAGTCCAGACCCTTATAGACGAACACGGAAACGAGCAGAGAGTAGATAACGGCGATAGCAGCGGACTCGGTAGCGGTAAACACACCGCCGACAACGCCGAACACCACGATGATGACAGCGGCCAGTGCCCAGATGGAAGTGCCCAGCTGCTTGACAAAAGCCTTGATGCTGAAGGGATCACCCTTGGGGTAGTTGCGCTTGACCGAGATGATGTAGGAGCCGATCATCAGCACGATAGCCAGCAGAGCGCCGGGCAGGTAACCGGCCAGGAACAGGCTGCCCACGGAGATACCACCGGCGGTGGTAGCGTAGATGACCATGTTATGGCTGGGGGGAACCAGCAGACCCTCGCAGGAGGAGGTGATGGTAACAGCGGTGGAGAAGTCTGCGCCGTAGCCCTGATCCACCATCATGGGGATCATGATAGAACCGATGGAAGCGGTATCGGCGGAAGCAGAACCGGAAATGCCGCCGAAGAAGTAGGAAGCCACGATGTTGACCATGGCCATACCGCCGCGCATCCAGCCCACGCAGGCGTCAGCCAGTGCGATCAGCTTTTCAGAGATGCCGCCGGAGCCCATGAGCACACCCATGGTGATGAAGAACGGCACAGCCATCAGGCTAAAGGAGGAGATGCCCTTGACCATCAGGCGGCAGACGTCGGTCAGTGCCTGACCCTGCACCAGCATGCACAGCACGCTGGACAGACCAACGGCGTATGCAATGGGGAAGCGCAGGAAGATCATAACAAAGAAGCTGACAAGAAGGACAATGATTGCCAGTGTCTGAACTGTCATATTACATTTCCTCCTTTACAAAAAAGCTCTTGATGTGGTTGTACAGCGACTCGATCTCGAAGATGATCATGGCAACACCGGCCAGCGGCACCGGAAAGTACATCCAGAAGCGGCTCAGCCAAGGCATGGAAACATAGAAGCCACGGCCGCCCAGCGTGGTGGCGTAGTTCCAGCCGACCGCCATCATCACCACACCAAGGATCATCACGGCCACGTCAGACAGGATGTCCAGCGCCTTGACCACTTTCTTGGGCAGGTACATATCAAAGGCAGTCATGCGGATGTGTGCGCCGCGGCGGATGGCCAGCGCAGCGCTCAGCACAGCCATGTAGCTCATGCAGGTCAAAACGACCTCCTCAGACCAGGAGGGGTCCGGAATAAAGGGGACGTAACGGCCAATGACCGACATCGTGGTAATGAGGATATCTGCGATCAGCAGGATCTTGCAGATGAACAGAACCACCTTGTAGGTAAAGTCGTACGCCGGTCTGATCTTATCCAGAGTGGTAAAGATTTTCGGCATAGAAATTCCTCCATATAAAAACCCGGCGAAGCCTGCGGGCGTATTCCCGTGGGCCCCCGCCGGGCAATGTACTACTTAGATTGGATGGAAAGCCAGCTTATGCCTTCATGTCCAGCAGCTTCTGGTACAGCTCAGCCTGATCAGAGGTGTTGTCCTTGATGACCTTAGCGCAAGCTTCCTGCCAGGGAGTCTTGTCGTCCACATCCACAACGTTGCAGCCGGAGGAGCGCAGCTCTTCCAGAACCTTGTTCTCAGCGGTCTCAGACAGATCAGCGTTGAACTTCTGGGTGTCGGCAGCAGCAGCCATAACGGCAGCCTGCTGGTTAGCGGTCAGCTTGCCCCATGCGTTGTCGGTGATAACAGCCTGCACAGCGCCCAGAGTGTGGCCGTCCAGGATCAGGTTGTTAGCAACCTCGGGGAAGGCATTGGACTTGTAGTTTGCGATGGGCTGCTCAGCGCCATCCACAACGCCGGTCTGCAGTGCGCTGTACAGCTCGCCGAAAGCAACGACGGTGGGGTTAGCGCCCAGACCCTCGACCATGCCGTTCATGACGGGGTCGTTGGACACGCGCAGCTTCAGGCCCTTGAAGTCAGCGATGCCGGACACGGGCTTGACCGTGAAGAAGTGACGGAAGCCCTCCTCGCCGTAGAACAGGCCGCGAACGGGCAGGCCCAGTTCCTGAGGCTCGTTCAGGAACTCAGGAGCCAGATCGCTGTTGGCAAAGTTCCAGAAGTGAGCGCGGTTGTTGAAGGTGAAGGGGATGGACAGCAGCTTGGACTTATTGCAGCCGTAGCTGGTCAGAGCGAAAGCAGAGATACGGCTGATATCAATGGAGGTAGAGCCGCCCAGAATAGCGTCCAGAACGTCGTTCTCAGAGCCCAGAACACCGGAAGCCTGCACATCGACGACCACAGAACCGCCGCTCAGCTCCTCGACCTTCTCCTTGAAGTGAGAACCGGTCTGGCCAACGATGGTATCCAGCGGGTTGACCTCGGCGTAGACCAGAGTTACCTTGGGATCGTTGGCAGCAGCTGCTGCATCACCGGCAGCAGCAGAAGCAGAAGCTGCGGTAGAGGTGGAAGCAGCGGTAGAAGTGGAGCCGCTCTTGGAACCACCGCAGGCGGTCAGAGCAACAGCAGCGGTAGCTGCACCGGCAACGGCCATAAAGCTACGACGAGAGATCATTTTCATAGGAATCGTCCTCCTTAAATAATTGTGAAATTCTCCGGGCGCACAGGTGCCGGAGCTTTCGTTCATTGACTGTACACACTTTAGCAAATTTTCCGAAATGAAACAAGAGCTTTCGAAAAACGTCCTATTTTTCGAAAGAATGTCAAGATTGTTTTTGACACATTGCACAATCGCTTTCCGTCTTGTTTGTGCAACACTGCCGACCAGTTGGATACATTCCTGCATTCATAGCAAAAAACAACACCCCGAAAAATGTCCGTCCGGGCACTTCTCGGGGTGTCTTTTTCAGCTTTTCTGTATCCGGTCGATCAGTTCCTGCTGGGCAGAGAACGCATCATACATGGGCTGTACCGCTGCGCGGAAGCGGGCTTTTTCGGCCTCGTCCAGTTCGGTGACGCAGATGCCCCGCTTGCGCATATTCTGCTCTGCGTTCGCCTCCCGCCGTGCCCAAAGCTCCCGCTCTGTCTGTGCGCTCTCCCGGGCGCAGGCACGGATCACCTCCGGGAAGCTCTCGTCCAGCGCGGCAAGCTTTTCCATCACCGCCGGGCTGGCCAGCTGCACCTCCGGCACCCGGGTGTGCTCGTCCTTCAGGAAAAAGGGTGCTACCTCGTAGTGTCCCATCACTTCGTAGCTGGGCCAGTTGTTCTCTGCCCCGTCGATCTCGGCATTATGCAGGGCGGCATACACCTTGCTGTACACCACCTGCGCCGGCTTTGCGCCCAGTGCGGTGATCATGTCGCTCATCATGTCCGACTCCTGCACCCGGATGGTCAGCCCCTGCAAATCATCCAGCCCGGTCACCTTTTCCCGGGTGTAGAAGCTACGCACACCGGCGTCAAACCACGAAAGCCCTACTAAGTCCATCCCGTCCAGCATGGCCAGAAACTCATCGCCGATGTCGCCGTCCAGCACCCGCCACATCTGCTGGGCATCGCTGTACAGGTAAGGCAGCTGCAACACGCTGAGCTCCGGCTCGTACTCTGCCAGCTGGCTCAGGGACACGCGGGAAAAATCCACCCCGCCGAACTGCATCTGCTGGATGACGCTCTGCTCTGCGCCCAGCTCTGCCCCGCTGTAAACCAGCACCTTCACCCGGCCGCCCGTGCGCTGCGCCACAAGCTCGGCAAAGGCCTTTGCCGCCTTGCTGGTAGGGTAGTCCTCCGGCTGGTTCTCCGCATAGCGCAGAATGAGCGGCTTCTCCTGCTGCGAAGAAGCAGACTGCGCCGTACAGCCTGTAACTGCCAGCGCCGGGGCTGCCGCAAGCAGACGCAGCAGCTGACGGCGGGTCACAGCCGCGCCTCCCGGGCTGCCTTTGCCGCTTCCTTCCGGTACTGAGTGGGGGTCATACCGGTGCGCTTTTTAAAGGCGCGGGCAAAGTAACTGGCGTCCTCGTAGCCCACCATGGAGGCCACCTCCGCTGCGGAGCGGAAGGGGTCGGCCAGCAGTTCTTTAGCTGCGTTGATGCGCAGCTCGGTCAGACAGTCCAGAAAATTCATCTTCTGGTATTTTTTGAACTGCGCCGAAAGGTACGCCGGGCTGATGTGCAAAATTTCGCTCACGCTGTCCAGCGAGAGGTCTGCCATATAGTTATCTTCCATATACTTGCGCACATGGTCCATCACCAGTGCGTTGCGGTCGCTCTCCCCTTCCCCGGCGGGCTCGGCCTCCTGCTCCGGGGCGGTTTCCGGCTCCGGGGCTTCCGCAGCCAGCTCGGCCAAGCGGCGGCCGGCCTCGATCTGCCGGATAGCGCGGCGGATGGCGGCCTCGGTCTCGTCCGGGTCCACCGGCTTCAGCAGATAGTCGCAGGCACCCAGATGCACCGCCTCGTGGGCGTACTGGAACAGGCTGTACGCCGTGATGAAGATCACCTTGCACTCCGGCCGCTGCTCCAGCACCGCGCGGGCGGCATCCAGGCCGTTCATGCCCGGCATCTCGATGTCCATCAAAATCAGGTCTGCTTCCCAGAGCACAGCGGTATCGGCGGCTTTGCGGCCGTTTTCCGCCATCTCCACCGTCACCTCATGCTCGAACCGGCGCATGACGATATCCGCCAGCGCCTCCCGCTCCATCCTCTCATCATCCGCGATCAACAGACGAATCATTCCTCAAATTCCTCCTCATTCTCCACCAGCGGCAGATACAGGATCACCGCAGTTCCCCGCCCCGGCCGGGAGCGCACCACCACCCGGCAGCGGGCATCCAGCAACCGCAGGCGGGCGGCCACGTTATAAATACCGATATGTTCCCAGCGGGGTGCGGGCTGCTCCAATGCCGTGCGCAGCTGTTCCAGCTGCTCCGGCTCAATGCCCACGCCGTTGTCCAGCACCCGGATGCACAGCAGACCTTTTTCCCGCAGGGGGATCATGCGGATGCGCACCACGCCACCCTCTTCCTTGGGGCAGATGCCGTGCTTGAAAGCGTTTTCCACGATAGGCTGCAAGATAAAGGACGGCACCATAGTCTCGGTCAGATCCAGCGAATCCGAGAACGCCCACTCCATCTGCACCCGGTCGCCAAAGCGCACATGGTAGATGGAATAGTACTCATCCACAACGCGCACCTCCCGGGAGAGGGGCACCTGCTCATCGTTGCTCATCAGGCTGTAACGCAGCAGATGGGAAAGCGCCATGATGAGCGCCTGCGTGCGGTAGGCGGACTCTGTGCCCGCCATCTGCTGGATGACGTTCAGGGTGTTGAACAAAAAATGCGGGTCGATCTGGCTGCGCAGCTGCTGTAACCGACTGCGCTCCATGCGGTTCTGCAGTTCCAGCGCCTCGGTCTTTTGGCGATGCAACTCCCGCTCGATCTCGTTTTTCTCCTGTAAGGTGCTCACCTGCTGCGCCATAGAGTGCTTCATGCGGTTGAAGGACTCCGCCAGCTGGCCGATCTCCGGCTGCTTGGGCAGCGGGATGTCCGGGGTATCGAACTGGCTGCGGCTGATAGCGCGGGAGGCCTCGATCATCTGAGACACCGGAGTCAGCAGCTGCATGACCATCAGACCGGAGGCGCAGCCCAGCGCCACGCACAGTGCCACCACCACGATCTGCATCAGGGCGATCCGATCGCCCAGCTCCGAGATCTCGGTGTAAGTAGTCTGGGCATCCAGAATCGAGGCTTTCAGCAGCTGCATGGTGTACTGGCTCAGATACCCGCCGCAGACCGAGACCTTGTTGTAGTACAGCTGGGAAGCCTTTGCTTCCTGCCCACTGGAAAGGTAGCTCTCCAGCTCTTCCAAAAGGGTGTTGTAGCTGCCGTAGGTGGTCTCCACCGCACCGTACAGCACCCACTGCTCATCGCTGACGTTCTGCAAGCCGTCCATATTGGATCGGATGCGCCACAGCCATGCGTTGCTGGTGGAGCAGGCTGCCTGAAGCTTTTCCAGCATTTCCTCAGTCTCGCCGTTCTCCCAGCGGTACGCTTCCAGAATGCTGATGGAGCTTTCCACGCCGCCCTGAAAGCGGCTGATGGCATTAAAGTTGCCCATCTGGTCGTCCTGCACCTGCTGCACCGCCCGCGCCTGATAGCCGTTCAGGGCAAGCTGCAATGCAAAGGCCGCAAAAAAGGCTGCCAAGCACAGCACCATGCGCTGCTTGAGCGTAACGCTGTGCTTCCAGTTGCGCTTTTCCATGCAAGGCTTCCCCCTTTTTCGTAAGGTGTATCTGAAAACAAAGAAAATGACGAATATTTCGCAAGCACAAGCGGGATTTAAGGCAAATAGCCGCAGGAATCCTTTGTGGATTTCAAGGCTGTTTAACGCAAAATCCAGCTGTGCTTGTAGAAATAGACTAAATTTTCGACTTTTCAGATACACCCCAGATAATATCTTATTTTACCACGCCTTGCGGGCGGTTTGCAAGCCGGATGCACCGCCGCCGATGCATCTTTTGCTTGCTTCTTGCCGGTAAATGTGGTACTATGCCCAAAAAGGAGGGTAACTTTATGACCCAGAATGTTTGCGTTTCCGTTCAGATGGACGAAAAAAGCTTTCACGATTTTGCATCTTTTGACCTGCTGCGCCACAACAAGGGCTGGCAGCGTCCGGCGGTGTTTACCGCCATTCTGCTGGTGTGTGCCGGCATCTGCCTGAGCCAGATCGGCAAGCGGGAGGGTGCCGGGCTGCTGACCGCCGTGCTGGCCATCGTAGCCATCGGTCTGCCCGCCGTATACTTCGGTACCTTCTTTGCCAACCTCTCCAAGCAGATCAAAAAGCTGGGTCTGCCCCGTCCCTTCTACCGGCTGGAACTGGACGCCGCCGGGCTTTCGGTCTGGATGGCCGGTGAGCAGAACAAGACCGAGCCCACCAACCGCTACACCTGGAACACCGTGTACTGCGCCTACCGCACCAAAGAGGCGGTGTACATCTACGTCCAGAAGAATCAGGCCTATCTGCTGAACGAGAGCATGGATGCCGCATGGAGCCTGCTGGGCAGCGCCCTGCCCGCTGCCAGCCTGCACGACTGCCGGAAATAAGGGCAGCGGAAAATCTATTTTTCTTTCGAACTCCCGGAGCGTCTGCGGACGCTCCGGGAGTTCTATTTTTACATAACAATTTTCACAAAACAAAAACCCACGCTGCGGCAAAGCAAAAGCGCAGCGTGGGTCACGGAAATAGCGTTATAAAGTTTTAGCGGGCCAGAGTGTACTTGTGCAGGGTCTTGCGCACTGCGCCGTTACCAGCGTACAGCTCCTTGACCATGCCCTCGATCTTTTCGCCAAGACCGACAGCGTACAGGTCCACGCCGAACACGTCGGCACGGCTGTACAGAGCCTTCAGGCAGCTGAAGTCCTGCTCGCCTTCCTTGACCTCCAAGGGGTTGACGATGGCCTGCAGCTCAGCCAGCAGCGGATCGGGAGAGATCTCGAAGGGCTGGCCGTTGTCGTCGATGCCCTTCAGGTAGCGGGCATAGCCTGCCAGCACCAGCGGGATCAGCACAAGGTTGGACTTGTCCAGACCGCGCTCCTCGTAAGCCTTGATGGTCTCGCCGAAGCGGATAGCCAGCTTCTGGGAGGTATCGGTAGCGATACGCTGCGGAGCATCGGGCATAAAGGGGTTGGGCAGACGGCGGTTGATGACAGCGCCGATGAACTCGTAGGGGTTCAGCACGCCGGGATCGACCACAACAGGCATAGCCTCGATATAGCCGATCTTCTGGATAAAGGAGCGCAGATCCTCGTCTGCCATCTCAGCAGAGATGAGGTTGTAGCCCAGCATGCAACCATAGATGGACATGGCAGTGTGCAGGGGGTTCAGGCAGGTGCAGACCTTCATCTTCTCGATCTTATCCACGGTCTCGCGGTCGCAGTACAGCACACCGCCCAGCTCCAGCGGAGGACGGCCGTTGGTGTAGTGATCCTCAATGCACAGGTACTGGGTCTCCTCGGCGTTGACGAAGGGAGCGGTGAAGGTGTGCTTCTCGGTCACGATGGTGTAGTTGTCCTCAAAGCCGTCCTTTGCCAGCATTTCCTGCACCTTTGCGTCCGGGCGCGGGGTGATCTTATCGATCATGCTCCAGGGGAAGGTGATCTTGGTCTCGTCCTGCACATAGGCCAGGAACTCGGCGGGCACCAAACCCTGCTCCACCCACTTTGCAGCGTAGGCGTGGACGGCAGTCTTGACCTTATCGCCGTTGTGAGAGCAGTTATCCATGCTCTGCACGGTCAGGGGCAGCTTGCCGGCCTTGAAGCGCTCGTACAGCAGAGCGGTGACCTTGCCCATGGCCAGCACGGGGGTCAGGCCGCGCTCCAAGTCAGCGGGAGCAACGCCGTAGCCCTTCTCGGTGATGGTAAAGGAGATCATCTGCAGGCTGGGATCGGTGAAGATCTGCTTGAAGCGGGCCATCATCTCCGCGTCGGCAGAGTTGGCGCGCAGGCCCTCGGCCACAGAGCCGATGATCTCGCGGCTGGTGGTGCCGTCCGGGTTCAGGGTGACGTTCATCGTCAGGTTGTCATACGGGGTGTAGATCTTGTCGATGATGTCGTAGTCGAAGGTGTCGGCTGCGATGATGCCGCGGTCAGCGGCACCCTCGTTCAGCAGGCGCTGCTGCAGCGCGGCGATGAAGCCGCGGAAAATGTTGCCCGCACCGAAGTGGACCCAGATGGGGTGCTCCTTGGTGGCGGCAGTCATGGCAGCGTGGTCAAAGGCGGGCAGCTTGACGCCCAGCTTTTCCCACTCGGCTTTCTGGTTGACGATGGAAGACGCATTCATCTGCATAATGATTTGCTCCTTTTGTTGCTGTGGGGGTGGGCGGCACACGACCGCCCGCGATGTCTATAGTATACCGCGTGATTTTTTGCAAGAAAATAACGCTGATTGCTTGAAAAATTGCGAAAATTGCGGTAAAATCATAGCAACGCAGAAAAGGCTTCTCCCTTGGGGGAGAAGCTGCCGCCGCAGGCGGCTGATGAGGGGAGAGCTGGCCGCAAAATCCCGCTTGCAGGGCGGCAGCGGCAAGGTCGGCCCTCATCCGGCTTCGCTTCGCTCAGCCACCTACTCCCCTTCTGGCGCTATGCGCCACCTCCCCCGTACCGGGGGAGTCTGTCCCCAAGGGGGAAGGCAAGGGGTATCTCTACCCCGTTATATGCCGCGCTCCCTCCCTCTTATTACAGCAGCAGCGGCTGGATCTGCACGCCGCGCAGCGCGGCCTCTAATGTGTCGGGCAGGAGCGTGAAATCGCTTTTCAGGCTGCACGGCTTTTTGTAGCTGTCGTCCTGGCCGAAGGGCACAAAATAGTAGCTGCGCCGCTGCAAAAGCTGGCCCAGCGCCGGGGCACTGCCCGAAAGCCCATCGTTCGTGGACGGCGCGATAATAATGGGCCGTCCGCCGCGCAAAAGGCTTTTTGCGGCCAGCGTCACGGGAGTCGAACTGATGCCTGCGGCCAGCAGTGCCATTGTGGTGCCGGTGGCCGGGGCGATGATGAGCGCCTCGGCAAGCCGCTGCGGGCCGAGCGGCTC
>OMEV01000982.1_pt1 | contig 14150 bp, 9 predicted proteins | sample 1645491 | NCBI WGS metagenome assembly OMEV01 (sample SAMEA103958122, study PRJEB25191) | human gut metagenome | biome: human-associated habitat [ENVO:00009003]; feature: intestine environment [ENVO:2100002]; material: feces | place: Germany | collected 2013/2015
TTTTATTGTTCGCTGAACTGGTCTTTGCCTACACCGCAGAGGGGGCAAACCCAGTCTTCCGGTACATCTTCCCAAGCGGTGCCTGCCGCAACGCCGTTATCAGGGTCACCTACTTCGGGGTCATAAATGTAACCGCAGATATTGCATACCCATTTTGCCATAAATTCCATCTCCTTTTATTTCATTTTAAATATTTTCAAGCCGTTACTGCTTATGTGCCTATTATAGCACACTTTATTCTAAAAGAAAATAATTATTGAAAATGTTTCAATTTTTTAACACTTTGGCTTTTTCCGGCAAATCCATGCGGAAAAAGTCATATATTTTCTGCGCCGCAGGATAGTTCATGCTTTCCGTATCCGCAAGTTCTTCCACGCTGGCCGCTTTAATGGCATCAATAGACTTAAATTTAAGCCACAAAGCCTGCCGCCGTTTGGGGCCGATGCCTTCAATATGGTCCAGCACCGAACGCAGATTGCGTTTGCCGCGCAGCTTGCGGTGATAGGTTATTGCAAAGCGGTGCGCTTCGTCGCGGATACGCTGAATTAAATGCAGCGATGCCGATTCCCTGTCCAGCATAATGCTTTCGTGGCTGCCTTCGGTAAAAATTTCTTCCTCGCGTTTGGCAAGTCCTATTACCGGCAGTTCGTGCAGCCCCAGCCCGCGGATAACCTCCAGTGCGCTGCTCAGCTGCCCTTTGCCGCCGTCAATAACAACCAAACTCGGCAAATCTTCGTAATCCTTATAGCGGCGGTACACAACCTCCTGCATGGATTTAAAATCGTCAGGCTTGCCTTCGGCGCTGACAATTTTATATTTGCGGTAATCTTTTTTGCTCGGTTTTCCGTTGCGGAACACAACCATGGATGCAACCGTTTCCGAGCCCTGCGTATGAGAAATATCAAAGCAGTCCATGCGTTCCAGCGGGTCAGGCAGGTTCAGTGCCCTTTGCAGTTCTTCCGCAGCTTCTTCGTCCGTTTTCAAGCTGATTTTGCCTTTGCGCAGACGTTCTTCCAGAAGCTTGCCCGCATTTTCATCAGCCAGCTGCAAAAGGTCACGCTTGGTTCCGCGCTGCGGGCGGATAAATTCAACCTTGTGCCCGGCTTTTTCCGTCAGCCAGGTAGTAAGCACCGCAGTTTCATCTTCTTCCGGCAAATCCGGCAGAATTATCTCGCGCGGTATAAACGAAGCATCATTGTAATACTGCTTGATAAACGCCGTTACCACATCCTGCCTGCTGTCGCCGCCGTCGGGCAGAAAGAAATTCTCGCGCCCAATCAGCTTGCCGCTGCGCACAAAAAATATTTGCAGGCAGATGCCGGTATCGTCTTTGGCATAGCCGACAACATCCATATCACCGCCGCCGGTAACTGCCTTCTGTGATTCATCCAGACGTTTTACAGCCGCCAGCTGGTCGCGCAGGCGCGCCGCTTCTTCAAAAGCATAATTTTCGGCAGCATTTTGCATACGCTGCTTTAAGTCTTTTTCCAGCTCGCTCGTACGCCCGTCAAGCACCATACATACGCTGCGTATCATTGCCCCGTATTCTTCCCTGCTTACAAGCCCTGCGCACGGAGCAAGGCAGCGTTTAATGTGATATTGCAGGCACGGCCGCTCCTGATTCATTTTGCGGCAGGTACGCAGAGGAAACATCGTCCGCAAAAGTTTTACCGTGGCGTGCATCGCACCGGCATCGGCATAAGGGCCGTAATATTTGCTGCCGTCGCGGATAAGCCGCCGCGTAACATAAATACGTGGAAAGTCCTCTGCCATTGTTACTTTTAAATAAGGGTAGGTTTTATCGTCCTTCAGCATAATGTTGTAGCGCGGACGGTATTTTTTTATGAGGTTGCACTCAAGAATCAGCGCTTCAACTTCGCTGTCGGTAACAATGGTTTCAATTTCCGCAACTTTGCTGACCAGCGCTTTAACCTTAACGGTATGCGAGGCCAGATTACGGAAATAACTGCGCACGCGGTTTTTAAGCACAACGGCCTTGCCGACATAAATTACTTTGCCGTGCTCGTCGTGCATCAGGTATACGCCGGGCTTATCGGGCAGTACCGCCAGTGTTTTGGCTATATTTTCGTTCATTGGTACCACCCGTTGTCTTTAGCCTGTTTTAAAACCTGTTTTACATACTGGCCGGTGTAGGATTTTTTTACTTTAGCCAGTTCTTCCGGCGTTCCGCAGGCAACAAGCGTGCCGCCTTTATCGCCGCCTTCGGGGCCGAGGTCAATTAAATAATCAGCAGTTTTAATAACATCAAGGTTGTGCTCGATAACAACAACGCTGTCACCGGCTTCCACAAGACGCTGCAAAACATCCAGCAGCTTGTGTACATCGGCAATATGCAGGCCGGTTGTAGGTTCGTCCAGAATATACAGCGTTTTGCCTGTGCTGCGGCGGCTGAGCTCCGTTGCCAGTTTTACGCGCTGCGCTTCGCCGCCGCTAAGCGTTGTTGCCGCCTGCCCCAGGTGAATATAGCCCAACCCGACGTCTTCCAGCACCTGCAGTTTGCGTGCAATACGCGGCAGGTTCTTAAAAAATTCGCAGGCTTCCGTTACCGTCATGTCCAGCACTTCGGCAATGCTTTTCCCTTTATAATGCACTTCCAGCGTATCGCGGTTATAGCGTGCACCGTGGCACACTTCGCACGGCACATACACATCCGGCAAAAAGTTCATTTCAATCTTGTTCATACCGTCGCCGCGGCAGGCTTCACAGCGCCCGCCCTTAACGTTAAAGCTGAAACGCCCCGGCTTATAGCCGCGCATTTTGGCCTCGTTGGTCTGGCTGAACAATTCGCGTATAAAATCAAACACGCCCGTATATGTCGCCGGGTTGCTGCGCGGAGTACGCCCGATTGGCGACTGGTCGATATTAATAATTTTGTCGATATTTTCCAGCCCGCGGATTTCCTTATGTTCCGAAGGGCGCAGGCGCGCACCGTGCAGTTTTGCCGCCAGCGCGTTGTACAAAATATCGTTAATCAGCGTGGATTTGCCGCTGCCGCTGACGCCGGTAATAACGGTAAACACGCCCAGCGGAATTTTTACATCTATGTTTTTAAGGTTATTGGCTTTAGCGCCGATAATTTCTATATAGCGCCCGTCGCACTCACGGCGTTTTTTCGGCACGGGTATAAACTTGCGGCCGCTTAAATACTGCCCGGTAACGGAGTTTTCCACCAGTTTGATTTCTTCTGCCGTGCCCTGCGCCACAACATTGCCGCCGTGTTCACCGGCGCCGGGACCAATATCAATAATCTGGTCAGCGGCATACATGGTTTCTTCATCATGTTCAACCACCAGCAGCGTGTTGCCCAAATCACGCAGGTGCTGCAAGGTTGCCAGAAGTTTGCTGTTATCGCGCTGATGCAGGCCGATAGAAGGCTCGTCCAGAATGTACAGCACGCCGACAAGCCCGCTGCCTATCTGCGTGGCAAGGCGTATGCGCTGCGCTTCGCCGCCGCTTAGCGTACCGGCGGCACGGTCAAGCGTTAAATAATCAAGCCCTACATCATTTAAAAAACGTAACCGCGCCAGTATTTCCTTTAAAATCTGGCGGGCAATAAACTGCTGGCGTTCCGTAAGGTTCAGCGTTTCAAAAAAGTTTATCGCGTCACGCACGGTAAGTGCGGTAACTTCACAAATATTTTTGCCGCCGACGAGTATTGAGAGCACCTCCGGTTTTAATCGCGCACCGTGGCACACCGGGCAGGGCGTACTCGTCATAAAGCTTTCAATATCAAGGCGCATGCGCTCGCTGAACGCCTCGCGGTGACGGCGGCGCAAAAGCGGAATTATGCCTTCAAACGGAGTAGTATGTTTTTTTACTTCGCCCTGCAAATTTTCATACATAAACGAAAATTTCTGTTCGCCGCTGCCGTACCACAAAATTTCCTGCATATCTTTGGGCAGGTCGTTCCATACGGTATCAAGCGAATAACCGTAGTAGCTTAAAACAGCTGCAAGCTGCTTCATATGGTAGGCTTCCTGGTTTGTTGAAAGCGCAGCAATAACGCCTTCGGCAAAGGTTTTGCTGCCGTCAGGAATAATCAGCGATTTATCAAGTTCCATATTCATGCCAAGTCCGGTACAGGCCGGGCAGGCCCCCATAGGGTTGTTAAACGAAAACAGGCGCGGCTCAATTTCCGGCAGGCTGATGCCACAGTCGCTGCACGCAAAATTTTCGCTGTACATCTGCGTTTTGCCGCCGATAACGTTAATTTCAACAAGCCCTTCCGCCAGCTTCAGCGCCGTTTCCACGGAATCTGTAAGGCGCTGGGTAATGCCGTCGCGCACAGCAAGTCGGTCGATAACGACTGACAGGCTGTGCTTTTTATTTTTTTCCAACTTAATTTCTTCATCAAGGGTACGCACTTCGCCGTCAACAAACATGCGCACATAACCCGCTTTGCGCATCTGGTCCATGATTTTGGCATGTTCGCCCTTGCGCCCGCGCACCAGCGGGGCCATTACCATAAACCTTGTTCCCTGCGGCATGGCCAGTACATGGTCTACAATCTGCTGCACGGTCTGGCGTTCAATCAATTTGCCGCATTTAGGGCAGTGCGGCTCGCCGATACGCGCAAACAGCAGCCTTAAATAATCGTAAATTTCCGTAACGGTACCAACTGTGGAACGCGGGTTGCGGCTGGTTGTTTTCTGGTCGATGGAAATAGCCGGGCTAAGTCCTTCAATATAATCAACATCAGGCTTGTCCATCTGCCCCAAAAACTGGCGTGCATAGGCCGAAAGCGATTCCACATAGCGGCGCTGCCCTTCGGCATAAATAGTATCAAACGCCAGCGACGATTTGCCGCTGCCGCTTAAACCCGTAATTACCACCAGTTTGTCGCGCGGTATTTCCACGGTAATATTTTTTAAATTATGCTGTCTTGCTCCTTTTACAATAATCTGGTCTTTCATGTTTTCCTCTATTTTTTACGTTTCTTAGGCACTAATTTTTCGCCCAGCAGCCCTTTGGTTACAATCAAACGGTCGCGCAGCTCGGCGGCGCGTTCAAAGTCAAGCGCTTTGGCGGCTTCCGTCATTTCTTTTTCCAGCGTGCGCGCCAGTTTTTCAATTTCTTTAATGCTGCGTTTTTTCAGTGCCTTTTCGCTGTAATCATCAATGCCGGTTTCTTCGGCAACCTTGGTCAGCTTAATCAGCTGGCGCTGCTCTTTGTAAACCGTTTTCGGCGTAATGCCGTGTTCTTTATTGTAAGCGGCCTGTTTTTCGCGGCGGCGTTCGGTTTCGTCAATGGCGCGCTGCATCGAATCCGTTATGCGGTCGGCGTACATAATTACGCGCCCGTGCTCGTTGCGGGCCGCACGCCCGATGGTCTGAATCATGGAAGTATCGCTGCGCAGGAAGCCTTCCTTATCGGCATCCAGAATGGCTATCAGTGAAACTTCCGGCAAGTCAAGACCTTCACGCAGAAGGTTAATGCCTACCAGCACGTCAAACTTGCCGCTGCGCAGGTCGTCAATAATCGCACCGCGCTCAATCGTGGCAATTTCCGAATGCAGGTAACGCACACGTACTCCGGCAGTTTTTAAGTAATCCGTCAAATCTTCCGCCATGCGCTTGGTCAGCGTTGTTACCAGCGTGCGCTCACCGGCGGCAGTTACTTTATTTATTTCCGTCAGCAAATCGTCAATCTGCCCCTTAATCGGGCGTATTTCAATTTTGGGGTCCAAAAGCCCTGTCGGGCGGATAATCTGCTCCACAACCTTATCGGCATGTTCCAATTCGTACTTGGCAGGCGTTGCCGATACGTAAATCGCCTGCTTTATCTGCGACTGAAACTCGTCAAAAGTCAGCGGGCGGTTATCAAACGCCGACGGCAGGCGGAAACCATGCTCCACAAGCATTTCCTTGCGCGAACGGTCGCCGACGTACATGGCGCGTATCTGCGGCAGCGTAACATGCGATTCGTCAACCACCAGCAAAAAATCATCCGGGAAATAATTTACCAGCGTAAACGGCGCTTCGCCCGCCTTGCGCCCTGCCAGATGGCGCGAATAGTTTTCGATGCCGGAGCAGTAGCCCATTTCGTTCATCATTTCCAAATCGTAGTTTGTGCGCTGCTCAAGCCTCTGCGCCTCCAGCAGCTTGTTATGCTCATTCAGGTATTCCAGCCGTTCTTTCAGCTCAACCTTTATGTCCTCCATTGCGCGTTCCAGATTCTCGCGCGAAGTTACATAGTGCGACGCCGGGAAAATTGCCACATGCGTGCGCTGCGCCAGCACTTCACCGGTCAGCACGTCAATTTCCAGTATGCGGTCTACTTCGTCGTCAAACATTTCTATGCGCACGGCTTTTTCGTTATAACCGGCAGGAATAACTTCAATAACATCACCGCGCACGCGGAATGTGCCGCGCTGAAAAGCAATATCGTTGCGGTCATACTGAATTTCCACCAGCTTGCGTAAAATAGCCTGACGGTCAATAATCTGCCCCGTCCTCAGCGAAAGCACCATATCGTAATATTCCTGCGGTGCGCCCAAGCCATAAATGCACGACACACTGGCAACAATAATAACATCGCGGCGTTCAAACAGCGCGCTGGTGGCAGAGTGGCGCAGTTTATCAATTTCGTCGTTAATGGAAGCATCCTTTTCAATATAAGTGTCGCTCTGCGGAATATAGGCTTCCGGCTGATAATAATCGTAGTAAGATACAAAATATTCAACCGCGTTATCCGGGAAGAACGCCTTTAACTCGCTGGCAAGCTGAGCCGCAAGTGTTTTGTTGTGCGCAATAACAAGAGTCGGTTTGCGCACACGGTTAATAACCTGCGCAATAGTATATGTTTTGCCCGTGCCGGTTGCGCCAAGAAGCACCTGCGTATGCAGCCCTTTGTTTACACCGTCAACAAGTTCTTCTATGGCCTGCGGCTGGTCACCGGCAGGTTCAAACGGTGCTTTTATGTTAAAATCCATAATTAACGCCTCACAGCATTATTTTAAAATCAAACCTACGGGGCAGTGGTCGCTGCCCATAATCTCGGGGTAAATCAATGCGTCCTCAATTTCGTCCTGCATTTTCTGTGATACGAGGAAGTAGTCAATACGCCATCCCACGTTCTTTTCACGTGCTTTAAACATGTAGGACCACCATGTATAAGCGCCTTCCTTATCAGGATATAAGTGGCGGTAAGAATCCACAAAGCCGGACTGCAAAAGTTCTTCCATTTTTGCACGTTCTTCGTTGGTAAAACCGGCATTGCCGACATTGTTTTTGGCGTTTTTAATATCAATAAAATTACGCGCCACATTCATATCGCCGCAGATAAGCACCGGTTTTTTTGCGTTCAGTTCACCGACATAACTGCGGAAAGCATCTTCCCACGTTACGCGGTACGGCAAACGTGCCAAATCACGCTGGGCGTTGGGCACATATACGTTTACAAGGTAAAACTTATCGTATTCCGCACAAATAATGCGTCCTTCCTTATCATGTTCTTCAATGCCCATATCGTAAGTTACACTGATTGGTTCCGTTTTACTGAAAATTGCCGTGCCGGAATAACCTTTTTTCTCGGCGCTGTTCCAATATTCAAAATAACCCGGAAGACAGGAAAAAGCAGCTGCCTGCTATTTCCTGTCCATAAAATTTTTAAAGCCCTTATTCATGCAGGCTCTTAAACCATTTACATTCCACGAAACTAATTTCATTAATCAATCCACATCCTGTTCTATATAAAATATAAAAATTATCTAATAGTATAATTATATCATTTTCGTTTTTGCTTTTAAAGCCATAACGGCAAACACCCGTTGACAAATTTGTAAACAATTATTCCACCAGCACCATGCCGTAAATATCCAGTTTGGTTATCGGCCCGGTTACTACATCCATGTCAAAACCGTTGTCACGCGCCAGCGCGAACACATCTATGCCGCAGGCTTCCAGCGAGGGGCGTGCTTTGGTTGGATGCACGCAATGCTCCAGATTACATTTTTCGCACAAACGGCAGCGCCCCGCTTTAAGCGCGAACGCCTTATAATGGTTAAGCAAAAACGCTTCGCGTTCCAGTTCCAGCAAAATGCGCAGAAGTTCGTTGCTCAACTGCAAATCAGCACGCTCAAAATCAGCCGGGCCGGTAGGGTCAAGCTGCATGGTATACTGCACAATAATGCCTTTCTGATACTCGCTCAAAAAACGCTGCGTAGCTTCATAATTCGGAGAATACGGCGGGCAGCACAAATTTTTGCCGTAATTCGGGCAGCCATACTGGCATTTCCAGCGTGTCCAGGAACCTGTTTTTATCGTGTTTACATCCACAACTCTGGCTGCGGAAGCCCCTGCCGCCAGTGCCTTTTCTATTAAAACCTGCAAATCTTTTTCCATTGTAACCCCTCCTGTTTAATTATCGTCAAGCAGGCTTTCCAAGCCCTGCTGCCCAAGCTGCCTGCAAAAACCTGTAAACCTGGTAAATTCTTTGCTTAAAACTTTATCTTTATGGTAAATAATGCCAAAACGCCTCGTAAACACCTTGCTGCAAAGGTTAATGCACCCAAGTTTATGGTCTTTAAGCTCACGCTTAACCAAAAAACGCGAAATAAAAGCTATGCCCATTTTATTTTTTACAGCAAGTTTTACAGAAGCCGCACTGTTGCATACACAATTAATTTTCAGCGGCAGCCCGTTTTTGGCAAATACATTTTTTAAAAGCAGGTCTGTCGCACTGCCGCTTTCCCTGCCCACAAAAACTTCTCCGGCAATTTCTTCAAGCGCTGCCGTACTCCCTTCCAGCGGATGCCCCGGCCAGCATATAACAACTATGTCATCATCAAAAAACGGCAGATACTCAAAAGAATCCTGCTGCACCGTTTCCGGAACTATTGCCAGATCGAGGCTGCTGTTTAAAATTTTCTCCGTTAAGGTTTGGGTATTGCTTATCTCGGCGCTGATATGAATATCCGGGCTGAGCTTTTTAAATTCCGCCAGCAGCGGATACAGAAAACTTGCGCCCACCGTATTGCACGAACCGATATTAAGCGATACCGGCGCATTATGCATGGCAGAATTCAAGCGCCCGATGCTTTTTAAAACCTGCGTTGCAAGGTACAGCATCTTCTCTCCGGCGTCGGTTAAATAAAGATTGTGGTTCAGGCGTTCAAACAAAAGTACATTATATTCTTTTTCCAGCGCCTTAACCGCCTGGCTGACGGACGATTGCGAAATCATCAGCGACTGCGCCGCTCTGCTCATGTTCATGTATTTACATACTTCCACAAAAATTTCCAGATAACGGATTGTCATTTTATTTTCCTCGTTATTAGTATTTACTTATTATCTTACTACTATATTCATATTTTTCAATAGCCTGAAAACGTGTTAAACTTTCTTCATAAATAAAAAAGGTGGTTAATTTATGAATATTTTTGTAATTTTAATTTCAGCACTGCTGATTATTATTGTACTGCTGCGCCGCCGTGTGCCAATAGGGCCGGCAATTTTAACGGCAGGCATTTTTATTTGGGCAGCTGCCGCCCCGCAGCCGCATTATTTGTGGGATGCCTGGATAGAAACCTTCAGCGCTTACCGCACTTACGATTTAATTTTTGCCTTGTACTTTGTTATGTGCCTGGAAATTGAGCTGCGTACCAGCGGCATTTTAGATGACCTTGTGCGTTCACTGCACCGCCTGCTTAAAAGCCCGCGCCTTACGCTTGCCATTATGCCGGCATTTTTAGGGCTGCTGCCTTCGCTCGGTGGAGCGCGCTTTTCTGCCCCTATTGTTGAAATAACAGCCAAAGGTTTAAACCTGACGGCAGAACACAAAGCCAATATTAATTTCTGGTTCCGCCATATTTTTGAATTTTCCAGCCCTATCATTCCCGGCATGCTGATGGCTTGCAGCATTGCCGCTATCCCTTTCAGCAGCCTGCTGCTGCATTTGGCGTGGGTTACGCCGCTGTTTTTCCTGGTAGGCTGGCTGGTTTTAATGCGCCCGTTAAAACTTCCTCAGCATATCCTTACAGAAACCGGAAAAATAAATTTTACAAAAGAATTAAAAACTCTTTGCTTTGCCGTTGCTCCGGTTGCCGCCAACTTTATTTTAATAACCGCTTTTAATTTTACGGCGGCTGCCGCTATGGCGCTGGTTGTTTTTGTTATGATATTTGTACTGCGCTTTACCAACCATACATTAAATATTAAAGAAGTTTTTGCAGGTGCGTGCGACAGGAAAATGCTGCTTAATATAGTCTGCATTTTCTACTTTATACAAATTTTAACCGATACCGGCATCCTGCACCTTATAGTAAGCGAATTTCAAAAATCACCGCTGCCTGTACCGGCCATTGTTGCCGCCGTATCATTTATTATCGGCATACTTACGGGTATGTCGCAGGGGCATGTTGCCATAGTAATGCCAATTATCGCCGCTATGGCACCGGGAGATTTAACGCTGGCGGGCATTGCCATGGTGTTTGGCGTTGCCGGGCAGATGCTTACGCCGACACATATGTGCCTGCTTGTAACGCTCGATTATTTTAAAGCCGATTATTTTAAATGCCTAAAAACGCTTGTACCGATGTCGGCACTTTTGCTTGCTGTTTTCAGCGCAGTAACATATATAGCAGGCTAAGTAAAACCTGCCGGATATACAAAAAGACGCAGACCGAAATCTGCGTCTTGTTTTTGGATTGGTGGGCCCAGTAGGATTCGAACCTACGACCAATCGGTTATGAGCCGATGGCTCTACCACTGAGCTATAGGCCCAAGCTGATGGCAATTAGCCAACAGTAATATTTTACTAAAGTTAGTATATATTGTCAACTATTCAAGAAAATCTTTCAGGCGTTTGCTGCGGCTCGGATGCCTTAATTTTCTCAGAGCCTTGGCTTCAATCTGGCGGATACGTTCACGTGTTACGCCAAAGTGCTGCCCTACTTCTTCCAGGGTACGACTGCGTCCGTCCTCAAGGCCAAAGCGCAGTTCCAGTACTTTCTTCTCGCGTACCGTCAAGGTTTCCAGCACTTCGTCAAGCTGCTCGCGCAGAAGCGTAAACGAAGCTGCATCAGCAGGTGCCGGTGCATCATGGTCTTCAATAAAATCGCCCAAATGCGAATCTTCTTCTTCACCGATAGGAGTTTCCAGCGATACCGGCTCCTGGGCAATTTTCATAATTTCACGCACGCGGTCAACGGAAGTGTCCATTTCCTTGGCAATTTCTTCCGGCTGCGGCTCACGGCCCAGTTCCTGCAAAAGCTGGCGCGATACGCGGATAAGTTTATTAATGGTTTCCACCATATGCACAGGAATGCGGATAGTGCGCGCCTGGTCGGCAATAGCCCTTGTAATGGCCTGGCGTATCCACCATGTTGCATAGGTACTGAATTTAAAGCCTTTATTGTAATCGAATTTTTCAACTGCTTTAATAAGGCCGAGGTTGCCTTCCTGAATCAGGTCAAGGAACAGCATGCCGCGCCCTACATAACGTTTGGCAATACTTACAACAAGGCGCAGGTTTGCTTCCGACAGGCAGCGTTTTGCTTCTTCGCCCTGCTCATAAACTTCTTCCAGCAGTTTTTTGTAATCGTCCTCAATTTCAAGGTAAGCATCAAAAACAGCCGTATCTTTTTCTTCCGGCAGGCGGCGCTTAACTTCTTCCAGAATGGTTTTTAAATCAAACAGTGAATGAATTTCCTTATCACTGGTATGTGCATCGGGAGTTACTTTTTCGCTGCCGCTTATGGTTATATGCTCATCCTGCAAAAGTTTGTGCAGGCGCATGCATTCGTCACGGGTAAAATCGGCAACCAGTGCTTTGTATTCTTCTATTGTGCAGGGGTTACCGCTTTTTTCTCTCGCTTCAATAAATTGCAGCGCTTTGGTTATGCTGCGCAAATCGCAGATTGTTTTTTCGTCTTTAATAAGTTCGCGTGCTTTGGCAATAAGTTCCTGCGTGGAATCTTTGCCGGTATATACGGGCGCAACCACGCCGTGCCTTGTGCCGTGCAGAAGCCTGTAAGCCTGTTTGCCCTTGTCCATGCGTTTGGCAAGCTTAACTTCGTCTTCGCCAACCAAAAGAGGCACGCGGCCTATTTCTTTCAGGTACATGCGCACCGGGTCATCAATACTTACGCCTTCGGGCACGCTCATATTGGCAAGCTCGGCCTCATTTATTTCGTCGGCTTCACTTACTGCTTCCGGCTCCAGGTCAATGTCGTCGTTAGCGTCGTCAACAACATCAATGCCTTTCTGGGCAATCAGTTCATACATGTTGTCCATATCGTCGGCGCTCATGTCTTCAGCGTTCTGCATGGAGTCCATAATTTCACGATAAGTGAGAACACCGCCATGTGATTTTCCTTTAGACAATAATTCCTCAACCTGCTCGGACGGTATTTTTGTATTAGCCATGGTGTTCCCTCCCTTCGTGATAAACTGCTTTAACCATTTCAATACAAATTTTTAATAGCATCTTTTATCTTCTGGCTTTCTGCAAGTTCCTGCAAAAAGCGGCTGTCCCCCAAACGTTCATATTCATCCGCAAGCAGCCGGTGCTTTTCATATAAAGCCTCCAGCCTGCTTTTATTCATCATACGTATGCAGTCGGCAATAAGTTTTTCTTCATCTCCGGGCTGCACATTTTTCGCCATTATCGCTGCAAAAGCCGTTGAAGCCTCAGGGCTTAACACCCTGAAAAGCTCAGCCGTAACATCCTGCGGCATATTTTCCAGCATTCCCGTCAGTGATGAATAAATTTCCTGATGTTCCGGTGACTTGAATCCGGCTTTGGCTATTTCATCCCTGTATACGGGAAGAAGGCTGATATTTTTTGCAAGTATGTTCAACAGCTGCTGTTCCGCTTCGTCATCCGGCGCGGCCGCCCGCACTGCTTTTGGCTGAACCGGCAGAGGCACATACCCCTGGCTGCCGCTTTTGCGGCTCATTTTGCGGTATTCGCTTATGATAAGGCTTTCATCTATTGTCAGCAGCTGGGCTAATTTGCGTATATACCCTGCCACTTCTATATCATTTTTACATTCTAACAGGAATGGTAGTATATTCGACACCGCTTCCACTTTTCCTGCTAAATTTGAAACATTATTTTGCGCTATTACCTGCCGCATCTGAAAGTCAATGCCGTCGGCAGCGTTTTTAACTAATTCAAGATAGGCTTCTGTGCCGTGCCTGCGTACAAATTCATCCGGGTCTTTGCCGTCTGGCACTGCCAGCACTTTAACCCTCAGCCCCGCCGCGCGTGCTATGCTTACGGCCCTCATATCGGCGCGCTGCCCGGCTTCGTCACTGTCGTACGAAAACACAACTTCATCACATACGCGCGCCAAAAGTTTTGCCTGCTCTGCCGAAAATGCCGTGCCCATTGAAGCCACAGCCCAGTCGATACCGGCGGCATGAAGGCTTATTGCGTCCATATAGCCTTCAACAATAATTGCCTGACGCCTGCTTTTTATTTCTTTAATTGCCGCATGCAGGCCAAACAACAATGTACGTTTATTAAACCATTCGGTTTCGGCAGTATTCATATATTTGGCGGCTTCGGCATTATTTTGCAGAATGCGCCCGCCAAAACCAACCACATGCCCGCGTGCATCTTCAATAGGTATCATAACCCTGCCGCGGAATTTATCGTAAGCGCCGTTACGCCCTTTAACGGCAAGCCCCGCCTTTATCAGCAGCTCCTCGCGGCAGCCGCGTTTGCCAAGCGCTTTTACAAGCGAAGTATAACCCGGCAGCGACACGCCGATAGAAAATTTTTCGATAATTTCCGGCGTAATGCCCCTGCCAGCAAGATAACGCTGCGCCAGTTTGCCAAACTCGCTTTTGGTAAGGCAGGCCTGATAAAAACGTGTTGCCAGTTCGTTGGCGGCAATAATTTCCTTTGTTTCTTTTTCGCGTTCAATTTCCTGCCGTGTTTTTTCGCGCTCCGGAACCGGTATGCCAAGTTTATTGGCCAGAATTTTTAATGCTTCCTGAAAGGTACAGTTTTCTTCCTTCATTATAAAGGTAAAAACATCGCCGCCTGCATGGCAGCCAAAGCAATAAAAAAAATTCTTATCCGGCGATACGGAAAAAGACGGCGTTTTTTCGCCATGAAAAGGACAGCAGCCCCAATAGTTGCTTCCCTTTTTTTTCAATGTCACATAACCGGAAATAACA
>OMEV01000987.1_pt1 | contig 14024 bp, 8 predicted proteins | sample 1645491 | NCBI WGS metagenome assembly OMEV01 (sample SAMEA103958122, study PRJEB25191) | human gut metagenome | biome: human-associated habitat [ENVO:00009003]; feature: intestine environment [ENVO:2100002]; material: feces | place: Germany | collected 2013/2015
TTTCGTCGATGACCAGGTATGAGTTGTAGGAAACGCCGTAAGGAAGCGACCACAGCGATTCGAAACGGGTCGTGGTGCGGTCATTGACGCCGACGTAGTGTATTCCGGGTAATATTTCTGTAAAAGCCATAAATTGTTTAGGTTTTGATTCGGCGCGAAGATACGAAAAAAATCGTTTCGATCCATTGCTGCCGAATTTTATATATTATAAGGTGTCGAATAAGAGCGGGGTGTAAAACCGGTATTTTTCCGCTGCTTTGTCGGGCGAATGGCTTTTCCGCGCCGTTTTTGTCGCAAGTCAGATCTTAAATTGGTCAATATGGGATTTGAAAGGAGATAAATCCGAATATACGTGCTTTTTTTGATTATTTTGAATACGGTTATTTGCTTATGAAGCAATTAATTTCTATATTTGCTCGGAACTTTTTATTTCAAACTCAATTTTTAAATTAACGCTTATGATTAAGAAAATTGTACTATCGTTAATTACTGTACTGAGTTTCTGTTCGTTGGCTCTTGCGCAAAACAAGCAGGTGACGGGTACGGTTACCGATGAGAAGGGAGAACCTATCATCGGTGCTACGGTTGTGGCAGAGGGTACGTCTGCCGGTACGACGACCGGAGGAGACGGGCAGTTTACATTGACGGTTCCCGCCAATGCGACGCTCTCGATCTCTTTTATCGGTTACGAAACCCAGAAGGTGAGCGTAGCCGGTAAGACGCATATCGACGTGACTCTCGGGGAAGAGGCTACGGGCATCGAGGATGTCGTGGTGATCGGTTATGGTACGGGTAAGAAGATCGGTTCGGTGATTGGTTCTGTAGATCAGGTGAAGTCCGAGAAGATCGAAAACCGTCCCAGCACCAACGTCGTGGACGCTTTGCAGGGTCAGGTAGCCGGTCTTCAGATTATGACCGGTAACGGTGAGTTGACTTCGACTTCTTCGATCCGTATTCATGGTCTGGGTTCTATGGGTGCCGATACGTCGCCGCTGATTCTGTTGGACGGTGCGCCGATTCAGGCTTCGACGCTGCAGACGATCAACCAGAACGATATCGCTTCGGTGAACGTCCTCAAGGACGCTTCGGCGACTTCGATCTACGGTTCGCGTGCTGCCAACGGTGTGATTATCATCACCACCAAACGCGGACAAAAAGACCAACCGCTGAAAGTGGACTACAATGGATATTTCGGTATGGATTATATTCCTAAGGGAGTCTATGATGTAATGGATGCCGACCAATACAGTCAGTACATCGGTCAGGCTTGTGCAAACTCCAACACTCCGCTGCCATCGGGATACAAGCTCAACAGCGAAACCGGAAAATACCATTTCCAAGATGACACCAATACCAACTGGTTCGACGAAGTATTCAAAACGGGTATCCGTCAAAACCATAATGTAAACCTTTCCGGAGGTGGTGCTCACAACACCTATAATATAGCATTAGACTATTTCAACCAAAAAGGAACACTCGAAGGTGCCGGTCCTAACTACGAACGTTACACCGCACGTGTCAACAACAGTATGGACACCAAGTTCATAAAGTTCCAGACCAGCCTTGTTTACTCCCACTCCGACCAAGATAACATGGGCTTGTCCAATGCTTCCGAATACGTTCAAGGTCTGTATGGCGACGTAACCAATATTCTACGCGGAACCTTACTGATGCAGCCCACCATCAAAGCATACGATTCTTCAACATGGGTGCTCGACAATTTGGTGGGAATTGCCAACAACTTCAATTACGACGCTTACGGCTATGGCGTATACTACGATACCATACATGGTGATATCTCCGCTTCCAATCCATTACTGGTAAACAACCTGCTGCAACGCAACACACGTGTGGACCGTTTCGTGGGAACAGGCTCGGCAGACATAGACATCTTCAATATGTTCGGCTTCAACAGCAAAAACCACAAACTCAACTATAAAATAAACCTCTCTTACAGCAAAACCTTCTGCAAGGACTTCACTTGGATTCCGGCATGGGTGCAGAGTAACCGCGTCTATCTGTCCAAGAGTAATGAACGGTTGACCAAGGGTTCCCGTATTTATTCGGACGCCTTGATAGAGAATGTGCTTACTTACGATGGTACGATAGGCAAACACCACATCAACGTAGTGGCAGGCCAGTCTTACGAAGAAGAAAACACTGACCTGCTGACCGGATGGGGAATCAACTTCACCGAACCTTATTTCCTACAACTTCAGAATGCCGCCAACACGTATTCCGAAAGTTACGAATACAAGCATGCTATCTTGTCCTACATCGGTCGTATCAATTACAACTACGATGACAGATATTTATTATCGGCAACAGTACGCCGGGATGGCAGCTCACGCCTGACTAGAAGTATCCGTTGGGGAACTTTCCCTTCCGTCTCTGTGGGCTGGCGCTTCGACAAAGAAAGCTTCTTCCCTTTCAATCCGGATGTCGTGAACATGTTCAAAGTTCGTGCAAGCTATGGCGAGCTTGGTAATGAGAACATCGGTGAATACATGTATCAGGCCGTCATGTCACGCAATAATATGACTTACAATTTCAACGGTAACGTAGTGACCGGTTCTGCCGTTTCCACTTTCGTGGACAATAACCTTGCATGGGAGAAAAAGAAGACTTACAATGTGGGTATTGATCTTGCTTTGTTCCGCAATCGCTTGGAGTTTACAGCTGAGTGGTACAAGAATACCAGTGAAGACCTGTTGTATGCTGTTCCTGTTCCGGAACAAGCCGGAGTGTCCAACACCACCGTAACGATGAATGCCGCTTCGATGAACAACTCCGGTTTTGAGTTCTCCGCTACCTACCGCAACCGCGACCATGACTTCAAATATGAAGTATCGGCCAACCTTAGCACATTACGCAACCGCGTAACCTCATTAGGTTTCGGCACCGATTCTTATATCTCAGGTTCTTACATCACTAAAGTAGGCCAAGAAATCGGTCAGTTCTACGGTTGGGTTTATGAAGGTATCGCCCGCACGCAAGAAGATCTTGACAACCACGCCACACAAGAAGGCGCCCAAATTGGTGACTGCCTCTATAAAGATGTAAACAATGACGGTAAAGTAGACTCCGAAGATCAAGTGGTATTGGGCAGCGGCATGCCAAAAATCAATTTCGGCCTTAATGCCCGTTTTGAATACAAACGCTTTGACCTGAGCATCGCAACGTTCGGCGCACTGAACTATCACGTTAGCGACGACATCTACAACTCACTCAACTCTTGCTATGGCTGGGGAAACAAAGAAGTGGGTATGCTCGAAGCCAACCGCTTTAGCGAAGACGGCAGCACTTACCTTTCCAACGTGCCACGCACCTATGTCACCAACAGTGCCAGCTTGGGTTGGAACGATCTCTTCAGTTCACGCAAGATTCAGAATGCAGCCTACTGGAAAATAGCCAATGTAGAATTGGGCTACAACTTCCCGGATAAGTGGTTCGGTAAATATGTATCCGATGTACGTTTCTACGTATCGGCACAGAATCTCCACACATTCACCGGCTATCATGGTTACAATGTGGATTACGCAGGAGGAACTTTCACTCCGGGATACAATTTCTGTTCTTATCCTACTGCACGTACTTTCATGTGTGGCGTTCATTTTACATTCTAATCGTTACTTTCTAGTACCTAAATTAAAAACATATCTTATGAAACTAAATAAATATTCACTTGCTCTCATTTTGGGATTTGGCGTGCTGACTTCCTGCAACGACAGATTGGAACTGTTGAATCCCAACCAGCAAACCTCAAGTACATTCGGCTTTAATGCTGACGACTTGGAGGAATGTGTGATTGCCGCCTACAACCACATCCGCATGGAAGGTTCTTATGCTCGTGTAGGCTACACCATCGATGTGTGTCGTGGCGATGAAGCCTGGAACTCTTCACAAGTGTGGTATCTGCCTTTTGATGATCTTAATGCTGAAGTCACTTCGGACATCACATGGTGGCCCTGGCGTGAGTGGTACTATACCATCAATGTGTGCAACTTCACCATTTCACGTTGCGGTGAAGATAACAGCCAGCTTACCGAAAAAATGAAACGCATCAAAGGACAGGCGCTTTTCCTTCGCGCTCTATCCTACTACAACTTAGTGGGCTATTATCAGAATCCGCCTCTCATTACGGATTATGCCACCTACTCTTCGTTGAACGGACTTTATGGCGCCAACAGCACCTACGATGCAGTGCTCGACCAAGTGGAGAAAGACTTTCAGGAAGCAATGGGGTTGCTTCCCTCCCGCGATGAAGGCAGTGAATGGAGCGGCGGACGTGCCACCTGCGGTGCTGCGGCCGGCTATTATGCCCGCGCCCTCATGATGCGTCAAAAATACAGCGAAGCACTTCCGGTATTGAAAGACATCATCGGCAAAAAGTATGGCACTTATAAACTGATGGATAACTACGGAGATAACTTCCGCGAAGGTTCGGCATACGAGAACAATGCAGAGAGCCTCTTCGAAGTACAGTTCCTCGACTATGGAGCACAAGGCACCGACGACGAATGGACACCGGTAAACACAAGCCCCAATGCCACACAAGGCTCGGCCGTCGAGAGCAACTTCGCTCCGGGTATCTACGGCGGATGGGCCGACATCTCGGCTTCGCCTTGGCTCTACCAGCTTTTTAAAGAAGAGCGCACCACCGGTGGAAAACTCGACCCCAGACTCTATTGGACCATTGGTACCTATGAAACCGATTGGGAGAACTTCGAGTATGGCAATGTGGCTTATACAAATACACTTAAATCCACTGATAATATCGTAACCAACAATACTTTCGGAGGTCTGCCGATTGCCAAATTCACGAATCTTCGTACCGGATTGTATAGCACTGTGGTTACGGGCTTGCACGATGGCATCAACCTACGGCTGATGCGCTATTCCGATGTACTGCTACGCGCTGCCGAGTGCGAGAACGAAGTCAACGGTCCCACACAGCAGGCTATCGACTGGATCAATGAAGTGCGTAACCGCGCTAATCTGGCAGACCTGGAACTTGAAGACTTCAATTCTGCCGACAAACTCTTTGAACAGATAGCCAATGTGGAACGTCCTAAGGAATTCGGATGCGAATTCGGACGAGGCTTCGACCTCATCCGCTGGGGATTCTTCTATGACAGCGGACGCCTGCAACAACTAAAAGAACATGGCACAGTGCGCCGCTCCATAAATGGAGTAAAGGATCCTGTGAAGTACAGCGATATAGCAAGCGACTCCGAACTGAAGAGTACTTTCGATACTTACAGACCGGGACATGAGTTCCTGCCTATCGTACAACAGTTGATGAACAACAACCCGAACCTGACAGGAAACTCTGCCAATCACAGTACAGATAATTCCACTTACTTCCGGGAAAACGGATGGAAAGTACGTCCGGTCGTAGAGTTAAGCAAGTAAATAAACTTAGAAACACACTCCCCTCAGCCCTACGGCCTCAATCGGAGCAGGGCGGGGAACGTTTCAAACCATTACCTATTAAAAAATAAAGAAAATGAAACATTTCTATAAAATAACATTCTTCTGCTGTGCAGCAGCCTTGTGGATGCTGGCCCTGGCAAGCTGCGAAGGAGGCGAACTCTATGACGTAAATGCTCCCGAATGGATTTCCGATAAAATACAGGAAATAGAAGACTCCAAGAAAGAACCGGAAGATGAAGTACTCGAAGGTATGCAGGAAGATGTGTACACCATCGGGAATACGGATTTCACCTCCGGTTTCTGGGCTGCCTTTTCCAAGTATTATGTGATACCTGACGGCGAGAAATGGAACGCGGTGTTCAATCTTAACATCAACCCTGCCGATAACACATATTATAAGAACTTTGCCCTTATCATCACCAATGATGTGGAACGTGGCGGTGAGGGATATACCGAATATGGAGCTATCCGCTTTGATGTTACAGGTAACCCTGAAACTTATAACTCTCAGTGGGGCGATCATATTGACTTCCAGTACATATCGGGCACCTTGCTTCTTGATCCCGTTGATAACAAAGACGAGAACGTACAAAAGTTGGGTGGCAAAGTGACGCTCACCGTAGACCGCACCAGCGAAAATGCTTTCACCGTCAAGATGACCAACGGTGTGGCTACTAAGACCTATGCACAACCGAATAAAGAACCCAACCTGAATGTAGATGCAAGCAACACCAACATTCGCTGCTTCTTAGTCCCCGAAGGCTCTTACATCGACTTCCTGCAAACCAACATCGTTCCTGTCGGTGGGCTTACATCTGCCGCAGACAAAAATCCGGTATCAATGGTATTGCAGGATGTACCCGCACAGGTATCTTTGGGTACTTCGCTTGAAGAGGCCATGACTAACATCTCTGCCATTGTAACCTTTGAAGAGGGAGTGACTAAAACCGTAACGGCTTCCGAACTCTCATTCTCAGCCATCCCAGATATAAATCAAACAGGAGATAAGACTCTTGTAGCTGTCTACAACAAAACCTTCAAGGGCGAAAACTGCGACAAACCGATTGTGGCTAACGCGTCTTTTAAGGTTGTGGGAGTACTTCAATCTATTTCAATAACCACTGCACCCTCGCGCACAAAGCCCTATTACTATACCTCGGAAGATGCCAAGAGTTGCACGATGCCTTTCGATCCAACAGGTATGGTAGTTACGGGAACCTACTCCGACGGAAGTTCGGTAGTCATTGACAATGCGAAACTCAGCTTCTCTGCCATTCCGGCAAAGGCCGGTTCGCAACCGGTTACCATTACCGCCGGAGAAAACATCACCGCAACGGTAAATGTCACCGTCTCCGAAGCGACTGTCGTGAAGAACACAAGCGGACAGTTAGGAAATACAGACAACTCAACTCTGTGGTTTAATCCGGAGACCTACTCAGATAATTTCAATGTACCTTCAGGTCAGACAAAGTGTATTTCGTTTACTAATTACAGTAACCTGGCAGGGAACTGGAACAATTTCCTTGTAGTTCTCCGTAAGAGTACCGGTGAACACTACGCAGTGGTCCGAGCCGATAACTTTGGCTGGGGCGATGGATATGCCGCCTGCGTTCACAACGGAACACAAGGCGACTGGGCTACTTGGCTTGCCGGAATGAACGGAGCCAAAGTTACGGTCTACGTGACTAATTGCGGTGATGGTACCGCCGATGTTCAAGCAGTGATGCAAGGAACCGATGATGCAATCTCCACCCAATACTATTGGGGCATCAACACCATAGATGCAAACGACTTGAACTTCGCACTGTCTGTTGACGGTTGCCATCTCGTCTTCAATAATTAAGAATAACTATTAAATTCTTTATCATCCATATCGTTCCTTTTTATCAACGGAACGATATGGAGCTTAAAAACTTACCCAAATGAAAAAAACAACATTTTTCTTACTATCCCTACTGACAGTATTCGTTTTCACAGCTTGTTCCGATGGGCTTGACAACATCGAATACAACAGAAACAGCGATGTAGTTTTAGCCACTCCCGAAGCAACTGCAACGGGCACCTCCCTGAGCGTTAAATCATCAATCACCGGCAATCTGAGCAGCGTAGTCAAGAAGGGATTTTGCTATAGTGTAAATGTTTCAAATCCTACTATCAAAGACATGGTGGTGGAAGCGGATGAGAATTTCAGTGCTACCCTCTCCGGATTGAAAATCAATACCCCTTACTACATACGCGCATACGTGTATGGCAACAGCCGCTACACTTACTCGGAAACATTCACGTCGACCATAGAAATCACAGACATTAATGAACAATTAAAGAACTATGTGGCTCCGGAATACGAAGATAATTATGCGAGCATTGCAAGCTGGTCCAACCGTACTCAATGGAACTTGGCAAACGTGCACGATCCCAGCGTAGTGCTTGCCGAAGACGGATACTACTATATGTATCAGACAGATGCCTCCTACGGCAATGCACATACAGGACATGGGCACTTTCACGCCAGACGCTCCAAAGACCTCGTGAATTGGGAATACCTGGGCGGAACCATGCCGAAGCTTCCCGACTGGGTGATGCCGAAGTTAAATGAGATACGCAAAGCAATGGGATTGGAAGCAAGCGCTGCCGCAGAAAGCGACTTCGGATACTGGGCGCCAAATGTACAGAAAGTTAAAAACGGACTGTATCGCATGTACTACTCCATCGTAGTACCCGGCTATCTGGACGGCGGAACCGGAGCAACTGCCTGGAGTGAACGTGCCTTTATCGGCATGATGGAGAACAGCAACCCTGCCAACAACAGCGATTGGGTGGACAAAGGATATGTAGTGACCAACGCATCGGACAAGGGATTGAACTTCAACATCCCCAGCACCCAATACGCCAACTGTTATTACAAATGGAATGCCATCGACCCCTCTTACATCATTACTCCTGAAAATACCCACTGGCTGATATACGGTTCATGGCATAGCGGCATCGTTGCTATGGAGTTGAATGTCGAAACAGGAATGCCTAAACAAGACTTAGGTGTACCCTGGGCAGAAGGAAGTGCTCCGGCGGAATACGGACAGCTGATAGCCACCCGCGACATCAACAACCGTTGGCAAGCCAGCGAAGGCCCTGAAATCATCTACAATGCCGAGACAGGCTACTACTATCTGTTCGTAGCATACGATGCACTGGACATACCTTACAATACACGCGTATGCCGTTCCAAGAGCATCACCGGCCCTTATATCGGCATCGACGGCGCCAATGTCACCGAAGGAGCGGAAATGCTGCCGGTGGTAACACACCCGTACAAGTTCGGCAAGAGCAACGGCTGGGTAGGCTTCTCACATTGCACCATCTTCAACGACGGCAAAGGTAATTGGTATTACGCTTCACAAGCACGTCTTCCCAAAAGCGTGGACAACGCTATTATGCTAGGACATGTACGCAGCATCCGTTGGACCAAAGACGGTTGGCCTTTGGTTATGCCCGAACGCTACGGAGCCGTACCCCAAGTAGCCATTACCGAAGAAGAGCTCATAGGAAACTGGGAACACATAGACTTGTCCTACTCTTACGGAGTTCAAAAAGAATCTGCAACCATGACGCTGGCCGCCGACCACACCATTACCGAAGGAACATGGAAAGGCGGCACATGGAGCTATGATGCAGAACAGCAAATTTTGACAGCAAATGGAATAGACCTTTACTTGCAACGGGAAGTTGACTGGGAAGCCAGTCCCAGAACACCTACCATTGTCTATGCCGCTTACGGAAGTAACCATAAGACATATTGGGGTAAAAAAGTAAAATAAGTGTTCTTCCACACATTGAAACAGCTTTGAGATACACCAATTTCAAAGCTGTTTTTTTCTTTTATGTTACATAACATACAAAAGTGTATATATTACACCAAATAAAAGTGTTACTTTTACACCCGAAATAAGATAAGAATCTAATTTTCAAATTAAATAACACCATGAAGAATCACATTCTTATTGCCGGAATAGCTACATTAATGTTAGCTTCCTGCGCTCAGAAAAGTCAAACGGAACTTACTCTTTCCGGTCTTAACCCGACAAAATTTCAAACTGTAGTGAACGATGCCCAGACAGGTCTTTACACATTAAAGAATAAAGCGGGCATGGAAGTATGCATCACCAACTTCGGTGGACGTATCGTATCTATTATGGTACCTGACAAAAACGGAGAAATGAAAGATGTTGTCCTTGGCTTCGACAGTATAGCCGACTACATAAACGTTCCAAGCGATTTCGGTGCATCTATCGGACGTTACGCCAACAGAATCAACCAGGGCAAAATGGTATTGGACGGCGATACGATCCAATTGCCGAAGAATAATTTCGGGCATTGCCTGCATGGCGGTCCTAAAGGATGGCAATATCAGGTGTATGAAGCCAACCCCATTGATGAAACCACTTTGGAGCTGACTCGCTTCTCTCCGGACGGAGACGCAAACTTTCCGGGCAACTTAACTGCCAAAGTTCTTTTCAAGCTGACGGACGACAACGCCATAGATATCAAATATAGCGCAACTACCGATAAGAAAACGGTTATCAACATGACCAATCATTCCTACTTCAACCTATCCGGCAATCCGTCTAAAGCAGCCACAGACCACATATTATATGTCAATGCCGATAATTACACTCCCGTAGACCGGACTTATATGACTACTGGAGAAATTGTACCGGTAAAAGATACTCCCATGGATTTTACTACCCCCAAAGCCGTAGGCCGGGACATTACCAACTTTGATTTCATACAATTGAAATATGGTAACGGGTACGACCATAACTGGGTATTGAACACCAATGGCGATGTCAAACAACTTGCCGCCAAACTCACCTCTCCCGAAAGCGGTATCAGCTTAGAAGTATACACTGACGAACCGGGTATCCAAGTATATACAGGTAATTTCCTGGACGGAACTGTAAAAGGAAAGAAAGGGATCGTCTACAACCAACGCGCTTCCGTATGTCTGGAAACTCAACATTATCCAGACAGCCCCAATAAGCCGCAATGGCCTTCTGTTATTCTGGAACCGGGACAGACTTACAACAGCGAATGTATTTTCAAATTCTCAGTAGAAAAATAAATAATAACTTTTAAATCATTATTATCGTGGGAACATTAGATTGGGTAGTCATTGGAATTTTCTTCCTGGCTCTGATAGGTATTATTGTTTGGGTAGTCAAACAAAAGCAGAATGATTCGGCTGATTATTTTTTAGGTGGACGTGATGCCACATGGCTCGCCATAGGTGCATCCATATTTGCATCCAACATCGGTTCGGAACACTTAATCGGACTGGCCGGCGCCGGTGCATCCAGTGGTATGGCAATGGCGCATTGGGAAATACAAGGTTGGATGATCTTGATTCTCGGATGGGTATTCGTGCCGTTCTATTCACGAAGCATGGTATACACAATGCCCGAATTTCTGGAACGCCGTTACAATCCGCAGTCGCGTACTATTCTCTCTGTCATTTCATTAATCAGCTACGTGCTGACCAAAGTAGCTGTAACCGTATATGCCGGTGGACTTGTATTCCAGCAGGTGTTCGGTATCAAAGAACTGTGGGGAATAGACTTCTTTTGGATTGCAGCAATCGGTTTAGTTGTATTGACAGCACTTTACACAATATTCGGCGGAATGAAATCCGTACTTTATACCTCGGTACTGCAAACCCCTATCCTTCTTTTGGGTTCGCTTATCATCCTCGTCCTCGGTTTTAAAGAATTGGGCGGTTGGGATGAAATGATGAGCATATGCGGTGCAGTTACAGTCAATGAGTATGGAGACACCATGACCCAACTTATCCGCAATAACAATGATCCCAATTTCCCATGGCTGGGTGCACTGGTTGGTTCGGCCATTATCGGTTTCTGGTACTGGTGTACCGACCAATTCATTGTGCAACGCGTACTTTCCGGTAAAAACGAAAAAGAAGCCCGTCGCGGTACTATTTTCGGTGCATACCTGAAACTGTTGCCTGTATTCCTGTTCTTGATTCCGGGCATGATTGCTTTCGCCCTGCATCAGAAATATATCGGAGCCGGTGGCGAAGGTTTCCTTCCCCTGCTTGCCAACGGTACTGCCAACGCAGATGCCGCCTTCCCTACACTGGTAGCCAAACTTCTTCCTGCCGGAGTAAAAGGCCTTGTTGTTTGCGGTATTCTTGCTGCATTGATGAGTTCACTGGCTTCTCTGTTCAACTCTTCAGCCATGCTCTTCACAATCGACTTCTACAAACGTTTCAAACCGGAAACTCCGGAAAAGAAACTGGTAGGTATCGGACAGATTGCAACAGTGGTTATTGTAATTCTGGGTATCCTGTGGATTCCTATCATGCGTAGTGTGGGTGATGTTCTTTATACTTACCTGCAAGATGTCCAATCTGTATTGGCTCCCGGTATCGCAGCTGCATTCCTATTGGGAATCTGTTGGAAACGCACTTCCGCCAAAGGTGGTATGTGGGGATTGATTGCCGGTATGATCATCGGTCTCACCCGTCTGGGCGCAAAAGTATATTATAGCAATGCAGCGGTTACAGACAGCTCAATGTTTAAATATCTGTTCTATGATCTGAACTGGTTATTCTTCTGCGGCTGGATGTTCCTATTCTGTATTGTAGTAGTAATAGTAGTCAGCCTGATGACCGAAGCTCCAAGTGCCGAAAAGATACAAGGTTTGGTATTCGGCACATCTACGCCTGAGCAAAAAGCTGCCACACGTGCCAGCTGGAACCACTGGGATATTATCCATACGGTAATTATCCTGGCTATTACCGCAGCTTTCTACTGGTATTTCTGGTAAGAATCCGGGCATAGTGAAAAACTTTTTTGATGTACATGAAATTTTTTTTTTTGATACGTATGAAAAACTTTTTTCATGTACATCAAACTAAAATCCTCCAATTATAAAAACAAAAGACATGAGTAGTTACTACAGTTCCAATCCCAAATTCTATGTAGGTATCGACTGCATCATTTTCGGCTTTAATGAAGGTGAATTAAATCTGTTGTTGCTGAAAAGAAACTTCGAGCCTGCAATGGGCAACTGGTCGCTAATGGGCGGATTTGTTCAAGAAAGCGAAAGCGTAGACGATGCAGCCAAGCGGGTTCTCGCAGAACTGACCGGACTGGACAACGTGTATATGGAACAGGTCGGCTCTTTCGGAGCTATCGACCGCGATCCGGGCGAACGGGTTATCTCCATTGCCTACTATGCGTTGGTCAACATCAATGAATACGACAGGGATCTGGTACAGCAGCACAATGCTTTTTGGGTAAATATCAATGAGTTGCCCCCACTAGTCTTCGACCATTCTGCAATGGTGGAGAAAGCGCGTGCATTGATGCAGCAAAAAACGACTACTGAGCCTATCGGTTTTAACCTGTTACCCCAGCTGTTTACGCTCTCACAACTGCAGAGCCTATACGAGGCCATTTACGGTGAAAACATCGACAAGCGGAACTTCCGCAAAAGGATAGCCGAAATGGATTACATAGAAAAAACGGATAAAATCGATAAAACAAGTTCCAAACGCGGTGCCGCCCTCTACAAATTCAATGAAAAGGCGTATCGCAAAGCACCTAAATTTAAAATTTAATAACATGCTGATGTGCCCATATTAGCACATTAATCCATTAAACATTATGTTAGAAGAACTGAAAGAAAAGGTATTTCGTGCCAACCTTGATTTGGTGAAGCATGGACTCGTCATCTTCACATGGGGAAATGTATCGGCCATTGACCGGGCAACGGGATTGGTTGTTATCAAGCCCAGTGGAGTTAGCTATGATGATATGAAAGCAGAAGACATGGTTGTGGTCGACCTTGACGGCAATGTTGTAGAAGGCAGTTTGAAGCCCTCTTCCGACACTCCTACCCACTTAGTGCTTTACAAAGCGTTTCCGGAAATCGGCGGTGTGGTTCATACACATTCCACGTATGCCACTGCATGGGCGCAAGCCGGTTGTGACATCCCCAATATAGGAACTACCCATGCCGACTATTTCCATGATGCCATTCCCTGCACTACCGATATGACAGAAGAAGAGGTAAAAGGAGCTTATGAGCTGGAGACAGGCAATGTCATCGTGAAGCGTTTTGAAGGATTGAACCCGGTTCATACGCCCGGAGTATTGGTTAAGAATCATGGTCCTTTCTCTTGGGGAAAAGATGCACACGATGCAGTGCACAATGCCGTAGTAATGGAGCAGGTAGCCAAAATGGCTTCAATAGCCTATGCGGTTAATCCGCAACTGACGATGAACCCGCTGCTTATAGAAAAGCATTTCAGCCGTAAACATGGTCCGAATGCTTATTATGGGCAGAAGTAAAATCAAGCATAAAGTATAAGATTATAAAATATAAACAATTAAAACGAAGAACAGTATGAACGCATTTGATCAATATGAAGTATGGTTCGTAACAGGAGCACAGCTTCTGTACGGAGGTGACGCAGTTGTCGCAGTAGACGCACACAGCAACGAAATGGTAAAGGGTCTGAATGACTCCGGCCGTCTGCCTGTAAAAATTGTATATAAAGGCACTGTCAA
>OMEV01000988.1_pt1 | contig 14008 bp, 13 predicted proteins | sample 1645491 | NCBI WGS metagenome assembly OMEV01 (sample SAMEA103958122, study PRJEB25191) | human gut metagenome | biome: human-associated habitat [ENVO:00009003]; feature: intestine environment [ENVO:2100002]; material: feces | place: Germany | collected 2013/2015
AAGAATAAAGGCGGCACCACATGATTCGGCGAGAGGTGTTGCCTAAAAAATAAAGCGATAAAAAGTGCCGCAGGAGCAAGAGACCTCTCTCTTGTCCTGCGGCGCTTTTTCTGATACGATGGGGCTATAAAAAACAGGGAGGCCGCTATGAAGATCTGTTCGGTATACGATGCGGAGTTCGCGCGCTACGGGCGCGTGCATTCCGGTATAGAGAGCGCGGCGCTGCTGCGCGAAATGGAGAAGATCCCCCTGCCGGAGAGCGGCACGGCGTATGAGCCGTCCATTGCTGCGCTCGAGGCGTGCGAAGCGTTCGCGGACTACCGGACGAGCGTGTTCGGCGGCATGCCGGTGCAGCTCGGCATGTGCTGGGGGCGCAATACAAAGCTTAACTGCCTTGAATACCACCGCGACAGCGAAATCAACATCGCCGTAACCGACCTGATCCTGATCCTCGGAAAAGAACAGGACATCACCGAAGACCACACCTACGACTCATCCAAAATGGAGGCCTTCTTAATCCCGGCCGGAACCACCATTGAAGTCTACGCAACCACCCTCCACTACGCACCATGCAACGTGGCAGCCAGCGGCTTCAAATGCGTCGTAGTCCTTCCAAAAGGAACCAATACCGACATCACCCTGGAAGAAAAACACACCCCGGAAGACGACCTGCTCTTCGCCAGAAACAAATGGCTCTTAAGCCACCCGGATGCAAACATCGCTGGAAGCGTAGCAGGCATCAAAGGAGAAAACCTCTCGGTAAAATAAAACCAGAGACAAAACCAGAAATCAGAAACACTGCCCCAAAAGAGCAGTTCTGAACATAAAAAGAAACCAAAAACCAAGAAAACCAAAAAAAGGAGGATCTTCAAAAATGATCAACAATACACCGGAAATCAAATTAGGTATCGTTGCAGTAAGCCGTGACTGCTTCCCGAACAGCCTTTCCGAGAACAGAAGAAAAGCAGTCGTAAAAGCATACGACGGAGAAATCTACGAATGTCCAATCATCGTCGAGAATGAAATCGACATGATGAACGCACTCGAAGACCTGAAAAAAGCAGAGTGTGATGCACTTGTTGTATACCTTGGAAACTTCGGACCGGAGACCGAAGAAACCCTGCTTGTAAAATACTTCGACGGACCTTGCATGGTAGTAGCAGCAGCAGAAGAGACCGGCGACGACCTTGTAGGCGGACGCGGCGATGCATACTGCGGCGTTCTGAACGCAAGCTACAACCTGAAACTGCGCAACCTGCACGCATACATTCCGGAGTACCCGGTTGGCGATGCAGAAGACGTAGCAGCCATGATCAAAGATTTCGTACCGGTTGCAACTGCAGTTGTAGCTGTTAAGAACCTGAAAATCATCAGCTTCGGACCGCGTCCGACCAACTTCCTGGCATGTAACGCACCGATCAAACAGCTGTACAACCTCGGCGTAGAAATCGAAGAGAACTCCGAGCTTGACCTGTTTGAAGCATTCAACAAACACGCAGGCGATGAGAGAATCCCGGCAGTCGTAGAAGATATGGCAAAAGAGCTCGGCGAAGGAAACCTGAAACCGGAAATCCTGCCGAAACTGGCTCAGTACGAGATCACCCTGTTAGACTGGATCGAAGCACACAAAGGCTCCAGAAAATACGTAACCCTGACCGGAAAATGCTGGCCGGCATTCCAGACACAGTTCGGATTCGTTCCTTGCTATGTCAACAGCCGTCTGACCAAGATGGGCATCCCGGTATCCTGTGAGGTAGATATCTACGGAACACTGTCCGAGTTCATCGGAACCGTTGTATCCAAAGACACCGTAACACTCCTCGACATCAACAACACCGTTCCGAAGGATATGTATGAGAGCGAAATCAAAGGCAAATTTGATTACACCTTAAAAGATACCTTCATGGGATTCCACTGCGGAAATACCGCTTCCACCAAACTGGCATTCTGCTCTATGAAATATCAGATGATCATGGCAAGAACTCTTCCGGAAGAAGTAACACAGGGTACCCTCGAGGGAGATATCGTTCCTGGAGACATCACCTTCTATCGTCTGCAGAGCACATCTGACGCAAAACTGCGCGGATACATCGCAGAGGGCGAGGTTCTTCCTGTAGCAACACGTTCCTTCGGAAGCATCGGTATCTTCGCTATTCCGGAGATGGGCAGATTCTACCGTCACGTACTGGTAGAGAAAAACTATCCGCATCACGGCGCAGTAGCATTCGGACACTTCGGAAAACCGTTATTCGAAGTATTCAAAATGCTCGGTGTTGAAGTAGATGAGATCGGCTACAACCAGCCGAAGGGTGTTCGTTACCCGACAGAGAATCCGTGGGGCTAATCCGTTCCGGAAGATTCACTGAAAAATAAGAAAGATATGCAGTAACGCATAAGCAAAAGGGCGGAGCAGAGATCTAGGTCTGCTGCCGCCCTTTTTGAAAAAGAGTAGAAAAAGGAGATTCGACATGTATTTTATTGGTGTTGACCTTGGTACTTCCGCTGTCAAACTGCTTCTGATGGACGAGGAAGGCAAAATTATAAATATTGTATCGAGAGAGTATCCGCTGTATTTCCCGCATCCAGGCTGGTCTGAGCAGAAACCGGAAGACTGGTGGGAGCAGAGCAAAGAGGGAATCCGCGAGCTGGTAAAAGACGTAGACAAATCCCAGGTAGCCGGCATCAGCTTCGGCGGCCAGATGCATGGCCTTGTCATCCTGGATGAGAACGATAACGTCATCCGCTCTTCCGATCTCGAAACTCATCCGCCCGGCGATCCTCTGGAACGACGGCCGTACCGCAAAACAGACTGATTATCTGAACACCGTAATCGGAAAAGAAAAACTCTCCGAGTACACCGCAAACATTGCATTTGCAGGCTTTACCGCACCGAAGATTCTCTGGGTGAAAGAAAATGAGCCGGATAACTTCGCAAAAATCTGCAAAATCATGCTTCCAAAAGATTACCTGGCATACCGTCTCTCCGGCGCATTCGTAAGCGACTACTCCGATGCATCGGGCATGCTTCTGATGGATGTCAAGAACAAATGCTGGTCAAAAGAGATGGCAGAAATCTGCGGTATTTCCCTGGAGATGCTGCCAGAGCTCCATGAGAGCTTTGACGCTGTCGGAACCTTAAAACCGGAAGTAGCAGCAGAACTTGGACTGCCGGAGACCTGTAAAGTTGTAGCAGGAGCCGGAGACAACGCAGCAGCCGCAGTCGGAACCGGAACCGTAGGCGACGGCATGTGCAACGTTTCCCTTGGTACAAGCGGAACCGTATTCATTTCCAGCAGCAAATTCGGCGTAGACAGCCACAATGCCCTGCACGCATTCGCACACGCAGACGGCCACTATCACCTGATGGGATGCATGCTGAGTGCAGCTTCCTGCAACAAATGGTGGATGGATGAAATCATCCGCACAAAAGAATATACAAAAGAGCAGGAGAACATCACAAAACTTGGCGAGAATAATGTATTCTTCCTGCCGTATCTGATGGGCGAGCGTTCCCCGCACAACAACCCGGATGCAAGAGGAACCTTCATCGGCCTGACCATGGACACCACAAGAGAGGATATGACCCAGGCTGTTCTCGAGGGCGTTGCCTTTGCGATCCGCGATTCCTTTGAGGTAGCAAAATCCCTCGGCATCCAGATCGAGAGAACGAAAATCTGCGGAGGCGGTGCAAAGAGCCCGCTGTGGAGACGCATGATCGCAAACGTGCTGAACATCAAAGTGGACCGTATTGAGTCCGAGGAAGGCCCGGCACTTGGCGGAGCCATGCTGGCAGCCGTTGCCTGCGGTGTCTTTTCATCCGTAGAAGAGGCGGCAGAAAAAATTGTTCGTGTGACAGAGACCATTGAGCCGGAACCGGAACTGGTTGAGAAATATGAGCGCCAGTATCAGAAATTTGCAAAGATTTATCCGACCGTAAAAGATCTGTTTACAGAGCTGCTGTAATAAAAAGAGGTAAGAAATAAGATGAAGAAAGTGGAACATGGGAAAACATTTGACCGGAATGCAGCAAACCCGCCGGCGTTTGAAATCTTTCACAACACCGTGACAGAAGGCTATCCGGAGCACTGGCATACCGCAATTGAAATTATCATGCCGACCAGAGGCGAATATGAGGTTGTTGTCGGAAAAGACAGCTATAATCTCAAAGAGGGCGACATCATTATGATCAATTCCGGCGTTGTACACGGAATGAGATTCGTATCCCAGGGAGAACGGATTGTCATGCTGGTGGAACCGGGCTGTGTGGAGAATCAGGAAGAAATGGAAACGATTTTCCTGCGGCTTCCGGCCATCTACTTCAAAAAAGAGGATGAGGAAGATCCCTTCTATCTGTTTCTACGCAGCCAGATTCTGGAACTGGTGCGGGAATACGATAATGAGGGCGCAGTGATGACGCACAGAATCTGCACCGGCCTCAAAGAGCTTTTTTCAGAGTTTGGCCGCAAGGGCTTTTCGGATGCCAACGCGCAGAATACGTTCGGGGCAATGAAGCAGCAGGAATATATAGAGGCTGTTTTAAGCGCCTGCCGTTATATCAATGTCCATTACATGGAGAATCTTTCTCTTGAGAAAGTAGCTGCAGTCAGCGGATTTTCCAAGTTCCACTTTACCAGAATTTTCAAGCAGTACATGAACATGACATTCTATGAGTACCTCAATTCTAAACGCGTCAAACGCGCAGAGGAGCTTCTGTACGACAAAAAGATGAGTATCACGGATGTGGCGATGAATTCCGGATTCTCTTCTTTAAGTGCCTTCAACCGTACTTTCAAGACGGTAAAGGCCTGTTCGCCGAGCGATTACCGCAGACAGCGGGAGTCGATGGTACAGGCTTTGCTGATGCAGGGATAAAAGGACTTGTATTTCACACTTTACTGTGCTAAAATGGTAGTATTCCGAGTTATAAGAATGAGATGGGGGCTTAATTTTCGTACAGGAGGGTTTGAAATGAACAAGAAACTTCATTCAGAAGCAGTAGACCAGCTTTTTGAGGCAATTTTGTGTCTGAAGAATAAGGAAGAATGCTATACTTTTTTTGAGGATGTATGCACCATCAACGAACTGCTTTCGCTGTCGCAGCGGTTTGAAGTGGCGAAAATGCTGCGGGAGAAGAGAACGTATCTGGAAATCTCCGAAAAGACGGGAGCATCCACGGCGACGATCAGCCGCGTGAACCGTTCCTTAAGCTATGGAAACGACGGATATGAGATGGTGTTTGAACGGATGGAAAAGAAAGAAAATGTGTAAAATCAAAAAAGACGGTGCGATTCCAACGCAGCCGTCTTTTTTAATTACACGTTTGTTCTTAATTTTTCTTTTTCGGATCAGAAGGCGCCGCGAGGGATGCCAGTTCATCCACCATGTGCTCGAGCATCTGTTTTTTCAGATAGACATCGAAACTCAGCAGACAGATAAACGAAAAGAGCTGGAGAAATTCCCGGTCCTCCTCCGGTGAGCTGCCGAACATGGACTTGGATACATCCGCTTTTTTCAGAAGATCTTCTTTTACGGATGCAATTTCTTCTTTTTCCATCTGGAAAATTTCGTCGTAGATATCTTGGATGGAAAAGCCGCTCTCCGTGCCGAAATACCGATCGGTGATCGGGGCGAGCAGTGTCTGGATATCCGTGATCGAGAGGATGTTTTTAAAGTAGTAAATAAAAACCAGAAGCATCATGTGCTCCGGCGAATATTTCTTTTTGACCGGCGGCGGGAGCAGCTTGTTTTTTGCATAGTTGTTGATCATTGTTTTTGTCAGAACCTTATCGGACTCGAAGCGGCGCGAAGAAGCGAGCTGTGCGTCCATAAAGGTCGTGACCTGGTCCATATATAAAGCAATGTTCGGGATTTCCCCCGGGCGGATGCCTTCGAGAGAATCCAGTGAATTCAGTAAATCATGAAGAATTTTATCTGAGTCTATCGTCATTTGTTATCACCTCACTGTTCCCATTATATAGTTTTTAATACCAGATAGCAAGGACTTTGCGAAAAAAGTTTCCATGATAAAAATGCAACGTATGTTCGTTCTTACTTGTAACCGGGGCGGATTTGTTATATACTGAGATGCATGTGAAAAGATTCGAAGCAGATGAAGGAGAAAGAACATGAATCAGACAGAAACAGGATTAAACCCGATGCAGATGGAAGCTGTGGAGTACACCGAAGGGCCGCTTCTGATCCTTGCAGGTGCCGGTTCGGGAAAGACGAGGGTACTGACGCACCGCATCGCCTCCCTAATCCGGGACAAAGGCGTCAATCCGTGGAATATTATGGCGATCACCTTTACGAACAAGGCCGCCGGAGAAATGCGTGAGCGTGTCGATAAAATCGTGGGATACGGATCGGAGCGGATCTGGGTCAGCACCTTCCATTCCAGCTGCGTGCGGATTCTGCGCCGCCATGCTGAACGTCTGGGATACGCCAACAATTTTGCAATTTACGATACCGATGACCAGAAATCGCTGATCAAGGACATCATGAAACGGCTCCAGATGGATCCGAAACTGTACCGCGACCGTGCGATCATGGCGGCAATTTCGTCCGCAAAGGATGAGATGATTGAGCCGGACCAGTACCGGATTGACGCGGGAATCGACTGGAAGCTGCAGAAGTATGCGGCAGTTTATGCGGAGTATCAGGCAGAGTTAAAGAAAAACAATGCGATGGACTTCGATGATCTGCTGGTACAGACCGTAAAATTATTCCAGCAGTTCCCGGAAGTGCTCGACTATTATCAGGAGCAGTTCCGCTATATCATGGTCGATGAGTATCAGGATACCAACACGGTTCAGTTCCGCTTTGTAAGCCTTCTGGCGGCAAAATACCGCAATCTCTGCGTTGTCGGCGATGATGACCAGTCGATCTACAAATTCCGCGGGGCGAATATTGAAAATATTCTGAGTTTTGAGCATGTATTCCCGGATGCGAAGGTCATTAAACTGGAGCAGAATTACCGTTCTACGCAGAATATTCTGAATGCGGCAAATGAAGTGATTGCGAATAACCAGGGACGAAAAGCAAAACGCCTGTGGACAGAGAACCCGGAGGGTGACCTGATCGATCTGCGGCAGTTCCAGAGCGGTTTTGAGGAGGCGGAGTACGTGGCAGGAGAAATCACGCGCGGCGTCCGCACGGAGGGAAAGAAGTATCGTGATTATGCAATTCTCTACCGTACCAACGCACAGTCCCGTCTTTTTGAGGAGAAACTGCTGCTTGCAAATGTTCCATATAAAATCGTGGGCGGTGTCAACTTCTATGCGAGACGCGAGATCAAGGATCTGCTGGCGTATCTGCGTGTGATCGAGAACCCGGAGGATGACCTTGCGGTACTGCGTATCATCAACGTTCCGCGGCGCGGTATCGGAGCGGCGACGATCAACAAAGTGCAGGACTGGGAGGCAGAGCAGGGCATCCGTTTCTACGATGCGCTTCTCGAGGCCGAGTATGTGCCGGGGCTGATGCGGTCTTTAAATAAGATTAAATCCTTCACGTCCTTTTTACAGGTACTCCGCGCGAAAGCAGATTATCTGTCGGTCAAAGAGCTGCTGAATGAAATCATCGAGGAGACCGGCTATGTAGCAGATCTGCAGGCGGAGGGAACCGAAGAAGCGGCAGCCCGCATCGAGAACATCGACGAGCTGATTTCAAAGATTGCGGATTATGAGGAGAGCGCCGAACAGCCATCTCTCGGTGGTTTTCTGCAGGAGGTTGCGCTGGTGTCTGATATCGACTCGGTGGATGAGGAGAGCGATTACGTGCTGTTGATGACACTGCATTCCGCAAAAGGACTGGAGTTCCCGAACGTATTCCTTGCCGGCATGGAGGATGGCATTTTCCCAAGCTACATGACGATCACCGGGGATGATCCGTCGGAGCTGGAGGAGGAGCGCCGTCTCTGCTACGTGGGCATCACGCGTGCGATGCAGCATCTGACATTGACGTGTGCGCGCCAGAGAATGATCCGCGGCGAAGTGCAGTACAACAAGATGTCCCGTTTTGTCAAAGAGATTCCGCGGGAGCTGATTTCCCTGGAGCGGGAGCGCGGGGAGATCGAAGACCGGAAGCCGAAGATGGACATTCCGACGAGAGGCAGCGTCTATGCGGCGATGAAGCAGGCATTCCGCGAGAAGCCGCAGCAGGCGAAAACCTTCAGCGCGCAGAAGGCGACGAAACTCGATTACGAAATCGGGGATACGGTGCGCCATATCAAGTTCGGTGTCGGCATTGTCACGGATATCGTGGACGGCGGAAGAGATTATGAAGTTACCGTCAACTTCGACCAGGCTGGTACGAAGAAAATGTTTGCTTCGTTTGCAAAACTGAAAAAGTTATAAGGAGAACGAGAGCGTGTCGGAAAACAAAATTCCGGCACGCTCTTTTTTCGACTGGTGCGTCAGACGCTCAGGTGGTAATCAGGGTGGAATAGCCGTCGCGGCGCAGGCGGCGTTCCATCAGAATGGCATTTCCGAGCTGGCGGTAAGCGCCGACCTGGACCTTGAAAAAGCCGTCCTCGGCGAGAAGAAAAGCGGGATAGCCCTGGTCGAGAAGGTCGTAAAGCATACGGTCGGCATTCTGGCGGATGCGGAAAAGGCCGGTCTGGACACGGTAGAAGGTTTCCGGTGTGTCGGAAGGATTTTCCTGTTCCGGCGGCGTGGGATGGGGCGAAGCGGAAGCAGTGACGGTATCCGCTGTTGAAACGGACGGACGGGCGGTTTCCGTTTCCGCAGCGCGCCGGTCAGCCTCCGTGACCGTCTCGAGATCCAGCGTTCCAAGCACTGCATCCGCGATGGCGCGGGCGATTTCTTCCTGCTTTTCATCGTAGAGCGTATTGTCCTGCTCATTGTTCAGAAAGCCGGTTTCAATCAGAAGAGCCGGCATTTTCGTCCGCCGCAGAACAACAAGCCCTGGCCGTGCCTTGACACCGAGATTCCGGAATCCCAGCTCCGAGAGCGCGCCGTTAATGTTTTCTGCCATTGTCTGTTTGATGCCGGAGTTGTCATAGACAAGCGTTTCCACGCCGGTATACTGGTTCGGTTCTTCCGAAGAATTCCGGTGAAAAGAAATAAAAAAGTCGGCATCCGCCTGATTGGCCATCTGCGCCTTTTCAAACGGCGTCTGATAAACATCGGTTGTGCGGGTATAAATGACAGAGACACCCTGCCGGGAAAGAAGCTCGCCGACCGCGATGGCGAGGGAAAGATTGTCATCCTTTTCCCTGCGTCCCTCATAGACAGCGCCCGGATCACTTCCCCCGTGTCCGGCATCGATTACGATAGTATAGGGCATAAGATCAAAGCTCCTGAAAATACGGTTCTACTTACGATATGAAGAAAGGACGAAAAAGGTTATACTTTTTTTAGTTTTATTTCATTGTATCGTATACGGGCGGTGTGTTAGAATAGGAGATAACATTAGGAAAGTGTGTCAAAAAATCTGCGGAGGATACAAAAGACACACAGATGAGAGTGAGGATTTCATGAGAATTACAATATTCAGTCTGGGGGGACTGCTTGGGCAGTATGTGACCAACACGGCGCTTCTTCACAGCGCACAGGTGACCGCCTACGTGCCGGATGCAAAAGCGATCTGGCCGAGAAAAAATCTGACCGTGATTGAGGGAAGCCTTCAGAACCGGGAACGCGTGCTGGAGGCACTGCTGGAAGCGGATGCAGTCATCAGCGTGCTGACTCCGATGCGTGTGAAACATGTAAAAGAAGAGGAGACACCGCTGGCTGACGGAAACGCGATGATTCTTTCGGCCATGAAGCAGCTTGGAAAAACGCGGTTTGTGACGGTAGGCCATGTCTGCATTCATGCGTTTGGAGACTGCGAGGACAAATACCAGAGAATGAGTACGAAATTCATGCAGATTTTCTGGCCAGGTGTCTATAAAGATATGCAGAAGATGGGACAGGTTCTGGCACGGAGCGATCTGAACTGGACACTGGTGCGGACGTGTGCGGGAAGAGACGGGAAAGTGAAAAAGGTAGGGCAGAACTGCAGTATTTCGCTGGACGGCAGCCAGTTCCGGCCTGGATACTCGAGAGAGGCCCTGGCGGAATTTCTGTACGAGGCGGCCGCCGATCAGCAGATGTACAGCAGAAAAATGCCCATTTTTTACAGAGAGGGGTAAGAATGGATTTTTCAATTTTATATGTACTGCAGCATCTTCACAATGCAGTGCTCGATCGGGTGATGGTGGGAATTACTTCACTTGGAAATGCGGGATGGATCTGGATTGCGCTGACCGCCGTTTTCTTAATCCTTCCGAAATACCGGAAATGCGGTGTAAGAATGGCGATTGCGCTGATTTTAGATTTGATTTTATGTAATCTGGTGTTAAAGCCGCTGGCAGCGCGCCCGCGTCCGTGCTGGATTGACGAGCAGGTAAAGCTGCTGGTTGCCGCTCCGAAGGACTATTCCTTCCCATCGGGCCATTCGGCAGCTTCGTTTGCGGCGGCAGTCTCTATTTTTGTGATGCACAAAAAAGAAGGAGCTGCCGCACTGATTCTGGCCTGCCTGATTGCATTTTCCAGACTGTATCTGTTTGTGCATTTCCCGACTGATGTCCTAGCGGGAATTGCGGTTGGTTTTATCTGTGCTTTTCTGGCTGCGAAGATCCAGAACGGTTTTCTTCTTCATTCTCGAGGTCGATAAAACGGAACGAAAGCATCAGATACAGAATTTCATCCGGGCTGGAAAGATCAGATTCTAAAATTTCCTTGATCTTTTCCAGGCGGTAGAGCAGGGTACTGCGGTGGATAAAAAGCTCACGAGCCGTCTGGACGACATTGCAGTGGTTGTCCAGATAGCAGCGGAGCGTCCGCATATAGTCACTGCCGGAGCTGTCGTCGTGCTCCTGCAGAAAGAGAAGTCTCTCATGGCACAGCATGTAGCCTGGGAGCTTTTTTGTTGCCTGATCGAGGATGTAGTCAAACGAGATATCGTTGAACGGATGCATCCGCTTGTCCGGGTATTTTCGCGTGCCGAACTGCAGGGCGATTTTTGCCTGGATATACTGGCGGCGCAGATTCATGTGGCCGTTCATGCAGCGCGAAAAGCCGGCATTTAAGGAACTGTCCTCCACAAAGTGCACCATGCGTTCCATCAGATCGGTCATGGAAAAATCGGACAGCGTGAGGTTAAAGAATGCAACGATACCGCCGCCGTGCGGAAACGCGGAGCAGCCGGTCAGAATATTTTCCAGATAGGCGCAGACCGAGTTTGCCGTCAGGTTTTTCTGATCCATATCGGAGAGCTGCAGATAGAGGCAGCAGTAGGTGTGGCGGGAATGCCAGCCGAGCGCATCGAGAGCCTGGCTGACCGCAATATAGTCGGCCATCCGGTCGTCGAGGGCACGGAGCAGCACGGTGTGAAGCGACTGCGCCGGCGAGGTTTTCTGCATCACATTGTGCAGGAAGGCGTGATGGATCATTTCTGCAAGAAATTCAAGAAGAAAGCCTTCGGAATCAGAAAGATCCTTTTTCGTGTCGAGGAGCAGCAGGCGGTAGGCGCTCTGACCATGCTGCGTGATGTTGACGCAGAGGGAACCAAGTCCCGTTACGTGATCCGGAAAGCGGAACCATCCATCGAGATCGCGGACGGACGCGTATTCGCTGCTTTCTGTCAAGGAGAGCAGAAACGGGCGCGTTGCATCAAGGGAGCCAAACACCTTCTCGGGAAAAAAGGAAGGTTCTTCGGACGCTGCGGCGATGATGGAAAAATCCATGCCGACCACCATCAGCGGGTGGGCAAAAACAGGCAGGGAGAGATTTAAAAGATGCTGGATCGATTTTCCGTCGAGCCGTGCCTGCATCAGCTCCTTCTGCCAGCAATCGTACGTCCAGAAAAGCTCCTGCAGGAACGAAAAAACAGCGGATACGCTGCTCTTAACGGCGATCGAAACCGGAGCCGGAAGTTCCTCCGGCAGTTCTTCGGTACAGAGAAGAAAAAGGGAGCTGCTTTCTTCAGGGAGGGAGGAAAGAAAGCCGATCTGTTCTTCTATGCAGAGAAAGACCCGGTGCGCAGTGGCTGCGGAGCCTGTCTGATAAAGAACAGGCAGCTCCAGTGTGCCGGAAAGCGGCAGGTTTTCCGGTGCAAGAACCGAAAAAGCGCTGCTTAGTTTATAAGCGAGAAATGCGGGGGAGAGCTTCATCGTATCATCCTCCCTGCGCGTGTCATATCGTAAAAATTCATAAAAACCTCCTCAGAAATGAGTGACGTTCTGCGGACGAAACCGCGGTACTTTTTATTTTAGCAGAACAAAAAGGTCTGTCAAGAAAGAAAAGACAGGGGTGCGGGAATTTTTACGGCGGCAACAAGTTAAGATTTTGTGAAGATAGTTGTGGTTTGCGGGGAAAACTGCTACAATATGGCTGATTTGGTTACTGTTCACTCAGCAGTGAAACACTTGCTGTTTCGCTGCGTAAGAACATGATTCAGGTGATTTGAAGTGGTTTTTTACAGAAGAAAAAAGAAGGTATGACTTTAATGTATCATATTATAGTAAATAAAAAATCGCAGTCGGGGCGCGGCGAGAAGCTGTGGCCGGTAATTGAGGGCGAGCTTGAGCGGCGCAGGACGGAATTTCGTGTATATCCGACAAAGTATCGCGGAAGCGCACGGGAGACGGCAGCACGGCTGACCGCGAAAGGGGTATGGAATCCCGACGATGTCCTTCTGGCGATCGGCGGAGACGGTACGGCGAATGAGGCGGTCGATGGAATCACCAGCCTGTCGGATGTAAAATTCGGTTATATTCCAACGGGAAGCGGCAACGATTTTGCGCGCGGTGCCGGAATTCCCTCCGATCCGCTGCAGGCGCTGGAAGCTGTGCTGAAAGGGGAGGAAAAGGAGATCAACATTGGAACGGCGCTTCTTGGCAGCCAAAAGCGGAGATTTCTCGTCAGCACCGGCATCGGTTTTGATGCAGGCATCTGCCACGAGGCGCTGGCATCAAAAATCAAGAATACGCTGAACCGGCTGCATCTGGGAAAACTTACGTATGTGATGATTGCACTGCGGCAGCTCTTTTATCTCGAACCGTTCATACTGGATGCAGCGCTGGAAAACGGAGAACACCGTTCGTTTGAAAATGTTCTTTTTGCAGTGGCAATGAATTTTCCGTACGAGGGCGGCGGCTTCTGCTTCTGCCCGGAGGCGGACGGAACAGATGATCTGCTCGACGTGATGGTGGTTTCCAATCTTGCCAAATGGAAAGTCAGCTATCTTCTGCCGATGGCGCTGTTTGGACGCCACACGGGATTTCCTGAGGTACATATGGAGCGGTGCAGCAGCCTTTCCTTTCAGACAGACCGCGCGGAACCGGTCCACCTGGACGGAGAATCGGGCGGACACCGCACGGAGGAAAGGATCGGACTGGAAACGGAGCGTCTCCGCCTTTTGGGCGACTGGGTGAAAGAAGGGATGGAAAGATGATGTTCTGGATCATATTTTTTGCAGTGCTTGCCGTCCTGGCAGCAGGTTATTTCTTTTCCATTCTGCCGGCTACATCGAGACGGCAGGAATGTCTGAAATTTGCGGAATGGAATTATGCGCACCGCGGTCTGTGGAACGCGGCGGAGGGAGTTCCGGAGAATTCTCTTCCGGCTTTTGCCCGCGCGGCGGAGCAGGGATATGCCATCGAGCTGGATATTCAGATCACAAAGGATGGCCGGATTGTGGTGTTCCACGACGACACGATGAAGCGGATGTGTGGAAACGAGGGAAAAATCAGCGATTATACGTATGAGGAACTCCAGCAGTTCCATCTGGGCGACAGCACGGAAAAGATTCCGCTGCTTCGTGAGGTACTGCAGACGGTAGACGGCCGCGTGCCGCTTTTAATCGAAATCAAGATGCCGGGACTTTCCACGGCGGTCTGTGCGGGATTTCAGAAGGAGATGGAGGGGTACACCGGTATGTTCTGCATGGAATCCTTCAACAGCCTGGCCCTCCGCTGGTGCCGCCGCCACATGCCGCAGACGCT
>OMEV01000995.1_pt1 | contig 13905 bp, 10 predicted proteins | sample 1645491 | NCBI WGS metagenome assembly OMEV01 (sample SAMEA103958122, study PRJEB25191) | human gut metagenome | biome: human-associated habitat [ENVO:00009003]; feature: intestine environment [ENVO:2100002]; material: feces | place: Germany | collected 2013/2015
GTATCTTATCCTTATCACTGCAGCACATTTTAAAATTACTTGTGCCTATATCAATTCCGTATGCATTACCCATGTCTTAATTCCTTTCTTAATTGTTAATTAATGTATTGCATTTGTTTAAAACTGAAATAAGAATTATCTCCTATAACAATATGATCTAACAGTTCAACACCAATAATTCTGCCGGCTTCCATAATATTCTTAGTAACCTTCATATCCTCTCTGCTAGGAGATGGATTGCCTGATGGATGATTATGCAGGATAACTATCGAAGCTGCCCTGCTGTCAAGTGCCTCCTTAAATATTTCCCTTACAGAAACCATTGAACCAGTAGAAGTTCCAACAGACATCACCTTATCTCTAATAAGGCGGCATCTGTTATCAAGCATTACAAGAACCAGATGTTCTCTCTTTAGATGTCTCATATCTTCCATATAATATTCTGCAATAGTTTCAGCATTCGAAAAGTCAAGTCTTTCTCTAGCCTTCTGCTTTGCAATTCTTCTTGAAAGTTCAAGAATGCAGCATATCTGGACAGCCTTTGCCTTTCCTATACCCTTAATCTGCATAAGTTCTGAAACGGACATACCATAAAGACCGTTAAGATTGCCGGCATTCTCCAGTAACTTCTCTGCAAGCTGGATAGAACTTAAACCATTGGTTCCTGTTCTTATAATAGCTGCCAGAAGTTCAGCATTATCAAGTGATGATGCACCATACTCAAGACATTTTTCGTAAGGAAGCAGTTTTTCTTCCTCCACACCTGTTATTATATTCTCATAGACCATAAATTAAACAGCAGTCAGATTAAATAAATCTGTAAATAATAATTGCGAGTATAACTCCTATTATACTGGCAATAGTAATCTTAATCTGGAGTGCAAATGTTATTACAAGTACTCCCAGATTTAATACCAGCGGATTGTCAAGCCCGAAACTCTGTCCATAAGACAGCCAGCTAAGTGCATGCACACTGGCAGTAAGTTCTGCAATAAGACCGCCAAGCACAATGCCTATCAGAATGAATAGCCATAAAAGCCAGCCGTTCTTATATTTAGAAATATTACTCATAGATTTTCATCCTTTAACCATAAATTGGAGTACGGAAAAATCCATACTCCAACACATGATAACACAAATATTAATTCAATCAAAGCTTTATAAGGTCTTTTTCAAACATTTTCTGAACACTCATCATAATTCCAAGTTTGGCATGATACCATGTAAGTCCCCCCTGGAAGAATACCGAATAAGGTTCTTTTAACGGACCATCAGCAGAAAGCTCTATTGATGAGCCTTGAACGAAGGCTCCGGCAGCCATTATAACGTCTGAATCGTATCCTGGCATCGGCCATGGTTCTGGTGTAACAAAACTGTCAACAGGTGCTGCAGCCTGAATTCCTTTACAGAAAGCAAGAAGCCCGTCTGCACTTCCAAGTTCAACTGCCTGAATAATATCATATCTTGGCTCACTTCCATCAGGTCTTACTACAAAACCTGCCTTTTCGTATACATTTGCAGCAAATATAGCACCTTTAAGCGCACCTGCAACAACTACAGGTGATAAGAAAAGTCCCTGATAAAAGCTCTGGTTTACACCGAGTGTTGCACCGACTTCTTTTCCAAGCCCCGGTGAAGATAATCTGTAAGCTGCCTGTTCAACACATTCTTTCTTTCCTGCGATATAGCCGCCGCATGGAGCAAGTCCGCCACCAGGATTCTTTATAAGTGAACCGACTATCATATCAGCACCAACCTCTGAAGGCTCAATTCTTTCAACAAATTCACCGTAGCAGTTATCAACCATGCATATAACATCTGGCTTGATACTTTTGATAAAACTTATAAGCTCGCCAATTCTTTCAACTGAAAGTGTGGGTCTTGAAGCATATCCCTTGGAACGCTGGATTGTTACAAGCTTTGTTCTTTCATTGATTGCATTCTTAATACCCTCATAATCAAAACCACCATCTGGCAGCAGGTCAACCTGTGCGTATGTAATTCCATATTCTGCAAGGCTTCCCTTAGAAGGTCTGATACCGATAATCTCATCCATTGTATCATATGGCTTCCCAACCGGTGATAAAAGCTCATCACCTGGTCTTAAGTTAGATGATAAAGCTACATTTAACGCATGAGTTCCGCAGATAATCTGTGGTCTTACAAGTGCATCCTCTGTCTTAAATATATCTGAATATATTTTCTCAAGAGTATCTCTACCGTCATCATTATAACCATAACCTGTTGTTCCTGATAAATGCATTTCGGCAACCTTTTCATCCTGCATCGCCTTTATAACCTTCATCTGGTTATATTCTGCATTCTTATCTATCTCTTCAAATCTGTCATGAAGCGACTTAATTATATTGTCGCAATAATCATACACCTCATCACAGATTCCCATATTTTTATACATTTCTCTCATAATTAAATAATTTCCTTTTCTTTTAGTTGTTCAAGCATATACGAAAGTGCATCTTCTCTTCGTATCTGGGAAAAATCCACCCATGTAACCAACGGCTCTCTCCGAAACCATGTAAGCTGTCTTTTGGCAAAATGTCTTGTATCCTGCTTAATCATCTCTATAAGACCTGCCTCGTCACATCTGCCCTCAAGATAATCGAACACCTCTTTATATCCGATTCCCTGCATGGCAACATCGTCTTTTACAAGCCCCATGTCCGACAAATGTTTTACCTCATCAAGCAGTCCGTTGTCAAACATTATATCAACACGCCTGTTTATTCTGTCGTATAAAATTTCTCTTTTATCATTAAGAACAAAGTAACAAAAATTATAAGGCGACTCTTTAGCTCTCTGCTCATTATTATGCTCTGATATCTTTCTGCCTGTCGTCTTATAAAATTCAAGTGCACGAATAACTCTTTTGACATTATTAGCATGAATTGCCTCTGCAGATTCAGGGTCAGCTTCCTTTAACATATCATGAAGCACCTCTGCCCCCTTGGTATCAGCAATCCCCTGAAGATAATCCCTATATTCATAGTCACTTTCATCATCTTCAAATGTAGAATCATATAAAAGTGCCTGTATATAAAATCCGGTTCCGCCAACAACTACAGGAATATGACCGTTCTCACGGATTTTTTGTATTGCATTTGTTGCCATAGACTTAAATCTTGCCACATCAAAGCCCTCTGAAGGCTCAATCTCATCAACAAGATAATGCTTAACCCCCTGCATCTCTTCTTTTGTTATCTTGGCAGTTCCGATATCCATATATCTGTATACCTGCATGGAATCGGCGCTTATTATCTCACCATTTACCGCCTTTGCAAGTGCAATGGAAAGTTCAGTCTTTCCAACTGCTGTCGGACCTGTAAGTATTATTAAAGGTTCTTTTTTCATATCAGCCTCTATACTATTCGTTTAAATTTCTTTTCTATCTCATATCTGCTCATCATAATAAGTGTTGGTCTGCCGTGCGGACAGTTATATGGATTCTCTGCCTTCATAAGCTCGTCCATCAGTTCAAATGCTTCATTAAATGACAGTCTGTTATTGCCCTTTACAGCCGCTTTACATGACATGCTTGCAACCTTTTCAGTAATAATATCAGGATCTTTGCCGGCACTTTCTTCAGAAAGTCCATCCAGAACATCAATAAGGAGCTGTTTGTAATCCATCTTAGGAAGTCCTGCTGGAATTCCTGTAACCTTATATTCATTGCCGCCAAACTCTTCAATCTCATACCCTAATCTTTTAAATATATCCTGATTAGTCTTGTATATTTCTTCCTCATGCATATTAAGCGACAATACAATCGGTGGAAGAATCATCTGAGTTCCAATCGTCTTATTATGAAGCTTGTTCATCGTTCTTTCATAAAGCACTTTCTCATGCGCCGCATGCTGATCCATCATATAGAACTTATCTTCAAATTCAATAAGCCAGTAAGTATCAAACAGCTGCCCTATGATTCTGTATTTGTTACGGCTGTTCTCATCAAGGAGCTTATTCTCAAAAAGGTTCATCTGCTTTGGTGGTTCAGATTTTGTCACAGCTTCATATCTTACTTTATCTTCTTTAACCATCTGCAGAGAACCCTTAATTTCAAATGGCTCCGGAAGTCTTTTCGGCTTAATTTCTGCTTTTGCAGACTCTGCAGATTTTGTCTCTGTCTTACATGGCATACTATCCGAAACATTCTTCTCTGGCAGCTTAACATCCGGCATAACATTTCTTACAACAGGTTCTTCCTGCATTTTAACTGCAACAGGATCAGGCACAGAAACTTCTGCAATAAGTTCTTTTGAATTAAGAGCTTTTAAACATGTATCATATACAAAATTATATATATATTCATTGTTCGAGAATCGCAGTTCCATCTTGGTTGGATGTACATTTACATCAATAATTGCAGGATTAATCTTAAAATGTATCGCACTGAACGGATAATTATGTGGCATTATAAAGCCCTTATAGGCATCCTCTATAGCCTTAGTTATAATACTGCTCTTGATATATCTGCCGTTGATATAATAATTCTCATATGTCCTGTTTCCGCGGACAACCATAGGCTTGCCAATAAAACCAGAAGCCTCAATATCCTGCGACTTGCCGCTGATTTCATACAGATTATTAGTTATATCCCTGCCATACACATTATATATTATATCTTTAAGATTCATATTACCCGATGTATGCAGCTTATTTTGGTTATTACTTATGAACCTGAACGAAATATCAGGATGCGAAAGTGCCAGATATTCCACAAGCGAACCAATATATCCTCCCTCGGTAGTCGCTGTCTTTAAGAACTTTCTTCTAACAGGAGTATTATAGAAAAGATTTCTTACAATAAATGTAGTTCCTTCCGGAGCGCCTATTTCTGCCACTTCACCAGGTACTCCGCCATCAATAGTATAACGCACACCACTCAGACTGTCAGCAGTCTTGGTAATAAGTTCAACCTGTGATACAGCAGCTATACTCGCTAGTGCCTCACCTCTGAAGCCCAGAGACGAAACAGCCATAAGATCTTCAATTGATTTAATTTTACTTGTTGCATGTCTTTTAAATGCTATCTCAATCTCATCTTTATTGATACCACTTCCATTATCAGTAACCCTGATAAATGAAATTCCACCTTCCTTTATCTCAACTGTAATCGCAGTTGCTCCGGCATCTATAGCATTTTCAACAAGTTCTTTAACTACAGAAGAAGGTCTTTCGACGACCTCTCCTGCAGCAATCTTATTAATCGTATTCTGGTCTAAAAGTGTTATTGACATATAATTCTCCTTGTTTTACCAGCGGTTCTTAGCTTTTCCCTGCAGCTTATAAAGCGTATTCAGTGCATCAATAGGTGTCATATTGCTTATATCAAGATTCATTATATCAGTTACTATATCATCATCCTTAACAGTATCAAAAAGAGACATCTGCTTAACTTCAAGGTCATTAACCTTTCTGTACTTGTCATTCATCTTGTCAAGTTTCTTGGAATACTGCGCAATATCCTTGGCTTTCTGTGATATATCAGCATCACTTAAGTCCACAACAAGCTCCTTAGCCCTGTTAAGAACCACATCAGGAACTCCTGCAAGCTTGGCAACCTGAATACCATAACTCTTATCAGCACCGCCCTTTACAATCTTTCTTAAAAAGACGATATCATCACCGTTTTCCTTGACAGCAATACAGTAATTATTAACTCCGTCAAGAGTTCCTTCTAATTCAGTAAGTTCATGATAATGTGTTGCAAAAAGTGTCTTGGCTCCTAAGTATTTAGTATTGGCAATATACTCAACAACAGCCCATGCAATACTCAATCCGTCAAATGTGCTTGTTCCTCTTCCTATTTCATCAAGAATTATAAGACTCTTAGGAGTTGCATTTCTTAAGATATTGGCAACCTCTGTCATCTCAACCATGAAAGTTGACTGACCGGAAGCTAAGTCATCAGATGCTCCGACTCGTGTAAATATACGGTCAACAATACATATATTTGCTGAATCAGCTGGAACGAAAGAGCCTGTCTGTGCCATAAGCACAATAAGTGCCGTCTGTCTCATATATGTAGATTTACCAGCCATATTAGGACCTGTGATAATTGAAATTCTGTTCATTCCATTGTCAAGATAAGTATCATTGGCAATGAACATATCATTAGAAATCATCTTCTCAACTACAGGGTGTCTGCCGTTCTTAATATCTATAATACCTTTTTCATTAATCTTAGGTCTTACAAAATTATTCTGTGTTGCAACAACAGAAAGTGAAGCATACACATCAATCATTGCAACAGCCTTGGCAGTGTTCTGTATTCTTACAACCTCTGCCGCTATGCGCTCCCTGACTTCACAGAATAAATCATATTCAAGTGAGTACAGCTTATCCTCTGCGCCAAGAATAATATCTTCAAGATGCTTTAACTCATCTGTAGTGTATCTTTCAGAACCGGTAAGAGTCTGCTTTCGTACCCATTCAGCAGGAACAAGGTTTTTAAATGAATTAGTAACCTCCAGGTAATATCCGAATACCTTGTTATACTTAACTTTGAGATTCTTAATTCCTGTCTTTTCTTTCTCCCTGCTTTCAAGCTCTGCAAGCCATTCTTTTCCTTTAATCTTGGCATTACGAAGCTCATCAGCCTCTGCTGAAAAGCCGTCCTTTATCATTCCGCCATCACGCATTGTAATCGGAGGATCATCTATAATTGCAGTGTCAACAAGATTATATAAGTCTTTTAAGTCGTCCATCTGCTCAAAGCACTGTCTGAATACATCACACTTAAAATGTCCTATCTGATTCTTAATGTGAGGTATCATCTCTAGGGAATTCTTAAATGCAATTAAATCCCTTGGATTAGCCGACTTACAACTAATCTTAGTCATGATTCGCTCAAGGTCATATATAGGGCCAAGATATTCGCGAATCTCTTCCCTGTCAATTGCATTATCAGAAAGCTCCTCTATAGCGTCCTGTCTTCTTATAATCTCGTCTCTGTTAATAAGCGGCTGCAGCACGAGATTTCTTAACGCTCTTGCGCCCATTGCAGTCTTGGTCTTATCAAGTACCCACAGAAGCGAGCCTTTTTTCTGCTTTTCACGCATAGTCTCAACAAGCTCAAGATTTCGTCTTGATGAACTGTCTATAAGCATGTATTTGCCTGTTGTGTAAGGCACAATGCTTGTAATATGCGACATATCGCTTTTCTGTGTCTGTGTAAGATATATAAGAAGTGCTCCCGCAGCATCAATTCCTACCGGATAATCCTTGATTCCAAGTCCGTCCAGCATATTTACATGAAAATGTTCTTTTAACTTTGCCTTGCAGGAATCATCATCAAAATACCAGTTTTCAAGTGTTGACACTGATATGGAAAGCTTCTCTGATATAAATGTAAGGTCTATTCCGCTCATTGCAAAATACTCATTAAGTATTATCTCTGACGGAACAAACTTATTAATTTCATCAATAAGCTCCGCACCTGTCTCAATCTCAGTTACAAAGAAGTCACCTGTTGAATAATCTGCAATAGCAACACCAAGCACATCTCCAAGATAAACAATACTCATAAGATAATTATTCTTAGTTTCATCAAGTGCCTGACTGTTTAAGTTAGTCCCCGGTGTTACAACCTTTATAACCTCTCTTTTGACAATGCCTTTTGCCTGCTTAGGGTCTTCCATCTGCTCGCATATTGCGACCTTGTGTCCATTAGAAACAAGCCTGTTAATATAAGTTTCTGCCGCATGAAAAGGAACGCCGCACATAGGCGCACGTTCCTCTTGTCCACAGTCTTTTCCTGTTAATGTAAGTTCCAGTTCCTTAGAGACAACTAAAGCGTCATCAAAAAACATTTCATAGAAATCTCCAAGTCTGTAAAAAAGTATGCAGTCCTTGTACTCTGCTTTAGTAGCAAGATAATGCTGCATCATTGGTGAATACTCTGCCATTATATTACTCCCTGATTAATCCTCGATAAGTCTGCCCATATAGTAAAATCCTTTACATTCGTCAAGATGTACTGTAACAATCTGTCCGATAAGTGATTCATCCCCTGCGAAATGTACAAGAATATTATTAGTCATTCTGCCTGTAACAAAGCCTTCTTCATGGTCATCTTTTCCCTCAACAAGCACTTTCATATCCATGCCCTCATATCTTCTGATATGCTCATGTGACACTTCATTGACAGTTGCAAGCAGTCTGTTAAATCTGTCCTTAACAACATCCTCAGGCACCTGATTCTCCATTCTGGCAGCAGGCGTACCTGTTCTTTTTGAATATATAAATGTATATGCACTATCAAACTTTGCTTTCTTTACAACATCGATAGTATCCTCGAAATCTTCCTCTGTCTCTCCTGGAAACCCAACAATAATATCAGTTGTAATAGAAACATCGGGCAGTATTCTTCTTATCATCTCAACCTGCTCTAAGTAATGCTCTTTAGTATACTTTCTGTTCATCAGCTTAAGAAGCCTTGAGCTTCCTGACTGGAGTGGAAAATGTATATGATTACATATTTTCTTGGAATCTCTTATAACTTCAAGAGTCTCTTCCTCAATATCCTTAGGATGAGGTGTCATGAATCTGATTCTTTCAAGTCCCTCTATCTTATCAATCTCTCTTAGAAGCTGCGCAAATGATACAGGATTGTCAAGTGTCTTTCCATAAGAATCAACATTTTGTCCAAGAAGCATAACTTCCTTGACGCCATCCTTTACAAGCCTTTCAATCTCCATAATGATATCCTTAGGCTCACGGCTTATCTCTCTTCCTCGTACATAAGGCACGATACAGTAAGTACAGAAATTATTACAGCCGTACATAATATTAACACCTGATTTGAATGGGAACTTTCTTTCTGTAGGAAGCTCCTCAACAATATCCTTTGTCTTTTCCCAGATATCAATAACCTGGCTTCCTGATGTAATTCTGTTATATATAAGCTTTGCCATTGCATATATATTAAATGTACCAAAAACAATATCAACAAACTTATAAGAATTCTTTCTTTTGACATTCTTAAGATGACCGAGACGTCCATAAACCTTAAGATTAGCATTCTCTCTTACAGTACATGTATTATATATAACAAAATCTGACTTATCCTCATCCTCTGTCTCAAGATATCCAATCTCTTTAAGTACCCCGAGAAGCTTCTCAGAATCTCTGGCATTCATCTGGCAGCCAAATGTGTGTACACACGCATATAACGGTCTGCCTATTTCTTTTGTTTTCTTTTCCAGGAACTTCTTACATTCTCCAATATAATAAAGCTGTTCTTCAAGTGCACTGGTGTTATTAACTTCCTGCATTATCTACAATTCTCCATTCTATACTTATCCTAATACAAATCTTTTCAAGTGCTGTTCTTCAAAATCTTGTAAGCATACCGGTTTACCATAATAGTATCCCTGAATATAATCTGCACCAAGTTTCTTAACACATGAAAGTTCTTCCTTTGTTTCAACACCCTCAATACACACATGCAATCCCATCTCATGTGCCATCTTAATTATAAAACTTACCATAAGATAATTATCTTTAAGTTTATCTATATCAGTTACAAAAGACCTGTCAACTTTAACTATATCAAATGTTCTGTCACGCATATATCCATAATTTGAATATCCTGTTCCAAAATCATCAATTGCGAATCTGAATTCATTCTTTACAAATTCTTTAAATACGTTCTGAACAGCTGGTATCTGGTCCATCTCTATAGTTTCTGTTATTTCAAATACATAATGATTATTAGCTGCACTGTATCTTTCGATATTCTCTAATACATCTTTAACTATATTACTTTTGACAATCTGTACAAAAGACAAATTAATATGCATAACAAAATCCGGAATACTGGTAATCCATCTGTTGCATGCCTTAGCAGCAGTATTAATTATCCATCTTCCAAGTGGAATAATAAGTGCACTGTCCTCTAGAAGCGGTATGAATGTGTTAGGACCTATAAATCCATATTTTCTGCTATTCCATCTTATAAGAGCCTCTGCTCCTGACAAACTGTCATCGTCGGTATTATATATTGGCTGAAAATATAACTCAAATCCTTCAAAGCCTTCACTTATACATCTGCGTAATTCATCCTGAACACTAAGTTTTTCTATATACTCTGTATACTCAGTTTCAACAAATATTTCACATCGGTTCTTACCATTGAGTTTGGCAGCATGAAGAGCAAATTTGGCATTTTTTAACAACTCATTAAAACTGTCTTTCTCTGTATCAAATTCAGCAACCCCTGCTGATATTGTAAAAAATATATCATACTTTCTTATTTCAATTGCTCTGTCAATACGATTTCTTATTCTCTTATAGAGAATCTTAGCCTGATTAATATCATTTTCCATGGAATACGGCATAAATATGGCACATTCATCACCAGGCATTCTGAATATTCTAAGTGGTGTGTCAATATATTTCTTTATTGAATCAGTAAGAATATTCAATACTTCATCACCTGTTTTTGCACCATATTTTTCATTAATTTCTTTAAAATTATCTACACCAACAAGCATAAGAAAACCTGACGCATTTCTGGTTTTAGCATATTCATTATATACATTTTCAAGAACAATTTCCCTGTAAAGTCCTGTATTATTATCAAATCTGCTCTGTTTCCCAATCTCCGATATTCTTCCGATAAGGTAAATAGCTCCATGGCTTATTATATACTGTCCTCTACAATTTATTGCAACATATTCTCCATCCACAGTTTTCCATCTATACTCTAAATTATGACTGCTCTTTCTTCCATTCATTCCATCCTCTATATCATTCATCAGCATATCAATATCGTCCGGATGAACAACTTTAACCAATTCCTGCATAGCATTGGAAAATTCCTCTGAATCAAGTGCAAACACATTAGTTATTGATTTTGAATAAACAGCTTTATCATTAGTTAAATCCAGTATATAAAGATAATCATCTGTACTCTGTCCGACAAGATGAAGAAAATACTTCATTTCTTCTAAATCAAAATCTCTTCTAATCATAAAAACACCCCATATTTATAAAACATCTTACTGTCTTATCTGTCCCTCTCCGTATATAACATACTTAGTAGTTGTAAGTGCTTTAAGCCCCATAGGACCTCTTGCATGAAGCTTCTGTGTGCTTATTCCAATCTCAGCACCGAATCCGAATTCAAATCCATCAGAAAATCTTGTGGAAGCATTTACATATACACATGCAGCATCTATTTCATCAAGAAATCTGTTGGCATTATTGTAATCTTTAGTAATTATTGACTCTGAATGGCCTGTGTTATATGTATTAATATGTTCTATTGCTTCGTCAACAGAGTCAACAGTCTTAACAGATATAATATAATCAAGATATTCCATTCCCCAGTCATCATCACTTGCCGGAACAATTCTTGAATCACACTGCATTGCATATTCATCACCACGCACTTCAACATTCTTTTCTTTAAGTGCATTTACAATAAGTGGAATTGCCTGCTTTGCAACAGCCTTGTGAATAACCAATGATTCACACGCATTACATACTCCAATTCTTGAAGTCTTGGCATTATATATAACTTTGACAGCCATATCAATATCAGCATATTCATCAACATATACATGACAGTTCCCTGTACCAGTTTCAATTACAGGTACTGTACTGTTGTTGACAACATTCTTAATAAGCCCTGCTCCACCTCTTGGAATAATTACATCAATGTAATCATTCATCTTCATAAGCTGGTTAACAAGTGCTCTGTCTGTATCTTTTATAAGATTAATAACATCAGGATTAATTCCGTTGTCAGAAAGTGCATTTGCAATAACATCTGCAATAGCAATATTAGAATTAATAGAATCACTTCCTCCTCTTAAGATGCAGGCATTGCCAGACTTGAAAGTAAGTCCGAATGCATCAGCAGTAACATTAGGTCTTGACTCATATATAATTGCAACAACACCAAGAGGTACTCTCTTCGTTCCGATAACAAGTCCATTAGGTCTTTTCTTCATGCCTGTTACTTCGCCAACCGGATCTTCAAGACCTGTAAGAACTCTTATTCCATCTGCCATTGCATTGATTCTCTTAACATCAAGCGTAAGTCTGTCAATAAGAGCAGGCTTCATTCCGTTGGCTTTGGCATTAACAAGGTCTTTTTCATTGGCTGCAATTATACTCTCTGCATTAGCTGTAAGTGCATCAGCAACCGCTTCAAGTGCCTTATTCTTCTCATCTATTCCAAGCTTAGCAAGATATCTTGATGCCTTCTTAGCCTTAATTCCAATCTGTTCAAGTGATTCCATCAATTCTCCCTCCTTATAAACTGTGTCTGTGTAATAATATAATCCGGTTTTAAATCATGTTCCTCATAAGGAATACTCTCTAAAAGCTGGAAATCAAAAGCAAGTGCCGCTTTTATAAATGTATTATCTTCCGATAGATATCTGTCATAAAAGCCTCCGCCATAACCTATTCTGTGAAAATCATAATCAAACGCAAGCCCCGGCATAATAAAAAGTCCATCTCTGATCTTAGCTTTATCGCAGATGTCAGACGGTTCCATAATTCCCATATAACCACTTACAAGATCATTCTCATCAGATAAGCAATAAAACTCCATCTGTGTCTTTGATAAAACTTTTGGAGCATATACTTTCTTGCCATCCATAAAGCACTGCGAAAGAAGCATATATGTATCAACTTCCCTGTTATAGCTCATATACAGAAATACATTTTCCGCTGTCTTATATATGTCCGATTTTTTCAATCTGTCAATTATAAGTCCGCTCTGCATTTCAATATCTTCATCTGACAATTCATGTCTGCGGTTCATAATAAGCTGACGCACTTCATTCTTATCCATCTAGTTACCTTTCTCTGCCTGTTCCTCTGCCAATCTTTTCATCTTCTCATGTCTTGCCTTGACATCTATTAAAGAACCATCAGGATTCTTAATCTTAATAGATTCTAATTGTCCTCTTAAGTTTTCTCTGAAAGCTTTAACATAATCAGCTCTTAACTCCTTCTGTTCAGCAAGTTCTGCATCTGTAAGTCCCTCTGCTTTAGATTTATGATAAAGCTCGTTAATTCTTTCTAATGTTTTCTCTGTAACCATACAAACCTCTGTCACTAATTAGTAAATATAATCAAATCATCTCCGCTTTCTGCACAACTGTTATACACAGCCTTTGTAGAAAGCACAGGATGATGAAGATCCAAAATTCTATATGCTTCAATATATTCAGAAGCTTTCTTAATAAAGAAAAATCGATGTCTCATACGGGTTATAACAACAATATCATTTTTCATATATCTGAATTTCATATCAGAATGAAGCCTGTATTCTGGCTTCTGTGTATTAAGATTAACAAAGCATGTACTTTTATCCACTTTTTTAAGTAAATATGGGATATCATTGATAATATAAGTAAAACTTAAATCCATTGCATGTTCAACATTATTATTAAGTCTTACCTGCTTAACCTTTGTTATAGCATCATATATAATGATTTCTTCTGACTGACTATTAAAATTATATTTCGAATAAATAATCTTTCCAGAACCTGCTTTTATATATGGAAATGTAGTCGATTCATCTGACACATCAAGTTCTTCCATAGTTATCATCTGACCGTTAAACGATATCTCAGAAACAAACTGTTTAGCATTAAGTACAGCTATTTTTTCTTCACCGCCTGTTCCATCTGATACAAGTCTGTCTGCCCCGAATTTTATGACACAATTGTTTCCACCTATTGGAAGTACCTTATATATACCTGTATTTTTCACAAATGTATCACTCATGTCATTATCTGTTTCAGAATTAATATCATAGAGAAATATATCTTTCAGTTTTCCTTTCTTTTCAAGCTTTTCAACAAAAAAATAATTAGAATCCATAACAAATATATAATATCTCAATCCATCAGATATATCAGT
>OMEV01001001.1_pt1 | contig 13806 bp, 11 predicted proteins | sample 1645491 | NCBI WGS metagenome assembly OMEV01 (sample SAMEA103958122, study PRJEB25191) | human gut metagenome | biome: human-associated habitat [ENVO:00009003]; feature: intestine environment [ENVO:2100002]; material: feces | place: Germany | collected 2013/2015
GGTTCTGTCCGAGGAGAACGAGGCTCTGCTTGTAAAAGCGATCAAAGAGTGCAAAGAGCAGCGCTAGATAAGGCAGGTGAACGATCATGGCATCGATGAGAGATATTAAACGCAGAAAAGCAAGTATCCAGAGCACCGGCCAGATTACCAAAGCCATGAAGCTCGTATCTACTGTTAAATTGCAGAAAGCTAAAGTGAAAGCGGAAAGTACCAAGCCGTATTTCGACCTCATGTATGATACCGTAAAGAATATGCTTGCCAAGTCAGGTAATATCAATCACAAATATCTGAAAGCCGGAGATTCAAGTAAGAAAGCGATTATCACAATTACAGCGAACAGAGGACTTGCCGGAGGATATAATTCTAATATTACCAGACTTATAACAGGTAGTGATATTCCTAAGGAAGACGCACTTATATATGCAATAGGAACAAAGGGAAGAGATTTCCTTTCAAGAAGAGGCTATCAGATTAAAGCAGATTATTCAGATATGGTTGAAGAACCTGCGTATACAGATGCCAAGGCTATATGTAATGAGGTGCTTGATGCATTTACAAGTGGAGAAGTCGGAGAGATATATCTTGCTTATACATCTTTTAAGAACACTGTGGTTCATGAACCTAAGCTTATCAAGCTGCTTCCTGTTGACGCAGATGCGATGAAACAGGACGGCGAAGAGACTGATAACACACCTATGAATTATGAACCGGGTGAAGAGGAAGCTCTTAACCTGATTATACCGAAGTATGTGTGCAGTCTGATATACGGAGCTATGGTTGAGGCCGTTGCAAGTGAGAACGGAGCACGTATGCAGGCAATGGACAGCGCAACAAGCAATGCAGAGGATATGATATCAGATCTGTCGCTTAAGTTTAACAGAGCACGTCAGGCTTCAATTACACAGGAACTTACAGAGATTATAGCAGGAGCGAATGCTATCAATTAATAAAACAATGGAGGGAATAATGGCAGAGAATAATATTGGTAAGATTACTCAGGTTATCGGTGCTGTAATTGATATTAAGTTCACAGACGGTAATCTGCCAGAAATCAATTCGGCCATCAATATTAAGACTAATGACGGCGGTAAGCTTGTTGTAGAGGTTGCCCAGCATCTTGGTGATGATGTAGTAAGATGTATAGCCATGGGTCCTACAGATGGTCTTGTCAGAGGTATGGAAGCAGAGGCAACAGGTGCCCCAATTTCTGTACCGGTAGGTGAACAGACTTTAGGAAGAATGTTCAATGTATTAGGTGAGCCAATAGATAATAAGCCAGCTCCAGAAGTACAGGAGCATATGCCTATTCACAGAAAGGCACCTGCATTTGCAGAGCAGGCAACTAATACGGAGATTCTTGAGACTGGTATCAAAGTCGTAGATTTACTTTGCCCTTACCAGAAGGGTGGTAAAATCGGACTTTTCGGTGGTGCCGGAGTAGGTAAGACAGTACTTATTCAGGAACTTATCAGAAATATTGCAACTGAGCACGGTGGATATTCAGTATTCACAGGTGTTGGTGAGAGAACAAGAGAGGGTAATGACCTTTACCATGAAATGATGGAATCAGGCGTTATCGAGAAAACTACCATGGTGTTCGGACAGATGAACGAACCACCTGGAGCAAGAATGAGAGTTGGTCTTGCAGGACTTACAATGGCTGAGTACTTCAGAGATAGGGGTGGAAAGGATGTACTTCTTTTCATCGATAATATCTACAGATTTACTCAGGCTGGTTCAGAGGTTTCAGCGCTTCTTGGACGTATGCCTTCAGCCGTTGGTTATCAGCCAACATTACAGACAGAGATGGGTGCTCTTCAGGAGAGAATCACATCTACCAAGAACGGATCTATTACATCTGTTCAGGCTGTATATGTACCAGCCGATGACCTTACTGACCCAGCTCCGGCTACAACATTTGCACATCTGGATGCTACTACAGTTCTTTCAAGATCAATCGTTGAGCTTGGTATCTATCCAGCCGTTGACCCGTTAGAGTCTACATCAAGAATTCTTGATCCAAGAATTGTTGGTGAGGAGCATTACAAGGTTGCAAGATCAGTTCAGGAAATCTTACAGAAATACAAAGAATTACAGGATATCATCGCTATCCTTGGTATGGACGAGCTTTCAGAGGATGATAAGCTTGTTGTTTCAAGAGCAAGAAAGGTTCAGAGATTCTTATCACAGCCATTCTTCGTTGCAGGACAGTTTACTGGTCTTGAAGGAAGATATGTTCCTGTAAGTGAGACTATTCAGGGCTTCAAGGAAATTATCGAAGGAAAGTATGATGACATTCCAGAGAGTTACTTCCTTAACTGTGGTGGAATTGATGATGTTTTAGCTAAGGTAGAGAAGTAGAAAAGAGGTTGTAATGGCAGATTTACAGACAATAAAGCTTCTGGTTAATACGCCGGACAGAGTTTTCTACCATGATGACGCTACATTTGTTGAACTTTCTACCAGTGAAGGCGATATAGGTGTTTATCCGGGACATATTCCGCTTACTGCAGTTGTTGTTCCTTGTGTTCTTAGCATACACAATGGTAATGATGTAAAGAAAGCTGCGGTACACGGTGGAATTATAGAGATTCTCAAGGATAAGATAACTATTCTTGCTGAGGTGGCAGAATGGTCAGATGAAATCGATGTAGAAAGAGCTAACGAGGCGAGACTGCGAGCTGAAAAGAGACTTGCCAGCCATGATTCTAATCTGGATATGGTAAGAGCAGAGACAGCGCTTAAGAGATCGCTTGCGAGAATTAAGGCTGTTAATTAAATAATATGTATAAACCTTCCATTATCTGGGAATATTTCAGGTGATGGGAGGTTTTTTATATGGTAAAGATATATAGATTTCAGAGGCTGATGATAGCAGCCGCAGTAATTATATGGGCAGTATTTGCCGGCAGACTTGTATACAAGGGCATAAAGGGTGAGACTATGGATGTTGTAGATACATTTTGTGAAAATGTTTACTATGATATAAGTGCCGACATATCAGCGACAGGAAAGCTTGACAATGGAATGTCGGATACTGCAAAGAAACTGATGATGACACAGATGGCAAAGACTCTGGGGCTTAACAGATATAATATAACGGAGGATGAAACAGGAATATATCTTACACAGCAATCAGTTAATGGCAGCGCAGATATATCAATAAAAAAGAGCAGTACAGGAGAATATTTTATAACTGATATAGAACTGTATAAGGGATTTGAGAGCACTTCAGATTATGAAAAGCTGATGAAACAGGTGTTAGAGGAATATGGAATAGATACTCATGTAACAGTCAGCATGAAAGGAAGCATTGCTGGGGATATGTCACAGTATGATAAGAGCGAGGTCAGCGGCAGAATGCTTAAGATGCTGGGTGCAAAGACTGTGACTACGGGACAGATACAGGATTCATATGTTGTGTATGCTTACGCTAAAAGCGTTAAGGATTCTGTAAGCATAGGAAAGAACAAGATAAATGTTAATATAACAATGAATTATGACGAGACAAGGGGAGTGACGGATATACAGCTTTCAACACCGATATATAATGAGGATTTCTGATGATGATTTTTAAGGCATAAAACTTGCTATTGTGGTTTTTGTCTAAAGAGATTAAAATAACTATGTATATCCAGAGGATAAATCAAGAAAAGATGAGGCAGATATGGAATTAAAAGAGCTTTTAGATAAATGTATTAATGACAGGCTTATTGATCTTACAATAAGCGGACAGAGGGTAAAGAATGAAGAAGATGTGATGAGGGTTAAGATTCGTCCGGTCCGACTTAAGGATGAGATAAAGTATCAGGCATCAGAATTCGTGGGAAGAAAAGTGCTTCACACCAATTATTCAGAAGAAGACATTAAGACAAGAATTACAGAATATATGGAGAACACATTTAAACAGGCGCAGTTTAATATGACAGATGCGACTGCCACGGTGCTTAGTTCAAAGAAGGGCGCATGTACCTGTAAGTATAAAAGGCTTGCACAGATAAAGAGTCAGAAGGATATGTCACACAACAGAACCAAGACATATATTCTTAAAGAGGGCGAGAAGGTGGATTTTCTTGTTGATCTTGGAGTTATGACTAAAGAGGGGGCAATTGTAAGAACAAGATATGATAAGTTCAGGCAGATTAATAGATTCCTTGAATTTATAGAGGATATTCTGCCACAGTTAGATAAGGATAAAGAACAGACAATAATTGATTTTGGATGTGGAAAATCATATCTTACATTTGCAATGTATTATTATCTCAAGGTACTTAAGGGATACAATATCAGGATAATCGGGCTGGATTTAAAGAAAGATGTTATTGAGCATTGCAACCAGTTAAGAACGAAATATGGTTATGAGAGACTCAATTTCTATGAAGGAGATATTGCTTCTTACAAGGGTGTTGAGTCTGTAGATATGGTTGTAACACTTCATGCATGTGATACGGCTACAGATTATGCACTCGCCAAAGCAGTAAAATGGGGTGCGAAGGTTATACTTTCTGTGCCTTGCTGTCAGCATGAGGCAAACAGAACAATTGCTGATGAAACTCTTTCACCTGTCATGGATTATGGAATCTTAAAGGAAAGATTTGCAGCAATAGCGACAGATGGTGCAAGGGCAAAGCTTTTAGAATCTAAGGGTTACCAGACACAGATACTCGAATTCATAGACATGGAGCATACACCAAAGAATCTGCTTATAAGAGCTGTTAAGACCGGAAAGCCTGATGCAAAGGCTTATGAGGAAGTACAGAATATGAGCAGGGTGCTTAATATTGACCTTACGCTAAAGAAGCTTTTGGAGGATTAAATTGAAAAGAATCAGGAATTATAGTATATCAGGTTCTAAGTATTTTATACTTGGAGTTATATTTTTAGTTACGGTTATCATAACATTTATATCAATGAAATTCGAACAGATAATGCCGTCAGCAACCACTATGGCAGATGCAACTCTTCCAACAGTTGCAATGGATACAGAGGCAGGAACGCAGTATAATGTGCTACATTGTTTTATGGCAATATTACACCTGTTGCAAAGGACAGAAAGCTGACAGTTACAATTAATACATACGGAGAAGATATTGAAGGTGTGGCATACAAAATCCGTTCTTTAGAGGATAAGTCGCTTATCGAGAATACTGAGGTTAGTGATTATGATAATGCAGGCAGCAGTATAAATGTTACATTTAACATAAAGAATCTTCTTGATACCGGAAAAGAGTATGCGCTTGAGGTCGTGCTTAAGACAAAGAAGCATGAGACAGTATATTATTACACAAGAATTGTTTATGGAGTGGATTATGACCTTCAGAAAAAGCTTGATTTTGTCATGGATTTCAATGCATGTACATTTGATGACAGTAGACTTAAGGACATAGCTGGATATCTTGAAACTTCAAGTTCAGGCGATAACACTAATTATGGAAAGGTAAATATTAACTGCTCATTAAGCCAGGTCGGCTGGGGAGACCTTGACCCATATGTAGAGAGTGATATTATGCCGGAGGTTATATCAGTTGATGATGATGTGGCAATATTAAGACTTAGTTACAGAGTTGGAGCAGCAAATGATTATTCATCAAGTGATACATATACAGTAAGTGAGTATTATAGAATACGGCAGACTAACAGTGGTTTCTATCTTCTTAATTTCGAGAGGGAGATGAATCAGGTATTTGACGCAAGGAACGACCTGACTTCAACGGCGAAGATTAATCTTGGAATTAATTCTTCAACAGATGTTAATTGTGCATCTGATGAAAAGGGAATATATACCTATTTTGTTAATCAGGGTTCACTGTGGTGTTTTAACAGCAGTTCACAGACATTTACAAGAGTATTTTCGTTCAAGGGTGAGGAGACTGATTCTGTAAGAGAAGGTTATGATGCCCATAATATTAAGATAATGAAAATAGAAGATAACGGAGATGCAACATTTTTAGTATCAGGATATATGAACAGAGGAGAGCATGAAGGACAGGTTGGCGTATCTTTATGCAGATATTCATATTCAGATAATGATGTTACTGAAAGACTGTTCATTCCAATGGCGATTCCTTATAACATTCTCACACAGAATGTTGGTGGCGTTTCTTATGTTTCTAACGACAAATTCTATATACTTATAGATGAGACTCTGTATTCTGTAGACCTTGTAAGTAAAGAGGTCATGACAGAGATAACAGGACTTAAAGAGAATTCATATGCTGTATCAGATGCCGGAGATGCCATAGCATATAGTGTGTCAGGTGATATATGCAACACTGATACGATAAGAGTTCTTAATATGAGCAACGACAGCGCTTATGAGTTAAAGGCAGATGAGGCAGATACATTAAGACCACTTGGATATATCGATTCGGACTTTATATATGGAATGGCTCATAAGGAAGATATTGTATCAGATGCAGATGGCAGCAGAACATATGCAATGTACAAAGTCGGTATTATGGATGTTGATTATAATATTATTAAACAATATGAACAGCCTGATATATATGTATCTGATACAGAGGTTGAAGGCAAGAGAATTACGCTTACAAGAATAGTGAAGTCAGGAAGTGGTTATGTGTCAACGAGCATAGACCAGCTTATCAATAAGGATGAGAATGTTGTTGAAAATGTTGTAAAGGCTGATACAATAAGCACAGACGCAAGGAAACAGGAATTATATATTGACCTTATAACCAAGGTAAATGATATATCTGTTAGTTACAGAACTTCAGGTGAGATTATATTTAAAGACAATACAAGTCTGGAACTTGAAGATGAATTTACATGGGATGGAAGGTACTATGTATATGGATACGGAACATTCCAGGGAAGCAGGACACAGCTTGAATCAGCAATAACTCTTGCGTATGACACATATGGAACAGTTGTGGATTGTGATTCAAAGTCTGTGTGGAAACGGTACAGAAGCACACAGGCATCAATAGACGGGGTTTCGCCGGTTATGGGTGGAAGTTCTCTTGAAAATGCAGTTACAACAGTATGTAATTATCTTGGGGCTGATTATAATGCCGCGGCTTACATGGAACAGGGGTATACAGCAGTGCAGACAATGAACATGATAAGCGGAGTACATGGAATAAGTCTTACAGGAATAACATATGAGAAGGCATTAAGCTATGTCGGAGAAGGAAGTCTTGTGATAGCAAAGACCGGAGAAGACGAATATATAATCATTACTGCATATAATTCAAGTGAAATAGCATATATTGAATCATCATCTGGTTCAGTAAAGACTATGTCTATGAATGATGCTGGAAAAATGTTTTCTCAGGGCGGCAATATATATGTAACCTATTATAAGTGATGATATGCACAGGGATTGAATATTATGGCGAAGAAAAAATTATCAAAAAAGAAAAGAAGACGCAGATTAATAAGAAGACTTATACTTCTTACATTACTGCTGGCATTTGTTACAACACTTGCAATATTTTCACCAAAGATAGTAAAGATTATAAAGCTTGCGCAGGAGGCTAAGGAGCTTGTAAATAAAAGTTCCTTAGACACATTTATGGCATCAGGAACAACAGTTATATATGATACTGATGGCAACGAGCTGTGTACCATGCGTGAGTCAAAGGATATGTATTATGTTGATATAGGTCAGATACCGGATACATTACAGAAATCTTTTGTTGTTATGGAAGATAAAGACTTTTATAAACATAAAGGAATTGATTTCAAGGCTATAATAAGGGCTGTGATAGCTAATACAGAGAATGATGAAATCGTTCAGGGTGCAAGTACAATAACGCAGCAGCTTGCAAAGAATATATTCTTAAGTCAGGAAGTTACATGGCAGAGAAAGGTAAAAGAAATATTTGTGGCATGGGATCTGGAAAAGAAATATACAAAGGATCAGATTCTTGAATTCTACTTAAACAACATATATTTCAGTAATGGATATTATGGAGTAGGTGCAGCAGCGAGAGGCTATTTTGACAAAGAGGTAAGTGAGCTGACAGTTGCTGAACAGGTATTTATAGCGGCAATCCCTAACAATCCGACAAGATACAATCCACTGACTAATTATGATAACACAGTTGGGAGAAGAGACCTCATACTTGGAAAGCTGTATGAAAATGATATGATTAATTCCATGAACTATTACACTGCACTTGATACGCAGGTGGTTCTGGCACAGCAGCCCGAGGTTTCAAAGAACAATTCTGTCGAGACATATGCAAGGCATTGTGCGACAGAGAGCATGATGCAGGCGAATGGCTTTGTGTTTAGAACGAATTTTAACAATGATGATGATTACGAACAATATAAAGAAATATATGAAAACAGCTATACACTGTTTCAGCAGAAACTGCTTTCCGGAGGATACAAGGTATACACAAGTATCAACATGGATGTACAGCAGATGCTTCAGGATGCTGTTGACGATAATCTTAAAGGATATACCGCAGAAAAAGACGGAGTGTATGAAATGCAGGCAGCAGCTACCTGTATTGATAATTCAACAGGAAATGTAGTGGCTATTGTTGGCTCAAGAACTCAGGATTTAGAAGGATATACTCTTAACAGGGCATATCAGAGCTACAGACAGCCCGGAAGCTCAATTAAACCGATAATAGACTATGTTCCGTATCTCGAAAAGGGCAATACACCTGACACTATAGTTCAGGATGAATATATTCAGGATGGTCCGAAGAATGCAGATGGAACATATATGGGAAGCATTACATTAAGAACAGCGGTAAGTCTTTCACGTAACACAGTTGCATGGAATGTGTTAAAGGAACTTACACCTAAGGCTGGAAGTTCATATCTTCTCAATCAGGGATTTCATAAAGTATGGATGGATAAAGAATACAATGCGATTGCCATAGGCGGCTTCACATATGGTGTGTCAACAGAGGAGATGGCAGGTGCGTATGCAACAATAGCTAATGAGGGCGAGTACAGAAGAGTTACATGTGTATCCCAGATAAAGGATACAAGAGGAAGAATAGTATATGATTCATCTGGCAGGGGGCAGAAGATATATGATGCTGAATCGTGCAGGATGATGACGGATATGCTTGAAACTGCTGTGAATGAAGGAACAGGACGCGGGGCAGCACCAGATAATGCAATTGTTGCCGGAAAGACTGGAACAACGAACTCTAATTATGATTCATGGTTCTGTGGATACAGTGCTTATTATACAGTGGCTGTATGGCAGGGATATGATTATCCTGCATCAATCCCACAGAGTCATACAAAGGATATATTCAGGCAATTTATGCAGGATTCACATAAGACTCTGGCAAAGAAGGATTTCCCTAAGTACAGACAGAAGTCAGACAATAAGGAGACAGAAACTGAATCTGTAAGTGAAACACAGACAGAAACGCAGTCAGTCAGTGAGACGCAGTCAGTAACACAGACGCAGAAGGGCAGTCAGATCCAGTCGTCAAGTCAGATGGAAACAGGCACGGCAAGGGATAATGATGCAACTGCAGGCACCAGACAGGATAGTACGGCAGGAGGAAGTGAAAGCCGGGCAGATACAGATAAGCCGGCAGAGACTAAAGGGGATATCTCAGGTTATTAATTGCAGATATATCGTAGATGTAAATAAAATAATACTTGCAGAAAAGTGGATTGTATGATAAATTTTAGTGGGGTAAACTTATAGAAATATAAGGACACAAAACTAGAAGTCTAAGGCTAATGCTATGATGGTTCGGTTGCATTTAGGAAATGTTTCTTAAATGCAGCCTTTTTTGTTTTAGCAGAGACTTGAAAATAATTGTTGATAGTGTCAAATGGCACACGAAATTAATGCATAGCAGGGAAAACCTACTAAAGTTGCTAAATATGATGAAGTGGTAGGTTTACTAAGGGGATTGCTTATGAAAAAAGTAATAACACTATTTTTAATTTGTATATTGATAATATTTAATACCATATCATGTGGATCTGATTTGAACAATAAAAGTGAAACAATATTAGAAAAAACTGAAAAGATGGCAGAAAATGTCTACGATGCCATAAAGAATCATGACAGTGAACAGCTAAAAGAACAGTTCTGCGAAAGGCTGCAGCCGGGGAAAGAGACAGCGGTAGACAAGATATATGAATATATTGATGGAGAAATAGAAACGCTTGAGACAGATTTTGAAACAGATAATTATGCTGATGCTGGGGGCGGGGGAGAAATTAGAGGAGATAAATTGTCAAAGGGATTTAGTTTCGGTATATATGTTGTTTCTGATAATGGCACAAGATATGAAATTGTAGGAAAAGGAGATGTAATTAATACTATTGAACCTAAGAATCAGGGGCTGCAAACAATAATTATATATCGACAGAATGAAGATGGAACATGGAATTATTCAAAAGGTTACTTGCAGATAGGAAGTGAATTAGATTAAGAATTAAGATAAAAAGCGGAATCTGACAATTGAATCAGATTCCGCTTTTTAGTATAAATAATACCAGAATTACTTACCGTAATGAAGTTCGTTATATTCCTTAACTCTCTGCTGGATTCTTTCAACAGGGCTTAAGAGGTTGCTGATTGAAGAATCATGGTTAAGTGTATCAATAAGAAGAGCCATGTATTTGCTCATATCAACATTGATGTACCAAGGCTTAGAGAGAAGCTCTGTTGGCTGGTACACAAGGTTAGTTGTAAGGATTCTGTCGATAATACCATTCTCATATGCTTCATCAAACTTCTTGAAGCCGTTAGTGAAAAGACCGAATGTAGTTGCGCAGAATACTCTGCTTGCACCACGCTTCTTAAGCTCAGAAGCAACATCAATCATACTTTCACCAGAAGAAATCATATCATCAATGATAATGACATCCTTGCCTTCAACATTAGTTCCAAGGAACTCATGTGCAACGATAGGATTACGTCCATTAACAATCTTAGTGTAATCTCTTCTCTTATAGAACATACCCATATCGACGCCGAGCACGTTGGAGAAGTATACGGCACGCGCCATCGCTCCCTCGTCCGGGCTGATGATCATCAGATGATCGTTGTCGATCGTCAGATCTGGAACGGAACGAAGAAGGGCTTTTAAAAACTGGTAGGTTGGCATGAAGTTGTCAAAGCCGCCGAGCGGAATTGCGTTCATGACACGAGGATCGTGTGCGTCGAAGGTGATAAAGTTGGAAACACCCATGTTCATCAGCTCCTGCAGAGCAAGTGCGCAGTCGAGAGACTCACGTTTGGTGCGCTTATGCTGTCTTCCTTCATAAATGAAAGGCATGATTACGTTGATCCGGTGTGCTTTTCCTGTTGCAGCAGCGATGATACGTTTCAGATCCTGATAATGGTCATCCGGTGACATGTGGTTCTCGTAGCCGCAGACCTTGTAAGTGATGCTGTAGTTGCAGACATCAACCAGGATGTAAAGATCGGCACCGCGGACGGATTCGTTGATCTTTCCTTTTGCTTCGCCGGAACCGAAACGCGGGCACTCGCAGTCAATCAGAAAAGAATCCTCGGAATATCCGGAAAAGGAAACCCCGTTGCGGCGCTCGGCGAGCTCTTTACGGAACTGAACCAGATACGAATCGACTTTTTTTGCCATTTCCATACTGCCCGGCAGAGCTGCGAGCTTTAACGGAGCAACCGGAATGGAATTTTCAAGTAAATCTAAATTAGCCATACAAACCTCCAGTAATCGACATTTTTTACAAACCATTTACTTCCTATTTATATCATCTTAGGAAAGGGCGCGTCAAGCAAAAAACGAAAGAATCCTTGCTTTTTGTGCAGGTTGTTGTTATTATAATGGATGAATGTCCGGAAGGTATGCAAAAAAAGCACGCTTTTTACTGGGCAAAGAGAAGTTATAAAGAAGTAAATGGAAAGGCCAAAACGTAAGATCTGTGAAAAACAAGACGAAACACATTATTAAGACAATAGAACCGGGCAGTATTGCCGAAGAACTGGAACTCGAACCGGGAGATGAACTGCTCCGCGTGAACGGGGAAATCATCGAGGACGTCTTCGATTACCACTTCCAGACCAACGACACGTATCTGGAACTCACGATCCGGAAAAAGGACGGCGAGGAATGGGACCTGGAAATCGAAAAAGAGTATGACGAGGAAATCGGCATCACATTCGAGAACGAGTTCATGGATCAGTACCGTTCCTGCAGCAACAACTGCATTTTCTGCTTCATCGATCAGATGCCGCCGGGAATGCGTCCCACCTTGTATTTTAAGGATGACGATTCGCGTCTGTCCTTCCTGCAGGGAAACTATATTACACTGACCAACATGAGCGACCACGATATCGACCGGATTATCCGCTACCATCTGGCACCGATCAATATTTCGTTCCAGACAACGAACCCGGAGCTCCGCTGCAAAATGCTGCACAACCGTTTTGCGGGCAATATCTTTCCGAAGGTCCAGCGCCTTTACGAGGCGGGAATCGAGATGAATGGACAGATTGTGCTCTGCAAGGGATACAACGACGGCGCAGAGCTGGAGCGCAGTATTTCGGATCTGTCAAAATATCTGCCGCATCTGAAAAGTGTTTCGGTTGTCCCGGTCGGACTTTCGAAATACCGCGACGGACTGGCGCCTCTGGAACCGTTTACCAGGGAGGATGCAAAAGAAGTTCTTGCCACGATTCACAAATGGCAGAAAAAGCTGTATGAACAGTGGGGACTTCACTTTATCCATGCTGGTGATGAATGGTATCTGCTGGCGGGAGAGCCGATCCCGGAGGAGGAAAATTACGATGGCTATATCCAGCTGGAAAACGGAGTGGGAATGCTCCGGCTTCTGGAGGACGAGGTTGCGGAAGAACTTTCGAAACGAGAAGGGGACGACCGTCACCGCCATGTAACGATTGCGACCGGAAAAGCTGCGGCGCCGTCGTTGGAAAAACACATGCAGAAAATTCGTGAAAAATATCCGAATGTACAGGCGGAGGTTATCACGATTATCAACTATTTCTTTGGAGAATCCATTACCGTATCCGGTCTGATTACCGGAAAGGATCTGATGGAGCAGTTAGAGGGAAGAGATCTTGGCGACTGCCTGCTGCTTCCGTGCAACATGCTCCGTTCGGGAAAAAACGTCTTTCTCGACGATGTGACGGTGGAAGAGGTGGAAGAGCGCCTGAAAACACCGGTACAGATTATCGATGAGCCGGGCAGCGACCTGGTGAAAGCCGTTGTGGAGGAAAACCAGGAGACGATACACAGAAGGAGAACAATGTATGAGCAAGCCGATTGTAGCAATTGTGGGCCGGCCGAACGTGGGTAAATCCACCCTGTTTAATGTATTAGCCGGAGACAATATTTCGATTGTAAAAGACACACCGGGTGTAACCCGTGACCGTATTTATGCCGACGTGGAGTGGCTGAACCACAAATTTACGCTGGTAGACACCGGCGGTATTGAGCCGGAATCCAAAGATATCATTCTCTCCCAGATGAGAGACCAGGCGCAGATCGCCATTGATACCGCAAATGTCATCATCTTCATCACTGACGTCCGTCAGGGCCTTGTAGATGCCGATGCAAAAGTAGCTGATATGCTCAGAAGAAGCCGCAAGCCGGTTGTGCTGGTGGTCAACAAAGTCGACAACTTCGACCGTCAGATGATGGATGTTTATGAATTCTATAACCTCGGCATCGGAGAGCCGCACGCCATTTCCGCATCCGGAAAGCTCGGCATCGGCGATATGCTCGATGAGGTGACAGGATACTTTGATCCGGAGATGGAAAACGAGGAGGAGAGCGAGATTCCGCGCATCGCCATTGTCGGAAAACCGAACGTCGGAAAATCCTCTATTATCAATAAGCTTCT
>OMEV01001013.1_pt1 | contig 13665 bp, 15 predicted proteins | sample 1645491 | NCBI WGS metagenome assembly OMEV01 (sample SAMEA103958122, study PRJEB25191) | human gut metagenome | biome: human-associated habitat [ENVO:00009003]; feature: intestine environment [ENVO:2100002]; material: feces | place: Germany | collected 2013/2015
TTGCCACAGCAAGATACACCTGCTCCGCCGGGAGATTTTCGGTATCCGGCGCAGGGCCAAGGTCGGCAAACACTGCCGCGCCGGTCTCCCCGGCGGCCTTTACTGCCAGCTGCCAGCCTGCATCCGCCAGCTGCTCCCAGCCCGGCTGCTGTGCCGCCGCCAGACGCGGCAGGCTGAAGGTATTGGTCTTGATGGCGTCCGCTCCGGCAGCAAGATACGCCCGGTGCACCGCCAGAATGCCCTCGGGGTCGGTCAGGTTTGCCTGCTCGCACTCCTGCCCCGGCTTTGCTTTATAATAGGTACCCATACCGCCATCGAACAGCAGCGGCCGCTGGGCTAACAGTTTGCGCACATCTAACATCGATACTTTCCCTTTCCTATAAAAAGACTTCATCTTTCAGTTTATCGTAGTTCACCCATCCGGTCAAGCGGTTTTCTTGATTTCGCTTGCAGCGTGGCCGTTTTTGTGCTATCTTAGGGATAACTTTTGAGAAAAGGGAGAGGATGGATCATGCGCCACACCGGCACACCTGAACTGGAGACCGACCGTCTGCTGCTGCGCCGTCTGCTGCCGCAGGACGCCCCGCAGATGTACGAAAACTGGGCAAATGACCCGGCTGTGACCCGGTTTTTGCGCTGGGAACCGCACAAAAGCCCTGCCGAGACCCGGGAACTGCTTTCGGCGTGGGCAGAGTTGTATCCGAACCCGGATTATTACCAGTGGGCCATGGTAGAAAAGGCCACCGGACAGGTGTTTGGCTCCATCTCCGTATACAACGCCCTGCTGGGTGAGCCGCAGCAAAAGGCCAAGTGGCCGGGGCTGGAACTCTCCGGCGGCATCTGGGAGCCGGGCTACTGCATCGGGCAGAAGTGGTGGGGCAAGGGCCTTACCACCGAAGCGCTGCAAGCTGTGGTGGATTTCTGGTTCAGACAGGTGGGCGGCACCTTTCTCACCTGCTGCCACGCGGTGCACAACCCCGCCAGCGGCCGGGTGATGGAAAAGGCCGGCTTTGTGTACCATCACAACGACGTTTACCACAAATTTGACGGCACACCGGTGGAATGCCGGTGCTATCTGCTGACAAAAGAACGCTACGATAACAGAAAGGACTTACTTTGAGCGAGCTTTATGATATTCTGACCGAGACCCCTCCCACAAAGGTGGTGCTGCTGGCACTGGATCAGGGGCTGTGGGACTGTGAGCGCAGTCTGGCAGAGCTTTCTGCCCTGTGCGAGGCCAACCACATGGAGGCCGTGGCGCAGATCACCCAGAAGCGCCAGACCCCGGAGACCGGCATCGTGCTGGGCAGCGGCAAGCTGGAAGAAGCTTCCCTTGCCGCCCAGACGCTGGGCGCGGAATGCGCCGTGTTTGACGGCGAGTTGACCGGCAGCCAGATCCGCAACATCTCCAACGCGCTGGGCGGGCTGGAAGTCATCGACCGCACCATGCTGATCTTGGAGATTTTCCGCAGCCGCGCCGTGACCAACGAGGGCAAATTGCAGACCGAACTGGCGCTGCTGCGCTACCGTCTGCCCCGCCTGCAGGGCATGGGCGAGGCGTTGAGCCGTCAGGGCGGCGGCGGTGGCGGTGGCGGCGGTGCCCGCCGCGGTGCCGGTGAGACCAAGCTGGAACTGGACCGCCGCCATGTGCACGCCCGCATTGATGCGCTGGCCGAGAAGCTGGCCGAGATGGAAAAGCGCCGGGGCGAGAGCCGCAAGGCCCGCGCTAAGACCGGAATGCCGGTGGTAAGCCTTGTGGGCTACACCAACGTGGGCAAATCCAGCCTGATGAACGCCCTGTGCGGCCCCAGCGTGGCCGAGGCCGATATGCTGTTTGCCACACTGGACCCCACCAGCCGTAAGCTGGTGCTGCCCAGCGGCATGGCGGTGCTGCTGGTGGACACGGTAGGCTTTGTGTCCCGCCTGCCCCACAATCTGGTGGAGGCGTTCAAGTCTACGTTGGAAGAAGCCGCATGGTCTGATGTGATCGTCCGGGTTGCAGACGCCGGGGATGAACAGCGCGAGGAGCAGCTTGCCGTCACCGACGAGGTTCTGGATGGGCTGGACTGTACCGACATTCCCCGCCTGACCGTGTACAACAAGTGCGACAAACCCAACACCCTGAGCTTTGACCCCGACATTCTGCTGACCAGCGCCAAAACCGGCTACGGGCTGGACAAGCTGCTGCAAAAGCTGGACGAGGTGCTCAGCGACCGGGTGCACACCATCCGGGTGCTGCTGCCCTACGACAAGCTTGGGCTTGCCGCCCCCATGCGGGAGCGCGGCAGCGTACAGGTGGAGGAATACCGGGAGGACGGGCTGTATCTGGAAGGCATCGTCAAAACCGAGGACCTGCACTGCTTTGAGGGCTATCTGGTCTAAGCGGAATAATATTTTGATCTAGAGCAAACCCGGAAAGTCTGCGGACTTTCCGGGTTTGCATTTTCACGGGTGGGGTCGTGACCGGAAACAGCTGCTCTATGAGCCAAGTACGTTGTCTACCACTGCTTTTTTCATAAATAAAAAGCCCCAACAAACACAAAAACCCGCCTGGCAGCGGGTTTTTGTGTATAGAGGGGTGGGAAAGTATATAAAGTGGTGAATCTCAATATCATTGGCAGACTTTTATTCATTGCGCTGCCTTGCATGATGTATTATACCCGTTTTTCTTTTCTTGTCAAACAGGATTTTCGGATTTTGCTTTAAAATAATACTTTACTTTTTTGCAAAAACTTTATATAATTAACATAGAATTTCAGAAACGAAATTTTATTCCATTTCCGTGGGTTTGCACAACATAAAAACTTTACTTTCAGAAAATTTTATACAATCCAACATATTTTTGAAGGAGGCTCTTCTCATGGACGATCTTGACCGCAAAATCCTCACCCTTCTGGCAAAAAACGCACGGATGCCCGTCAAAGAAATTGCGGAGCAGGTGTCGCTTACCAGCCCGGCAGTCTCCAGCCGTATCCATAAGCTGGAAACGGACGGCATCATCAGCGGCTATACCGTCACACTGAACCGTCCGGCAGACCGGATGTATGTGGATGCGCTCATCAGCCTTTCGGTTGCCCCCTCCAAGCAGGATGCCTTTCTGGAGCTGCTGCAAAACAGCCGCGAGGTGCTGCAATGCTACCACGTTACCGGTGCGTACACCTTTCTGGTCAAGGTCAGCTGCGGCAGCATGGCACAGCTGGAGCACCTGATTTTGCAGTTCCAGAAGCTGGGCACCACCAGCACCCAGATCATCCTGTCCACCCCGGTGAACCACGGCGATCTGGACGCCTTGATGCTGTAAGCGAGTGCTGTTCATAAAACTGTTACTTTTTCCCTGCAATTTTGCGGTGCGGTGGTTCGTATCCAGAATAGCAGCCCAAAACCGGCACACACTACCTGTAACGTGTGCGCCCGGCTGCGCCTTCCACACACAGCACTATGAAAGGAAATGCAATACTATGAAAAAATTCATCGCCGCCCTGCTGGCAGGGCTGACCCTGTTTACTTTGGTGGGCTGCTCCGGCGGCAGCAAGGCCGACAGCTCCACCCCCAAGGACTACTCCCAGATCATCCACGACGCCCGCAGCGATGAGGACAACGAGTACGATATGATCTTTACCAAGGGCGAGGACGGCAAGTTTACCGCCATTGACGGTTACAGCGCCGAGTACGAGGCCGACCAGCTGAACGAGGAGATCCGGGACATCCTGATGCCCCTGCTGAACCTGGAGGATGACCAGTACACCGCCTTTGCCGCCAGCATTTCCAGCATGATGGTGCGCAGCTACGCCGTTGCCATCGTGAAGCCTGCCGAGGGCAAGACCGATGAGGTAAAGGCCGCACTGGAAGCCTATGTTGTCAGCGAGCAGCAGTCCATGGAGCACTATCTGGAGGACCAATACCTTGTTGCCAAGGCCGCTACCGTCACCGTAGCCCCCACCGGCGAAGTCATCCTTGTCTGCTGTGAGGGCAGCGATACCGTCCTTGCCAACATCAAAGCCGCTCTCGCAAAATAATTTTCCCGCATAAACCCCGGCCTTTGCAGTATGTTTCATCTGCAAAGGCCGGGGTTTGGTTTTTATGCTTATTCCAGATCCAGCTTATTTTTCATCAGCCAGCTGGTAAGGACAAAATAGACTGCGCCGATCAGAATCGTTACAAGAAGGACGAGCCAGAGATTGCCGCTGGCGGAATAAGCCATCGGCATCGCTGCCACAGAGCCAACGATTACCCGGATCCCGCCGCCTGCATCCAGTTTGCCCTGAATCAGCTGCAACAGGAAGAAGGCCAGAATGCTGGCAATCGTGGAATGGTTCCTGAACTGATGCCCGATCATGCAGGCGGCGTAGATACAGAGGATGAGGACTGCAACGCCCGCCAGAACAAGGACGATGATCCACGCCAGCTCGCTCCAGAATTCACCGCCGATGCTCTGGATCGCCTTCCAGCTGAATTTCAGGACATCGCCCCAGCCCGTCGTGATCGTCTCCCCATTGATGACCGTTTTGGGATCCTCGAAGGCGCCCAGGCCGACCAGCATCAGAAGGACGGACAGGATCCCGACCACTCCGCTGCAGATCACCCAGACCATGCTGGAAATGAGTTTGGACGCAACCAGCTGCTCTGGATGGACCGGAAGGGTGTGCATGAGATAGCCCTCCCGCCCCAACAGATTTTTGGTGAACCGCTGGATGATCGTCACAATACAGACCACTCCGATGGCAACCCCGATGGCAAAGTAGGCAAACAGATCTGGCTGCTGCCATTGTCCCAGACTTCGTCCCGCATCGAGATCCCCATTGCCAGCGCAACCAGCAGCCAGACCAGATACAGGCCGCCATAGGTCCGTCCGGTCGCCCGGAATTCATACTTCAACAGATTTTTCAGCATTTGAATACCTCCCGGAAATATGCGTCCACGCTCATTCCCTCATTCTCACGGATCTCATCCACACTGCGGTGAGCAAAGATCGTTCCCTCTTTCAGGAAGATGGCCTCATCCAGCACCGGCTCGATATCCTCGATCAGGTGGGTCGAGATGAGGACGGTCGCGTCCTTGCTGTAATTGGACAGGATGGTGTGCAGGATATAATCCCGTGCCGCCGGGTCCACGCCGCCGATGGGTTCATCCAGCAGATAGAGCCGGGCATTCCGGCTCATGGCAAGGATGAGCTGCACCTTTTCCCGGTTGCCCTTGGAAAGGGTCTTGAGGACGTCTTTGGGGGAAAGTTCCAGATTTGCCAGCATCTCATTCGCCCGGGCCGGATCGAAGTCCTTATAGAAGTCCCCAAACATCTTCACCAGCTGCTCTACCCGCATCCAGCCGGGAAGCCAGTCGGCATCGGGCAGGTAGGATACGATCGCCTTGCTCTCCACGCCGGGCTTCATCCCGGCGATCCGGATGCTGCCGCTGTCAGGCTGCAGCAGACCGTTTGCCAGTTTGATCAGGGTGGTCTTGCCGCTGCCGTTCGGCCCCAGCAGGCCAACGATCTTCCCAAAGCCGATGTGCAGATCCACACCGTCCAGCGCGGTTTTTGCGCCGTAGTGTTTTGTCAGCCCTTCACAGGTCAGAAGTTCACTCATGATTCGGTTCTCCTTTCGTCTGACGGGCCAGCAATTCGGCGACCTGCGCCGGGCTGTACCCGATGCCCCGCATCTTTTCCAGAAATTCTTCCGCGAACTTTTCCGCGGTCGCGGCACGCAATTGTTCGATCAACATGGTATCCTCCGTCACATAGCGGCCCGCCGTCCGTTCGGTCCGGACAAGCCCCTCCGTTTCCAGCTGTGCCAGCGCACGCTGCATGGTATTCGGGTTCACCCCTGCGGCTGCGGCCATATCCCGCACCGAGTCAAGATGTCCTCCGGGCGGGTATGTCCCCGCAAGGATCTTCGCCTTCAACCGCTCTACCAGCTGCGCATAGATCGGACGGCTGGAATCAAATTGTTCACTCATCGTAGCCCTCCCTGCATTTTGTGTTTCTGTGTTAAGTGCCTAATACAATAATACTCATTTTTCAGATTGTGTCAAGGGGTTCATACAATTTTTTTAGCCAATTCTGTCACAGCTCCCCGGGCATTGCCTTGCAAACGAGGGCAGGCGTTATCCGAGAGGTTTGCATTTTTGCGATAATATGATATACTCTCTCTGTAATTGACGAAAACAGGAGTAACTTTTATGATAAAAGCGACCATCATTATCCCAAACATCAACGGCAAAGGCTGGCTGAAGGATTCCATCGAGTCCATCTACGCCCAGACTGAGCAGGATTTTGACCTGATCGTGGTGGACAACGGTTCCACCGATGAAAGTCTGGAACAAGCCCGCAGCTACTGCACCCGCCCCAATTTTACCCTGATCGAAAACGGGCGCAACACCGGCTTTTCCTACGCAGTGAATCAGGGCATTGCCCGGGCGCAGAGCAAGTATGTGGTGCTGTTCAACAACGACGCCTTTGCCGAGCCGCAGTGGCTGGCCGAGCTTTTGCGCACCGCCGATGCGGACCCCAAGATCTTTGCGGTGCAGAGTTTGATGATCCGACACTTTGAGCGGGAACTGGCCGATGATGCCGGGGACTATGTAACATGGATGGGCTTTGCCTGCAAGACCGGCGATGGCCGCCGCGCCAGCCGCTACACAAAGCAAAAGCGTATCTTCTCGGCCTGCGGCGGCGCAGCGCTGTACCGCAAAAGCATTCTGGATGAGATCGGCGGCTTTGACGAGAATTTTTTTGCCTACTTTGAGGACGTAGACCTGAGCTGGCGCGCCAACAATGCCGGTTACAAAAACGTGCTCTGCCCCACTGCCAAGTGCTACCACATCTGCGGTGCCAGCACCGGCGCTGTGCGCTACAACGCCTTTAAAAGCCAGCAGAGTGGCCGCAACAGCATTCTGCTGCCACTCAAAAACGAGCCGCTGCTGATGCTGGTACTCAACTTTATCCCGCTGGCGCTGGGCTATCTGCTCAAGTGCTACAAGTTCCACAAGCAGGGCTTTGGCGAGGCTTGGGATAAGGGAATGCACGAGGCCTTTGCCCTGCTCAAAGCGGGCAAACTGGACAAGCGTCCCTTCCGCTGGCGCGATCTGCCCAACTACATCCTGATGGAACTGTGGATGATCTGGAACATGGTGCCATACCTGTGGTATCGGCTGGTGGTGGTCAGGTTTGATTTAAAATAAAACGCACAAAAAACACCCGACTGTGAAAGCAAACGCACAGTCGGGTGTTTTCATTTACATTTTACGCTGCGGCGCTGGCGGCATCCTCAGCGGCGGGGGCTTCTGCCACGGCGCTGTCAGCGCCCGTTTCTGCCTGCGCTTCCGGCTGCACAGCCGAGGCAGCAGCCGAATCTGCCGCAGCAGAGTCTCCGGCAGTGGCCAGAATGGCGTCCTGCACATCGCTTTCCGCCATGGGCTCCGGCTGCGCGGCCGCAGAGCTTGCGGCGCTTTCGGGCTTGGTCTCACTCTCGGTCAGGCCGGTCAGATACCAGCTGCCGCTCTGGCGCTCGAACAGGTAATCCATATACTTGGTGGGGGTGTCCGAGGAGGGATTGATGATGCTGTCATCTGCGCTGGCGGTGGGGATATAACCAACGGTAACATGCAGCTTGCCGCTGCGCTTGAACAGCTTGACCACGGTGGCGCGGTAGTAGCCCACCGTACCGGTGATGGGGATTTTGTAGCACTGGGTGGTCTCGTCAAACTCGACGGTCATATCCTCCATATCAAAGCTGCGGTGGGTCAGCTTGAAGCCGGGGCCCAGCAGCTTTGCCAGATAGGCGTCCACCTCCACCGAGGGCAGCAGCAGCTGCTCGGTCTCGGGGTCGGTATTGTAATTCTCAAAGCCGCCCTGCGTCTCCTGAATACTGTACACGCAGCCCCACACGGCTGCTTCCCGCAGGGTCAGGTCATCGATGTTCTCAATGCCGTCAAAGGGCATGGGGTCGAACAGTACAAGACCCTCCAGCTTGTCCTCGTATTCCTGCTTTTGTGCGGTATCGTCAAACAGGTTTGCCACAAGGCCCACACCGGCCCGCAGCACCGTGATAAACCCGATGAGCACCAGCACCGTGATCAGCAGACCCAAGGTCTGCCGCCAGCGGCGGCGCTTGATCCGGGCGTGTTCTTCCGGGGTGATCGTATTTTTCATTGGTCTGAGTCTCCCAAAGTTTTTTGTCTACCCAACAGTATACCACATCCGGCCGCAGAGTGCAAAACCTGTACCGGTGGTTTTTTTGTGAAAGCAGGTTTTTTATTCCCAGTCCTTCCATATTTCGGGCTGATAGCCCACAGTGGCCTTGCGGCCGTTACGCACGATGGGGGTCTTGAACAGCTGCTGATTTTCAAACAGCTTATCTTCTTTCTGCCAGTCCACCAGTGCATCCAGCAGCGCAAGGGTCTGCTTGTCCTTTGCTGCCGGATTTACCAGCGCTTCCCAGCCGCCCAAAGCGCGCGCCACGTTATCAAACTCGCCCCGGCTCATGCCCTTTTCCTTCAGGTCGATCATCTGGAATTTTATGCCGCGCTCCTTGAAATAGCGCTGCGCCTTTTTGGTATCAAAGCACTTGCTCGTGCCAAAGATCTGGATATTCATCTTATCTCCTCCTGCCGGTTCCCGGCGGTCTTATTGTACCACACCGCAAACCGCTTGCATAGGCATAATTTGCGGCAAAACGGGCAATGCTCTTTCCGCAAGGAGGTGTTTGCATGAACGCATTCGTAGACCCTGAGTTGTGCATCGGCTGTACCCAGTGCGCCGGGCTGTGCCCCGCAGTGTTCCGCATGGAGGGAGTTCTGGCTGTGGCAGAGCCCGGCCCCATCCCGCCGGAGGAGGTGCCGCAGGCCGTCACCGCAGCCCAGAGCTGCCCGGTAAGCGCCATCCGCATCGAGGAATAAGCCCGGCATCGGTAAGGCTGCTGCACAGCTTGTGCGGCAGCTTTTTTGCGGCAGGACGATTTGAAATGCCCTCCGCTTTGCTCTGGGCATAGGCAGCGGAAAAACATTATAAATGATGCGATTGTCACGGCTTACGAGCCGTGACAATCGCATTTTTACGAGAGACGGCATCACGAAAAACAACCACTTCTCTTTTTTACGCAAAAAGTTCCCGCGCGGTACAGTTTTGTGCTATACTATAAGATGTGAGATTACGCAATGGAGGAACTGCATTATGCGTTTACTGGTCATTGACGGCAACAGCATTGCCAACCGCGCTTTTTATGGCATCAAGCTGCTGACCACCAAGGACGGACGTTATACCAACGCCATCTATGGCTTTTTGAACATTCTGCTCTCCCTGCTTAAGGAGTGCCAGCCGGACGAGGTGGCTGTGGCTTTTGACCTGAAAGCCCCCACCTTCCGGCATAAAATGTACGATGGCTACAAGGCCACCCGCCACGCCATGCCCGAGGAGCTGGCACAGCAGATGCCGGTGCTCAAGCAGCTGCTGGCAGACCTTGGCTACCGCACCGTTACCGCCGAGGGCTGGGAGGCGGACGATATTCTGGGTACACTGGCTGCTGCCTGCGCTGCCCGCAAGGACGACTGCTTCCTTGCCACCGGAGACCGGGACAGCCTGCAGCTGGTGAGCGAGAGCACCACCGTGCTGCTTGCTGCCACCGTAATGGGGCGCAGCAAGACCGTGGTGATGGACGAGGACGCCATTCAGGAAAAATACGGCCTTGCGCCTAAGCAGCTTATCGAGGTGAAGAGCCTGATGGGCGACACCTCGGATAACATCCCCGGCGTGAAGGGCATCGGCGAAAAGACCGCGCTTTCTCTGGTGCAGACCTTCGGCTCGCTGGAGGGCGTGTACCAGAACATTGACGACAAGCGCATCAAACCCAAGCAGCGGGAGCACTTGTTGGAAGACAAGCCCATGGCCGAGTTGAGCCACACGCTGGGCACCATCCGCACCGATGCCCCCATCGACACCACCGAGGGTTCCTACACCGTGGGCGAGGGCAACAAACCCGCCGCCGTGCGGCTTTTGCAGGAGCTGGAGATTCACTCCCTGATCCCCCGGTTCGGGCTGGACGGCGTAGCACCGGAAGCCGCTGCTGAGGAAGAGGCTGTGGAGCTGCCGGAAGCAGAGCTCACTCCCCTGCCCCTGACCCCCGCCGGGCATTATCTGGTGGCTGCCCGCCCCGCCGTTACCGGCAAGCAGGGCACCCGCAACGTGGTATTGCAGCCGGAAAGCTGGTACGCCGTGCAGGACACCACCGTGTATCCCCTCTCTGAGGAGGAACTGGTCTCCCTGCTGGACGATCCCAAGGTGACGCTGGATGTGTTCGATTCTGCCCCCCTCTACGCCAGAGCCATGGCCGCAGGCAGCTGGGGCAGCAGCATCGTCTGGGACGGCAAGCTGGCTGCCTATCTGCTGGACGCCTCTGCCTCCAAGTACCAGATCAGCGAGCTGATCCCCGCCTACAAGGCTGCTGCCGCCTTTACCTGCACCGATTACCCGGACGCCGAGCGGCTGGCTGACCTGTTTGCCCGGATGAAGGCCGAGATCACCGCCTGCGGCGAGGATGCGCTGTATAACGAGATCGAGTTCCCGCTGGCACAGGTGCTGGCTGATATGACCCGCACCGGCGTGCTGGTGGATAAGGACGGCATCGAGCAGTTCGGCGTAAAGCTGCGGGAGGAACTGGAACAGGTGCTGACCCGCATCCACATGGAGACCGGCAGCGCCACCTTCAACCCCAACAGCCCCAAACAGCTGGGCGAGATGCTGTTCGACACCATGGGTCTGCCCCACGGTAAAAAGACCCAGCGCGGCTGGTCCACCGATGCCGAAACGTTGGAAAGCCTGCGTGAGTACCCGCTGGTGGAGGATGTTTTGCAGTACCGCGCCTACCAGAAACTGAACTCCACCTATGTGGAGGGTCTGCTCAAGGTCATTGGCGAGGACGGGCGCATCCACTCCACCTTCAACCAGACCGAAGCCCGCACCGGACGGCTCTCCTCCGATAATCCCAACCTGCAGAATATCCCCATCCGCACCGAGCTGGGCAGTCAGCTGCGCGCCTACTTTGTTGCAAAGCCGGGTTGCGTTTTGGTGGACGCAGATTACAGCCAGATCGAGCTGCGCATTCTGGCGCACATCACCGGGGACGAACACATGCAGCAGGCCTTTTTGAACGGCGAGGACATCCACCGCAGCACCGCCGCCAAGATCTACGGCATTCCGCAGAGCGAGGTGACGCCCCGGCTGCGCTCCTCTGCCAAGGCCATCAACTTTGGCATCATGTACGGCAAGGGCGCGTACAGCCTTTCCAAGGATATCGGCGTGACCGTGAAGGAGGCAGACGCCTTCCTTAAAAACTATCTGGCGGCTTTTCCCAGCGTGAGCGGCTATATGGACAAGACCATCGCGGACGCCAAGGCAAACGGCTATGTGTCCACCCTGTTCGGCCGCCGCCGCACCCTGCCGGAGCTGGCCAGCACCAACTTCAACGTGCGCGCCAGCGGCGAGCGTATGGCCCGCAACACCCCCATTCAGGGCACCGCTGCGGACGTGATCAAGCTGGCCATGGTGCGGGTGTGGAAGCGCCTGCGGGACGAAAAAATGGCCAGCCGCCTGATCCTGACCGTCCACGACGAACTGATCGTAGAGGCCCCGGAGGCGGAGGCCGAGCAGGCTGCCCGCATCCTGCGGGAGGAAATGGAAGGCTGCGTGCAGTACGCGGTGCCTCTGAGCACCGATGTGCACGCAGGCAAAAACTGGCTGGAGGCACACTAAAATGATCATTCTCGGAATCGAGTCTACCTGTGACGAAACTGCTGCTGCACTGGTGGAGGACGGACGGCACCTGCTGAGCAACGTCATCTCCACCAGCGTCAAGGAGCAGGCGCTGTACGGCGGCGTTGTGCCGGAGATCGCCAGCCGACGCCACTGCGAGTTTATCAGTGCTACGGTCAAAAAAGCCCTGCTGGACGCAGGCAAGACCATAGACGCTGTGGACGCCGTGGCTGTCACCTTTGCGCCGGGGCTCATCGGTGCGGTGCTGGTGGGCGTAAACTTTGCCAAGGGTCTGGCCTACTCGGCGGGCAAGCCGCTGGTGCCGGTGCACCATCTGCGGGGACACATCGCCGCGCTCTACCTGACCCACCCGGAGCTCAAGCCGCCCTTTTTGTGTCTGGTGGCCTCCGGCGGGCACAGTCACATCGTGGAGGTGCAGGACTACACCCACTACCACATTCTGGGTCATACCGTAGACGATGCTGCGGGCGAAGCCTTTGACAAGGTGGCCCGCACACTGGGTCTGCCCTACCCCGGCGGCCCCAGCGTAGCCGCCGCCGCAAAGACCGGCGACCCCAAGGCCTACCGCCTGCCGGTGCCCCATGTGGAGGGCAAGTACAACGTGAGCTTTTCCGGCTTAAAGACCGCCGTGCTCAATGAGGTGAACAAGGCGCAGATGAAGGGCGAGGAAGTGAACGTACCCGACCTTGCCGCCAGCTTTCAGGAACGCATTGCGGGCATTTTGGCCGAAAAGCTGCTGCTGGCTGCTGCCGATACCGGGGCAAAGCAGGTTTGCCTTGCCGGCGGCGTAGCCGCCAACGGACGTCTGCGCCAGCTGGTAAATGACGGTGCCCAGAAGCTGGGCGCAAAGGTCTACCTGCCGGAGCTGAAGTTCTGCGGCGACAACGGTGCCATGATTGCGGCACAAGGCTACTACCAGTACATTGCCGGACACACCGCCGGGCTGGAGCTGAACGGCCTGCCCACCCTGCCCATCGACTACGAATAAACACAACACCGGAGGTGTTCCTATGATTGAGCGCAACCCCATCCTGCAAAGCCTGTTCGACCGCAAGTCGGTGCGGGTGTATGAAGAAAAGCCCATCCCTGCCGAGATGAAACAGGCCATTTTAGAAGCTGCCGCACAGGCACCCTCTGCGGGCTGTCAGCAGCTGTATACCATTTTAGACATCACCGACCCGGCGCTGAAGGAAGCGCTGGCCGAAAGCTGCGACCACCAGCCCTTTATTGCCAAAGCGCCGCTGGTGCTGGTGTTCTGCGCCGACTGCAAAAAGTGGTACGATGCCTACTTAGAGGTCGGCTGCACGCCCCGCACCCCGGGTGTGGGCGATTTGATGCTGGCAGTCACCGATACCGCCATTGCCGCCCAGAACGCCGTGGTCGCCGCCGAAAGCTTTGGCATCGGCTCGTGCTACATCGGGGACATCATGGAAAACTGCGACACCCAGCGCAGCCTGCTGCATCTGCCGGACTATGTGTTCCCGGCGGTTATGCTGGTGTTCGGCTGGCCCACCCAGCAGCAGAAGGACCGCGTAAAGCCCCAGCGCTGCGCCATGGAGCATATCGTGCACGAAAACGGCTACCGCACCATGGACGGCGCAGAGCTGCGGGATACCTTTGGCTACAAGGCTGGCAACACCCCCTTTGACCAGTGGTGCACCGCCTTTTGCAACCGCAAGTATAACTCCGATTTCTCCAAAGAGATGACCCGCTCGGCGGAGGAGTACCTCAACCAGTTCCGGTAATCTGAACCGCAAATTACAGCAACAAAAAGCGGCAGCTGCACGGTGTTTTGTGCAGCTGCCTTTTTTCGTTTATCTTTGGTTTTCCGCAAACAATGCGCCCAGTTCCGGCAGGATATCATGCGGCAGCATTCCGTACTCGCCAAGCGCAGCAGCGGCACG
>OMEV01001014.1_pt1 | contig 13641 bp, 14 predicted proteins | sample 1645491 | NCBI WGS metagenome assembly OMEV01 (sample SAMEA103958122, study PRJEB25191) | human gut metagenome | biome: human-associated habitat [ENVO:00009003]; feature: intestine environment [ENVO:2100002]; material: feces | place: Germany | collected 2013/2015
TACTATATATATTATAATATAATTTTTAATTATTTTCAAACTGTGCTTTTGTTTGGGGAAAGGTCTTTCCTCTTTTATCTTATATACATATAATACAATATATTTTGAAAAAATGCAAAAAAAAATAGGATAAGCCATTTGGCTTATCCTATTAAATCATTGAAATTTCCCCAAGCAACACTAGCGATAGGAGAACCCCATGTTCCATCGCCTCGAAGATACTTTTCGTTATCATTGGCTTGAGGTGCTGGTACTAAACCTCTCGTGCCCGCGGCCGTAGAGGAAGCCCCAGTCATAGTATCTACATTGTTTTGAACTACTGTCCAGTCACTTGCTTTATAGCTAGAGCTATAATCGCTAATACATATAATCATATCACCTACTTCAAGCTTGCCTAAAGAAGCAGTCTCGAAAGATGCGTTAGCTTTATATGTCCAACCGACTTTGTAGTTCTTTAAACTAGTAAGATCGGCAGCACTAGAGATAACACCTTTAAAGACTAAAGAAGAAGAAACCGCGGTTTGCAGTGCATTGACCGCGGCTCTTGCTTCTTTATCTTTAAGGGAGTAAATGGTACTGCCGAGTTCTACATTGGAAATGTACTTATCCGCCATTTACTCACCATCCTTTATTTTCATAAACGAGCATTTAACTCGCTAGTGCTAGATTATTGAACGGTAACGTCCTTAGGGGCAACAGCAATGTCGCCAACAGCAAGCTCAACAGCGTCAGCAGTAAAGGTAGTCTCAGCGGCGTTAATAGTAGCTTTGTCATAAGTAACACCAGAAACAACCTGAACTTCAGTACCAGTAAAGGCAGCATTGACAGTGTTCTTATCACCAGTAAAGGTGGCAGCGAACTTATCACCAGTGAACACAGGAGCAGTAGCGGTAGCACTGGTAATACCAGTAACAACAGCAGTACCCTCAGCAGCCAGCTCAGGAAGCGTACCAGCGTCAAATGTACCCTCAGTATAAGAAGCCTTAGCACCCTGCTTAAAGGTCGGCAAGTCGTTAGCAGTAAAGGAGAAGCTTAGAGTCTCGCTTGTTTCATCAACATTAGCACTCCAAGCAGCCTTAGAACCTGCGGTAAAGGTATCATCGCCATTGGCAGTGAAAATATCAGCAGCCTTAGTGGGAAGAGTACCAACAGAAGTAACCTTCTTAATACTATCGGTAGCAGGAGTTACAGTCACGGTAGGAGCAGACACGGAACCAGAAATCTGAACACCATTCTCGGCATCCTTAGCGATAGAAACCTTACCCGTAGCAGTCACATCGGCAGCAATAGTACCTGCAGGAGAGTAAGCGCTCTTAGCAAGAGTAGCAGCCGTAGCAGTCTGATTCAGAGCAACAGCAACAGAACCAGTAACATTACCAGTAGCCTTTACGCCAGTGATAGTCTGACCAGCAACAGTACCAGTAGCAGAATCCTTCTTAGCAAGCTTGCCAAGACCCATATCGGCAGCAAGAGTATCAAGATTGATATTAGCAGAAAGATTCTGAGTACCAATGGTGATAGTCTTCAGAGCATAAAGGGTCTCATCGCCAAGCTCGTGCCAATCAGCGGGATCGCCGCCATACACATATTCCTTAACACCAACAATAATTACATCGCCAGCAGCGGGATCAGTAACTACGGCAGTTGAAGCGAACACACCACGGAAGTGCATAGAGCCAGCAATGCCAGCAATAGCAGCCTGAACCTGAGCACCAGTTACAAGACCCTGCTCATCAGCACCAACGCCAGCAGCAACATCTTTCTTAGCAGCATTACCAAGGGTAGTAAGAAGCTCACGAGCCTCAGCATCCTTTAAGTAATAAGTCTTATCACCGATTGTAAGCTTAGAAATCACAGGGATATTCTTAGGATCAAAAATAGCCATAAATAATTTTTCCTCCTATAAGATTATTTGAAGATGACAGTTTCATCTTCTAAATTAACTGAAGCACTAACCTTAGTGTTCAGTTCATCTGTAATCGCTTTTTGCGTCATTGTACCATCCACATTCTCTCCGGTAGTAGAGTAAAGCTTCATAATACCTGCGGTTTCCGCTGACGCGGTCGGAAGCGAACCCGGTCCAATTAAAACAAATTCAACGCCATTGTAATAATACAAGTCGTTGGTGTTATTGGCATCAATATAAATTTTATTTTCATTAGGAGTGATTTCCTAAACGCCATCAGCATCCTTGAAAATCTTTTCACCAATGAAATAAACACGTTGGAAGATAGTATTCTCATACTCAAGACTTCCATAAGTCGATACACCATCACCAACAATTACGCAAAGACCTTGTCTAGCAGTATCTACTAAACAGATTTCTCCTTTTTTGGGAATAAAACTATCTTTTACCTTCTCGTAATTGTAATCATTGTCGCGGCGTAGCTTAAAAACAACTTCAAATGTTTTAATAGCCATATATTTTAACCTCCTATTGTTGCAGGAGCGCCGCCAGCATCTAAAATGATTGTATCAGTATTCTCAATTGCTGGAGAAGTTATCTATACTCTGGTACTGTCATCAGTATCTAAAAAAATCAAACGATTATCCTCGTCTGTCGTAAAGATCAACTAACCTTCTTTAATTGGAATATTATTGAGATTGGCAAAAGAACCTTTAAGAACTACTAATTCAGCCATTCTTACAAATCCCTCCTCTCACATAGATATAAAAACTAATGCAAATCATTTTGCCATATTTGGCCTGAAAAATTCTAAAGCCACTTTGCGTTTGCACCGAGCGCGGTCCAGTCTTGCTCATATGCAAAAAGAAACCCCTGTCACGAATGACAGGGGTTAGGCAGAACACTTGCAGGTGTTAAGCTCTCTCGGTTTTCTCATATATATGATAAACATTGCTGCAACAATGAATTGGTGCCAACTCTGAGAGTCGAACTCAGTCCTCTCGCCGTATGAAGGCGGCATCTTAACCATTTGACCTAGCTGGCATATAGCCCTCTTGCGAGGGCTATTCTTAAAAATTATCGAACTTATTGACCATAGAGATGCTCACTTTTGTTAGAGTACAAGACTCAACGGTCGTGTTTTTCATCCACTGTCTACGAGCAATTTCTGCATCATCGTCAGACATTGACTCCTCAAAAGCGTCATAAGCTAAAGTCAACTTAATCTTCTGCGGGTTGACAGCTAAAGCGCCATCAGCAACCGTGGCATCAGAGGGAGAGAAAATAATCCAATAACGGATTCCGTCTTTCTCAAAAGAAATGTTACACTCATCCTTAGAGTAGAGATCAATCTTCTTGTAATAGGCTGTAGTAATCCAACCATTAGACAATCTAACAGTAACATCATAAGCGCTATTGCGCTCGTAGTTGATGTTCAAATCCATAAGAGTCTCTTCCAGAGGGTAGCCTTGCTTAAGATCGAAAGCGATTGCCCGCAGACAATCAAAAGTAATATCAGCTACCTGAGACAGTTTAACAACCTTTTCAATGTCCTCTTCCCAACCGGTGCCCAGCTTATCAGCCATATAAGCACGGACTTCATCAGGAGAGGGGCAAGTAATCTCAAAATGATAATGGAAGCGGCCAGGACGGTTAATAAGAAATTCATTTAACTGGCGAGGGTCATTGCAGGTAATGATAAAGAGCTTCTTACCGTTATCCATGCCGTCGAATAGACTAAGCATTTCAACCTGCGGGTCATTCTCGTCATGACGAGCAAATGTCTTTTCAAACTCGTCAAAGATAATCGTTACCTCTTGCTGAATAGAGCTGAGGAAATTGCTGATGCCGGGAATCGCGGAATCCACAATAATGACTGGCATACCAACCTTAATGGATTCATCTGCAATCATGCGGGCAAGCAGAGATTTACCGATACCTTTCTTACCAGAAAGAATGACACCAAAGTTACGCTCGCTGACAGCAAAAGACTTGAGAATCTTTTCAGCGCGACGAGCATGATTGCCGTAAATAGTGCCCTCATTGACAGCGAGGTCATTGTGCTTTGTCAGCCAAAATCCCATCTGCGGATGGAAACCAACAGTATAGGTTGCGACTGGCAATTCATTATAGGTCTTTACATCTTCGCCATAGACCTGATAACGAGAACCTGCATTTACTATATTCATTCCTTTACTTCCTTTCAATATGTATTGGCGCGGGGCTGCGGATTCGAACCGCTTTTTCAGCCTTTTAACGCTGATGGTCTACCTTTAGCCTAGCCCCGCATATGGTGGATCTTCGGGGAATCGAACCCAGGACCGTGCGGTTATGAGCCGCGTGCTCTAACCAACTGAGCTAAAGATCCATATTACCACGCGACTATCAGCCTGTTTGCCCGTGGCTAACGACTTCAGTCGTCCTTTCGTCTGATCACGTAGTATCGTCGCTTCATCGGCTGCCAGACTAATTCTCCCGATACCCGGATACCTAGTTTAGCATTATCTAGGGTACTCATTTATTTTAAGTCTGTATGATAAGACTTGGTGGGCCAGGTTGGACTTGAACCAACAATGCTCGAAAGCCACGGGTTTACAGCCCGCTGCGTTACCAATTCCGCTCACTGACCCATATATACGGTTAGGTAGAAGCAACCGTAAACTCCCTTTCTCTGTATTTTTTATTAAGGTTCAGTTTCCTTTAAGACTTTCAGCTTGTCTAAGTAGCAATCGCCCATGCTCGCATTCATTTTTAATTAACATACCTGTTCGCTTTGTTAAACTACTTTTGGCACCGACTGATAGAATCGAACTACCACCAAGGGAGTCAGAGTCCCTTGTACTACCATTATACGAAGCCGGTATAAAACAAGACGCGTTTTCTATCCTATTATTGGCGAATAAAAATATGTGTAATTGCTGTATACGTCTTTAGCTGGTGCGGGCGACGAGACTCGAACTCGTACGAGGGGTTGCCTCATGGGATTTTCTTACTACTCTATGTCACCATAGCCACATTTCTGCGTTGTAGTCTGGAGTACGTCTTTACCATATCTTATTCAGACTTAGGTAGCTGGTGTATACTCTCTACACATTTATTCTTTAGGGCTTTATTTCTTCCTCGGTAAGTTTCTGTTAAAGCATGACAATTTGGACATAAATAGCGGAGATTAGTTTTTTCATTATTGGTGTTATCTCCATCTATATGGTCAATTTCTAAGGCAATTATTCCATCTTGCCAATGACCATCACACCCGCATTGTTGGCACTTATATTCTAAGATATTGTGCCTTTCAACATAACCTCTAAGAACCTTTTGAGTAACTGGACTATTTTTCACAAAAACTTCGTTCAGAGAATATTTTTCTCTATCTTGCCCCTTCAAATTACATTCTTTCCCCGGAGCATCATACCATCTCTACCCTGTGAAGTGTGAAACATCAATTCCATACTCAGCAATTTTCTTTTTTAAAGTTTGTTGCGCGCCTCCGCCAATCTTACGACCAGCTTTAATTAAAACTTCCGCATAAGAATAACTTGAAGAACATAATTCTTGAAGCCACTCTTTATCATATTTTCTCATTTAAGTCTACCACCTTTCATTATATATGAAAAATAGTGTATTCCACTTAAATGAGTCTGCCCAAAGAAACTTAGCACGGCGTTCTGTATTCGCCTTCGCCGTTTTAGCCAGCTTCTACTCTAAGAGTTTCCTCTTAGGCACTCTCTGCTATGTAATAATAGCAGTATCCATGTTTTACGTGGATAGAATACATCAAAGTCCCAGGTGTCTACCGATTCCACCACGCCCGCAGGTGTTAATAATCGACAATATCTTTCTCGGTTGGCTCACCGATCTCAAAGCCCACAAAAATATCGTTGTCACAAGCCATATCAGCGATAAAATCGAGTTCTATGGCATACTTGTCAAGAGTTTGAATATCATCTTCATACTCTTCAATGATTTCTAATTCAGAGTTAATCGCGTCTAACTTCTCTTCAAGAGAATTATTCGCGCTAGAGATAAGTTCTAACTTGCGGTTAGTCGCTTCGATCTGGGATTTGGCAAAATTTTTGCCAGCCCGCAGTCTCTCTGCTATGACTCTTAGCTCTGTTTCATCAATCTTCCTAATCTTCTCATAAGGAGCTTTTATTTCATCATATACCTTGGTGCTACGAGAGTAATCTGCAATAGGCGCAAATTCCTTTTCGTGTCGTGCAAAGAAATATAAGTATTGTGACATAAACTCACTCCTTTAGAAAAATGGTCGGGAGTACAGGATTTGAACCTATAACTTCGTGTCCCAAGAAATCATCATAATGCCGCCATGGTCTATGTGCTAGACCTTCGATTATTACACGCGCTCTACCAATTGAGCTAACTCCCGAAATGTAGTTTTGATAAAGGTTGACTACAAACCTTACTGGTGTGCGTTCCACGCCAAAGGGTTCTTTCGCGCGTTAAGTCCCACTCTTTAGAGGATTCAGTATTCGAGCTGCAACCTTCCAGTTCTCTACTCTTGCTCTGCCGACTCAGAGTGTCGCCCATTTAAGAGCTGCTTGCGTTTCTCCCACAAGCGGAATACAACTATCGGTAAGTAGTAGATTTTGGCAGCGGTGGAAGGGTTCGAACCTTCGAATACATGGGTCAAAGCCATGCGCGTTAACCACTTCGCAACACCGCTAAATAATCAAGACGCTAAAGAGTTACAATCAATTTACATTCGCTCTTCTGTCAATTAACTCTCTCTTACCCCAGAAGAACTAGCCAAATGGCAATCATAGATGATTAGTAATCAAATATCCAAGATTTTATAGAAAAATTCGCTGGATAGCGTCTTATGGTGCGGAATACTGGACTCGAACCAGTGACCCCTTGCTTGTAAGGCAAATGCTCTAACCTGCTGAGCTAATCCCGCGTACAACTTACTTGATGTAAGTCGCCGCAAACTTCTCCTCAGAAATTAAAAGAGGCTGACTTGCACATCCGCCAGACTCGATGTTGACGAACATAATCATCGACTTCTTCGTCTCCACATCGGTTGCTCTGGCAACTGTACGAACCAAACCCTTGTCGGAAAAGTAGTAACAACCCATATCAATTTTCTTCATATCATTTACTTCCTTTCTTAACTTTCTATAAATATTATAACAAAAATATTATAACATTTCAAGACCCACGAAAACTTAGACTTATGACTCCATAGCTCTCGCCTGTCTTCGTTCTAAAGAGCTATCTCAATGTCTGGCAGCAATGACTTGCTAATCATTATATCTTCTTGTATAGTAAAGAAAGATTTGCTGTATAGGTCTTTATATAACATAGGAAAGGAGTGATACATAGTCCCCACTAAATGGGGATTGGTCCGAGTGGCGAGTCTCGAACTCACGGCCTCTAGATCCCAAATCTAGCGCTCTACCATCTGAGCTACACCCGGATAGGTGCCCGCCATTTAAGGTCTTACGGGCTGACCATAACAAGACGCCTTTTGTGTAATTGGGAATCGAACCCAAATTGTTTCTTTTGTAGAGAAATGTCTTAACCTTTTGACTATTACAATAGTAGTGGTTGCAGTAAGCGTCTTCTCTTATCTTCTATAAATATTATAACAAAATATTTTTAGAAAATCAAGTTGTCGTAATGAAGGCATTATAGCCCTTACCCTTTAGGTCATTTACAACTCGTGTTGCGTTAGCTTTTACAGAAAACGCACCAACTTGAACCTTCCAATAACTACCAACCTTGCGGACATAAGCATTCTTATATCCCGCATTGATTGTATCAGGAAGAACCTTGATTTTAGCTAAAAATGCGTCGGCATTAGCTTTCTTGCTAAATGCACCAAGCTATACTCTGTAAATAACTTTTGGCTTTAGATAAATAGCCATTATATTATCAACAGGACGATTAGTAAGCGCCTTTGTGATACACTTGCCATCACGCAATATCTTGGTACTTCCGCCTCCATCAAGGTTAATAGCGTAGTCAACCTTGAGAGTCCGCAAGAAAGATTGCATTTGCGAGAAATTCATGCCCGGAGATTCAATAGCCACAATAAAGATATTTTCTTTATTATAAGCCAGAATAGTTCTTCTAGCCTTGTAGTTAATCTCGGAAGCAATAGTAATAGGAACTGCGGCGCCCGCCTTAATCAAGACTGGATAACCACTTACGAAGTCCTCAAACTTCTCTTGACCAATTACACCGTACTTTAGCTCTCCATTGACAGTTCCAAACCCTTCTTTATAAAGAGAATTAGAACTGATGATTATACCTTCATCGGTATAGTTAAAGGCTGTTGAGCCATCAGTCATGCTAAAGAAACCACCATTGGAAACGATAGAAGGCTTAACAGCGCAACTATCATAGTAGGCTTTCAAAGTCTAACGAGGCTGTTGACATAGCGCCATATCGAACTTTGAAATCTCGACCTTTGGGATTTCTACAACTGTGATATAGGAATAATTAGTTGGATTATAAATCTTCATTTTATCACCTTCCTCAATACTTGTAAAGAAAAAGATAATTAAATTAAAGAAATATCTCCAAATGGTAGTCTGGGTGAGACTTGAACTCACGACCTCTCGATTATCAATCGAGTGCTCTAACCGACTGAGCTACCAAACTATATTGGCGCGGGGAGAGAGATTCGAACTCCCGGACCCATTGCTGGGCCTCCAGTTTTCTAGACTGGCGCCATCAACCACTCGGCCATCCCCGCGTATTTACAAGGCTCATTGTATGTCTAGTTATCAACTAGATGCTTATTAAGCGATAATTGCTGAAGGAGCCTTTATTATCATTCAAACGAGAAAAAACTTCTCTTCAAACTCTAGCTTTTGCTTCTTCAATTCTTCCGAATATCGACCATTCCTTGGTGTAAGACGAATATAATCTGCAATGATTAACTCTGCTCTTGCTTTTTTCTTAGGTTCATGGAGATAACTGACAATCTCCTCTAATAAAGCAATCGCTTTTCTTCGTTCTACTTTCCAGACATAAGCCTATTTCCACTTAGGATTACGCTCATTCTTTTTAGAAATAACACCGCCGAAGTGGTCTTTAAGATACTCTACGATTTCTAAAGTTGTGCTAGAAACCTCGATTGTTGGATACCTAAACGAGCTACCTTTTGTGAGTGTTACTGTTCCTTCACCGTCAATGATAGCTGCTAAATATCCCTTTTCCAAATCTGTCATGGTCTTTCCTCCTAGGTTTTAAGTAGGAGGTATAAAGAGTTTTCCACCACTTTCTTTTTAGGAGAAGAAAGAAACTCTTGGTGGAGATGACGGAGAGTCGCACTCCGTGTCCGAAATAACTATATAACCAAAATATTCTTACACGATAGTCTTATTCAAGATTTTTGAATGGTATCTCTGGTTAAAACAAACCAATAAACCATAGGGCCGTATCGGTCATACAGCCTCCACCACTTTATTTTGAAAGAATAAAGAAACTTAAAAGAAAAAAGAGATAAAAATGGTCAGCGAGCAAAGCTCAAGCTGCCATATGAGAACCGAAATAATTGTTGTCGTTTAATTGTTTGTTGCGCCGTAAGGTGGTCACCTACCCGTGTATTTTAGCTTCTCATTACCCCGTCGAAACTAGCTCATCCCCATATATATTGGCACGCCATATTGGACTCGAACCAATGACCCTCAGTTTAGAAGACTGATGCTCTGTCCAACTGAGCTAATGGCGCTTATTTATTTCGATAACGAAGCCAGTCTTTATAGACTTCTTTGCGAGTTGGATATTCTTCGCTTCTGTGCCACCAATACATTTGGCGGTCATGCCATCTGCGGATTTCGTATTGATAATACTGCTCAAAGCTCTCAGGAATACGAAAACAATAGTCACAAATATCCCATGAGCAGAAATACCGCTTATATTTAGAGTGCTTCAATTCAAGGTCGTAGTTTCGATTAAGCGCACGCCGCACTTTTCGATTGGCCATCGCTTTCATACCCCGATTATAGTCCTTCCAAACAGGCTGTTTTCGATAAGAACGAGACATACTCAACACTCCCTGTCTTTATACTTTTGTTTGCGGGAATAGGAACCTTTTCCCTTCTTAGCTTGCACAGAAGATCCTCGACGCTTGAACTGAAGCCACTCTTGTAGTTCATCGCCAGTTTTCTTCATGGCTTGCTTATAAATCTTCTTATTCATTTCTAGACCCCTTTCATCTTGTATGTACCAAAAACATATGGTTGAAAATTGCTGTTTGGGTCTCGTGGGGTGACTGGTGGAACTCGAATCCACGACGACTTGAGCCACAATCAAGTGCTCTACCAACTGAGCTACAGCCACATGGCATCCCTTGAGAGACTCGAACTCCCGATCTTGCGGTTCGTAGCCGCACGCTTTGTCCAACTAAGCTAAAGGGACATATTCAATTTTATGGTTCGTCACCGAGATTCGAACTCTGCCATCAAACTCACTAACTAAGGAGTCCCGCCCATGCGTTGCCGTACGACCGCACGCGAAGAATAAGTGCTCTTAGGTTTTGGAATGATTTATCCACCCAACTGCGGAGTGACGCTGGAGCTGGTGACAGGAATCGAACCCGCGACATCTTCATTACAAGTGAAGCGCTCTACCTGCTGAGCTACACCAGCATATTATTTGAATTTTAAGGGACGGCGGAGGTGGGGATTCACCGATAGCTACTCCCGCAGATTTCAAACTGCAAACCCCTACTTTTCTGACTCTACACCCGCAGGCACGAATCCCGCATTAAGCGACCCGTTCAAAGTTTATTGTCATGTCAGCAAGACAAGACGCTTTTCACGTCAGCTACTTCCTCTTGGTGGCCTCCGCACCGTGTACTTAGGCATCAGTACCACTAATAGATTTCTGTGCAGGCACAGCATATCCTAAAGACTTACTCTTTGTTCTACGGAGTTTATTCCTCATTTCCCTGGCGTCGGGTGAAGGATTCGAACCTTCGGACCGCGTTTCCACGGTCGACAGTTTAGCAAACTGCTGCTTTAAGCCACTCAGCCAACCCGACATATAAAGACATGATGTTTACTTCTCACTAACTGTGGGTTCTACATCGGCAAAGATCATGTCATCAATGTCTTGGAACATAGAAAATAACCTCCTTATTTAATTTTACAAGACGCAAAGAAAATTATTTGCCGGATTTGAACCAGCTACAGTCAAATTAACAGTTTGATGCTCTACCAATGAGCTAAAATATTTTTCAAAAGAAAAAATTTGCTGTATGCGTCTTACCCATAATGGCATTATGCCTATGGTTGCGGTCGGGCGATTCGAACGCCGTCTCTAGCTTATGAGGCTAGTGAGCTACCGTTGCTCCACCACCGCAATGGCACCGCGGGCTGGGCTTGAACCAGCGACGCGCAGGGCTTCAACCTGCCGCTCTACCAACTGAGCTACCGCGATATAAAGAGCAGTTTACCGACTTACTCAGGTCAATATGTTAATCAGCGATAACAAACTTACCGCACTTGCTAAACACCTGCACCGGCTTACCCTTCAGGTCACGCTCTTCCAGCTTATTGAAAGGACAAACAAAAACATTGGAGTTGCCAGCTCGCTCCATCACGCCACCGCAGTTGGGACACTTATGCTCCTTCTCCTTGGTCTTAGGAGCCTTAAAACCCATTGCCGCACCCAGAGTCTTAAAAGAATCGAAAGTACCGTGAACCTGCTTCATAATATCTTCTCCTTTTCATCTATGTATATTTCCTATTGTTAATGGTACTCCCAGTCAGGATCGAACTGACGACACCGCCGTGAAAGGGCGGGGACTTAACCACTTGTCCATGGGAGCATATTAAATAGACTACAAAGCCGTCTATTGGGGCAATAATGTCTCGATTCCTTACTAAAAGCGATAAAAGTAAGGTGGTGATCCCAGCGAGACTCGAACTCACATTTTCAGCTTGAGAGGCTGATTACCTAGACCAGTTAGTAGATGGGACCATAACTCGCACTTCTTCTTGCGAAGCTATTCAGGGAACGCGGCGTCACGCACCATTACCATTTTCGTTTCGTTATATAAGGGGGAAAGAAAAGGGTAATCAAACCAAACCTAAACTGGTTTTTAACAAATATAATCACTAATTTAATATAACCGAGAAGAACCAAAAAAACTTCTCTTTGGTGGAACCTGCGGGACTTGAACCCGCCACCTCCTGCTTGCAAGGCAGGCGCTCTCCCAGATGAGCTAAGGCCCCATAAGATATATAGAGAAAAGTGAAGAGTGGTAGTACCATCACTTATCAGTACCTCGTACATTAAACCACTGAGGTCGAGTTCTAGTTAACGACAACGCTCGAAAAATGTCAGGGGTGTTGCTGGCAGCCCCGCTGGGGTTCGAACCCAGACTTACTCCTTCAGAGGGATACGGTTTTAGAGACCGCCGTGCTAACCATTACACCACGGGGCAATATTCAGCAAGACACAGGTTTTGTGTAGGACTCGAACCTACTATCATTTTCGTGGCGAGAAAAGAATTATCCAGAAAAAAACTTGCTGTACTGTGTCTTTCTTATTTTCTATAAATATTATATCATAATATTTATTATTTTTCAAATAAAGAGAATACTAAAGTCTAGGCGGGTGGTCATATTTCAGCCACACGCTTACGCTACTCCGACTTCGCAAAATTCCACTTCCAGAATTTCAGGCGTAGGTTTTTTTACGCTAATTCAAGGGATTTCCACCGCAACTTACCTCACTCTACCTCGCCTGCCTAGACGGCCGATAAGACCTGAACCGTTTCAATATTCTCTTATTGGCGATCCCGACGGGACTTGAACCCGTGACCTCTAGCGTGACAGGCTAGCGTTCTACTCTTCTGAACTACGAGACCAAATACTTGGGGAGAGTCATTCCCCTAACGGTAAGTGATACCGATTAGTTTTATTTAAGTAACAAAGCTAATAAAAGACTATCCAGATCCATGGACAAGGGAAGGTTTCTGCACTCGCACCCACAATCGGCAACCTCCGTAAGGTAAGCGGTTGACACCAGCTTGTTTTGACTAAGAGTAAGCCAAACTCTTTTGGTGCGGCTAGTGAGATTTGAACTCACACGACCTTTCGATCACAAGCACCTCAAGCTTGCTTGTCTACCGATTCCAACATAGCCGCATATTCACGATTGGTTACTTTGCTTTCTTATATTTAGACAGGCGTTGTCCACTAAGCCACATATCTTCGCTGCTTGGCATTGCCGCGCATTGGATGCCGGTGGTAGTTTACCAATCAAAATCCATGTTAACGCCTCAATGGTGCGGGTAAAGGGAGTCGAACCCTTACGCCTTTCGGCACGAGAACCTAAATCTCGCACGTCTGCCAATTCCGCCATACCCGCATAGTCTCCACTTTATTTCTCTTCTCGTGGAGTAAGAAGCGAAGCAACAATAACCTCGCAATGGAGGTTGGCTGTCCCGGAGGGGTTCGAACCCTCGACCCCACGATTAACAGTCGCGTGCTCTGCCAGCTGAGCTACAGGACAATATCGGTCTATTTAATGTTTCGGCGACCAACCGAAAGGAAAAGAATCCTCTTCTTTGGCGCGTTCTTCTCTCGTACTCGCGCAACCACGACATTTAAGGTTATCGTAGTCTAACCATTGGCTCTCACGGCTGCGTTACCAACTAGTCTAAATAAGTTTATTCGTGAATTGGCTAATAACTTTTGTACTTCAAGTGTCCAATTTACCGACGATGGATTTACCGTTACTATTTAAAGAAA
>OMEV01001035.1_pt1 | contig 13350 bp, 10 predicted proteins | sample 1645491 | NCBI WGS metagenome assembly OMEV01 (sample SAMEA103958122, study PRJEB25191) | human gut metagenome | biome: human-associated habitat [ENVO:00009003]; feature: intestine environment [ENVO:2100002]; material: feces | place: Germany | collected 2013/2015
AGCTCGGCGGGTACCTGATGGTGGACAAAGCCGACTAACCGACACCGCTCAGGAGACGCCTCATGAATATCATCGCCATTATCCCCGCCCGCATGGGTTCCAGCCGCTTTCTGGCTTCCCGGCTGGGAAACGAGTTTCCCTCTTTGCAGGTGGAGGGGTGCTGCTCGGTGCGGGAGCTGAACGCCGCCGACCTGCGTCGGAGAAAAATCGACTTCATTATCTCCACCGTGCCGCTGGAACTGGATTACCCGGCGGTGTGCATCAGCCCTTCCCTGCTGGAACCGGATCGTGCCGTGCTGAAGGACGCTATCACGCAGTACAGCCAGAACCGCGCAGAACCGGAACCGGCGGTGCAGCCTGTGCAGGATGCACCGCACGCAGGCTCCAAGTTGCAGTATTATGCGCGCCTGACCCGGTCCATGACCGGGCTGCTGGAACATCTGACCATCCAGCCCGTCAAGGCTCCCGGCAGCCGCGCTGCCCTCATCCATGCAGCGGCGCAGCTGTTCTGCCCGCAGGAAGCGGACGCCCGGCTGGTGGAGCAGCAGCTTCGCCGCCGTGAAACGCTGGGCGATACCTACATCAAATCCCTGTATGCCCTGCTGCTCCATTGCAGGACAAGTGCGGTAAAGGACTGCCGCTTGGGTTATCTGCAGGCACAGCCGCCGGTCTATGAGCCGGGGCGCATCGTGCTGGGGGCACTGGTGCTGCTGGCTCCGGACGACGGGAACGGCGTCCCGGTGGAGGTCATGCAGAATGTCAGCGGGCAGCTGATCGAAACGCCCCGGCTGATGGAGGCACTGCTCACAAGCGTGTGCATCCGGATGTAGCCGAGCACCCCGCCATCATGGGTCACGAGTTCGCCGGTGATATCGTCAAGGTGGGCAAGGCGCATCAGGACAAGTTCAAGCCCGGCATGAAGTTCACCCTGCAGCCCGCCCTGAACTACAAGGGCACCATGTGGAGCCCCGGCTACTCCTACGAGTTCTTCGGCGGCGACGCCACCTACTGCATCATCCCTGCCGAGGTCATGGAACTGGGCTGCCTGCTGGAGTACAAGGGCCGTGCTTACTACGAGGCTTCTCTGGCCGAGCCTATGAGCTGCTCCATCGGTGCTTTCAATGCCGCCTACCACACCAAGATGGGTGTGTACCATCACGATATGGGCATCAAGAAGGGTGGCAAGCTGGCGATTCTGGCCGGTGCAGGCCCCATGGGTCTGGGTGCTCTGACCTACGCACTGCACCGTGATGTGCGCCCCGGCATGGTGGTGGTCACCGATATCAACGAGGATCGTCTGGCCCGTGCGGAGTCCCTCTTCCCCCCGAAGGAGGTCAAGGAGAAGGACGGCATCGACCTGTACTTCGTCAACACCGCCAACATGGCAGACCCCGCTGCCGAGCTGCGGGAGCTGACCGGCGGTACCGGCTTTGATGATGTGTTCTGCTACGCCCCCATCGCGCCGGTGGTGGAGCTGTCCAGTGCTGTGCTGGGTCGTGACGGCTGCCTGAACTTCTTTGCAGGCCCCACCGACAAGCAGTTCAGCGCCAAGATGAACTTCTACGATGTGCACTACAATTCTACCCATGTCATGGGCACCACCGGCGGTAATACCGCCGACATGATCGAGTCGCTGGAACTGACCGCCGCTAAGCGCATCGATCCGGCTGTGATGGTCACCCACATCGGCGGTCTGAACGCCGCTGCCGAGACCACCCTCAACCTGCCCAAGATCCCCGGCGGCAAAAAGCTGATCTACACCCACCTGACCATGCCCCTCATCGCCCTGACCGATCTGCGTGCCAAGGGCGAACAGGACAACGACCCCCGCTATACCGCACTGGCTGACATCGTGGATGCCCACAACGGCCTGTGGTGCCCGGAAGCAGAGGAATATCTGCTGGCAAACTTCAACCCGGAGGACTAAGCAGAACGTGCCATGGGACAGGACAAACGCAGACAGGAGGAATCCCCCATGGAACAACGCCGCAATCAGATCGTGGAGCTGGTGAACCGCAAAGGCAGCATTAGCTTTGCCCAGCTCAAGGAAGCTTTCCCTTCCGTTTCGGAAATGACCCTGCGCACCGACCTGAAAGCACTGGATGAAGCCCGCCGTGTGGTGCGGGTGCATGGCGGTGTCAAGTCGGTGGAGCAGGTGGTAGGCACAGACGACCTGCTGAGCCGCCGTTCCGCCCGCAATGCCGAAGCAAAGCAGATCATTGCCGAAAAAGCCGCTGCTCTGCTGCGCCCCAACACCACCCTGTTTCTGGATTCCGGCAGCACCGCCACAGCAGTGGCCCGGTGCATCCCAGATCAGCCCATGCTCATCTACACCAGCGGCCTGAGCTGCGCCATGGAGCTGGCAAAGCTGGAAAAGCCCCATGTGTCCCTGCCGGGCGGCAGCCTGAACCGGTTCAGCCTGAGCGTCTGCGGTGCACAGAGCATCCAGACGATGGAGGGCATCAACTTTGATCTGCTGCTGCTGGGCGTGACCAGTTACAGCCCGGAAACCGGTTTTACCTGCGGCGTGGAGGATGAAGCACGGCTCAAGCAGACCGTGCTCCGCCGCTGTGACTGTGAGCAGAAAGCCGTGCTGCTGGATTCCTCCAAGATCGGACTGAAAAGCACATTCCACATCTGCGAGCTGTCCGATATTGATATTGTGATCTCGGACGGAAAGCTGCCCGTAGAATTTTTACAGGCCTGCCGGAACGCAGGCGTAACAGTACTATAAAAGGAGTATTATTATGAAGATCATCCGCGCAAAAGATTATCAGGATATGTCCCGCAAAGCGGCCAACATCATCTCCGCACAGGTCATCATGAAGCCGGACTGTGTACTGGGTCTTGCCACCGGCGGCACCCCGGTGGGCACTTATGCCCAACTGGTGGACTGGTACAACAAAGGCGATTTGGATTTCTCCGAGGTCACTACTGTCAATCTGGATGAGTACCGCGGCCTGCCCAAGGAGCATCCCCAGAGCTACTGGTATTTCATGAATGAGAACCTGTTCAGCAAGGTGAATATCGACCCGGCCAAGACCAACCTGCCGGACGGCACCAATCTGGACACTGCCGCCGAGTGTGCCCGTTACAACGGTATCATCCACAAGCTGGGCGGCATCGACCTGCAGCTGCTGGGCATCGGCCCCAATGGTCATATCGGCTTCAATGAGCCGGGCGAAGCCTTTGAGCTGGAGACCCACTGCATCGACCTTGCGCCCACTACCATCGAAGCCAACAAGCGCTTCTTTGACGGCAACGAGAACCTTGTCCCCAAACAGGCATACACCATGGGCATCAAGACCATCATGCAGGCACGCAAGGTGCTGGTGGTAGCCAACGGTAAAGCCAAGGCACAGGCTGTCAAGGACGCCGTGACCGGCCCTGTGACCCCTGCCTGCCCCGGCAGCATCCTGCAGCTGCATCCGGACTGCATCCTTGTGGCAGACGAGGAAGCACTGAGCCTGCTGTAAACTCCCAAAGCCAACTTCTTCATTTACCATAACTTTGCTCAAGATCCAACCAAAGCACAGAAAGGGCCGGACTCGTTGCACGGGTTCGGCTCTTTCTGTCAGAAATAAGATTTATTTTGCAATCTTACGCAAAGAGCAACTCCAAAAGAGCCGTCATGGAGATGGTGGGTTCGCCTGCTGCGGGATTTACGCTGAAAATATGCTGAAAAGAGGTCACCCCGATCGGTGGCCTCTTTTTTGCTGCCGCGAACTGTCTGGCTGCGGCAGCGGATAACAGCAATGTCCATTGCGCTTTGTTTTGCCCGGATGCGCACCCGCAGAAAGCTCTCCCTCGTCAAACTGCCCAAAATACGCCCTTAAAAGTTTACTTGACGCAATTTTAAAATCAATATATAATTGGGTCAGAAACCAATCATAGAAAAGGATGATCCCCAATGGCGCGCAGATACGACAGCAAAGAAGCAAAACGGCGGATATTGACCGCCTGTGTCCGGCTTTTTCTGGAAAAAGGCTACACGAACACCAAGGTTGCAGAAATTTTAAAGGAAGCAGATGTTTCCGCCGGGTCGTTCCAGAATATTTTCCGCACCAAGGACGGTGTGCTGACCGAGTTGATCGGCATGATGTTCAGCAGGCAGTTCGGCGCGGTAAGGCCGCTGGCGGCAAACGCCCCCTCGCCGGTGTACCTCTACGCGGTGGAAACGGCTTTGCAGCTGGCGCTGAGCGAGTTGAGCGAGAATCTGCGGGATATCTATGTGGAAGCGTACACCTTCCCCGCCACGGCGGAGATCATCCACCGCAGCACCACGGCTGAGCTGCAGGCGGCGTTCAGCGCGTACCTGCCCGGGTGCGCCGAGTGCGATTTCTACGAGATGGAGCTGGGCACGGCTGGCATGATGCGCGGCTACATGGCACGGCGGTGCGACCCCTACTTTACGCTGGAGCGCAAAATACGGCGCTATCTGAGCATGAGCCTGAGTGCGCTGCAGGTCCCCGCGCAGGAGCGCGAGCAGGTCATCGCTTTTGTGGCGGAGATCGATATGCTTGCCGAGGCGCGGAAGGTGGTAGATGCCGTGCTTGCATCGCTGTCCGTGCAGTTTGATCTGAAAGGATAACAAGGTTTGATGATAAGGAGGGAGCAACATGAAAAAATGGCTGATCCGGTGTTTGACGGTGCTGGCAATGGTGTGCCTGATACCGGGGATCGCGTTAAACGCTAAAGCAGTAGCTTATGCCTTCACGTACTGCATCCAATGTAAGGCTGATAAAACCTGTGATATCCTCGGATACGTATGGCAATCAAATGCTGATCCAATCTATCATAAGATCCGTATAAAATGCAGGACCTGCCGCACGGAGAACGAGATCATTTATAAACAGTTTTCGTATCATACCGGCGGCACCGAAACCCCCACCTGCACCACAGGCAAAATCTGTCGCTTATGCTGGTCGGAATATGGCATTCTCGGTCACGCATGGGGCGAGTGGTCATCCGCCGGCAACGGCACACACATCCGCAGCTGCACGCGCAGCAACTGCGACGCGGTTGATACTGCAAACTGTACCGGCGGCACAGCAACCTGCAGCGCCAAAGCGGTCTGTGTGACGTGTGGTGCAGAATACGGCGAAAAAGACTCAAACAACCATGCTCTGGAGCAGCACGAAGCAAAAGCCCCCACCTGTACGGAAATCGGCTGGGATGCTTACGAAACCTGTTCCCGCTGCGACTATACCACCCGCAAAGAGCTGCCCGCACTGAACCATGCTCTGGAGCAGCACGCAGCAAAAGCTCCTACCTGTACGGAACCCGGCTGGGATGCTTACGAAACCTGCTCCCGCTGCGACCATACCACCTATACAGAGCTGCCCGCGCTGAACCATGATTATCAGGCTGTTACCGTAGCCCCCACCTGTGAAACAGACGGCTATACTGTTTTTACCTGCTCCCGCTGCAAAGACAGCTACACCGCAGACCCGACCGGTAAACTGGGACACCAGTTCGGTGCATGGTCCCCGAACGGAACCGGCTCTCAGAGCGCCGATTGTCTGCGAGATGGCTGTGCGCACACTGGCAGCACGGATTGCCGGAAGTTTACTTTCCGCACTGCGGAAGGCGAAGCTCTGACCTTCTGCCCCGTGTGCGGGCAGGCAGAAAACGCCGCGCAGCTGGAAAAGATCGAAGCCGCAACGGCGTGGGCTAACAGCGGCAGTCTTTCTGCGGAGGATGTGACCGCACGGACGAATGGGGAATACCTGAGTGTGGCCTTTGAGACCGCAGGCAGCCTGACGCAGCCCACCGGCCGGGTAAGGCTCGCGCTGCCCGCCGGATTGCTGGAAGGCAAAAAGCTTGTGCGCATTGCCCCGGACGGCACACAGACGGAGATGCCGTTTGAAACAGAGCGCGGAAAGCTCATCTATACGCTGGATTTTGCAAACAGCGCGCTGCCCGTAATGCTCTTCCGGCTGGTACCCCAGCCCACCGCCCTCTGAACGCTTTTACAGCGCGCAAACGATAAACCATAAAATGCCCGCCCACCGTGGTTTTCCACAGGTGGGCGGGCATTCTTTTGTGTTTTTTGGGCATAAAAATACCCCCGGAGGATGCAGCGTTTTTTACGCTGTCTACTCTGGGGGCAGGATAGCAAGCGCTGCGCGGCAGCTCCCGGAAGCGGACACTGTCTTGCTGAAAAAGCACTTCCTAGCGCTGCTCCTCCGGCGGGCAGCAGCTCTCCCGGGGGATGAGCTTGTGCGGCACGATGATCTTTGTGGCCAGAAGGTTCGGGTTCTCGATGTGGTTGATGGTCTGGCTGGCGGCTTCCATGCCCAGCTGGTAGGGGTTGACGTCCACGGTGGTCAGCTGTGGGCTGCCCTGCCCTTTGTTGCGGAGTGCCCCTTGGCAAACCGGACGGGATTGCGCTATAATAGAGCCGTAACAGTTCCACAAAGGTGTGGTAAGGGAGGTGCGGTCATGATCCGGGTGGCGATCGTAGAGGACGACGCGGAGGTGCAGGGGGTATTGCAGGAGTATGTTCGGCGGTATACCCGGCAGTACGGGACAGAGTTTGAAGTGACGGTCTTTGCGGACGGCGTGGATATTCTGGAGGATTACCGCGCGGTCTACGACATTATTTTTCTGGATGTGGAGATGAAGCATCTGGACGGCATGACCACGGCAGAGCGCATCCGGCAGATGGATGCAGACGTCATCCTGATCTTCATCACCAATATGGCGCAGTACGCCATCCGGGGCTACTCGGTGGGAGCGCTGGACTATGTGCTGAAGCCGGTGCCCTACTTTGCCTTTTCGCAGCAGCTGCTCAAGGCCGTTGCCCGGCTGGAAAAGCGGGCAAAGCACTACCTGACTGTGCCGGTGGAGGGCGGGCTGCGCCGGCTGGACACCGCAAGCATCTATTATCTGGAAAGCGAGGGGCACCGGGTGCATTTTTATACCGATGAGGGCGATTTTTCCGCCCCCGGCGCCCTCAAGGCCTTTGAGGAAAAGCTGGCAGACTGCCCCTTTGCCCGCTGCAACAGCGGCTACCTTGTCAATCTGGCACAGGTGCGGGAGCTGCGGCAGAGCACCGTGCAGGTGGGCCCCTGCGAGCTGCAGGTCAGCCGCCCCAAGCGTAAGGCTTTTCTTGCCGCACTGACCGACTACATCGGAGGTGAAGGCTCATGACCGCGCTGCCGGATATCCCCCGGCTGTACACCGCCCTTGCGGAGTGTCTGGCGGTATTGCTGGTCACACCGGCACTGATGCCCCGCTTTTCCAGGGCAGTTACCGTGGGTGTCACCCTGCTGTGGGCGGCGGTGCTGTCGGCCTTTCTGGGACTGACGGGCAACGTGCCCGGCGGGCTCTGGATCCCCTGCATGGCAGCGGCCATCGGGTTTTCCTACTTATATTTATGGGGTGTGTGGAGCATCACCCTGCTGGAAGCCGGGTATCACTGCGCCCGGGCGTTTATTCTGGCAGAGCTTGCCGCCAGCGTGGAGTGGCAGCTGCACTGCGCCCTCTGGCCCGCCCGCGGCCCATGGGAGCCCCTGTCTTTGCTGCTGCTGGCGCTGGTGTATGGGACGCTGTTCGGCATCATGTGCTATCTGCAGCACCGCCGTCCCCAGCCCGCCGGGCACTTACAGATCGGCGGCAGCGCCGCCCTGACGGCGGTCATGCTGGCGCTGACCGCCTTTGCGGTGAGCAATCTGGGCTTTCTGCCCGGCAGCGAGATCAACATGAGCATTTTTTCCATCCGCACCTTGGTGGATTTTTCCGGCGTGCTGATCTTATCTGTGCAGCACGAGCAGCTGCAGGAGAACGCTTTGCACAGCGAGCTTGCCGCCATGGACGAGGTACTGCACCGCCAGTACGAGCAGTACAAGCGCAGCAAGGAGGGCATCAACCTCATCAACCGGCGGTACCATGAACTGAAAGTCCAGCTTGCCCGCATCCGGGAGGAGCAGGACCAGACCAAGCAGAACGCCGCCATTGCTGCCATGGAGCAGAATATCCGCCAGTACGAGGCCGAGAACAAGACCGGCAACCCGGTGCTGGATACCCTGCTCACCGCCAAGACCATGGAATGCCAGCAGGAGAACATTACCATCACCAGCGTGGCAGACGGCAGGATGCTGGGCTTTCTCACCATCCGGGAGCTGTGCACCATTGTGGGCGTGGCGCTGGACAACGCCATTGCCGCCGTGCGCGCCGAGCCGGACCCCGAAAAGCGGCTCATCAAGGTGGCGGTGTACAGTCAGGGCGGTTTTGCCATGCTGCGGTTCGAGCATTATACAGAGGCCGCCCCCGCACTGGATGCGGACGGTCTGCCGCAGCAGGGGTCGGACCTGAAAAGCGTCCGCACCACCGTCGGGCAGCACGGCGGCAGCATGACGCTGCACTGGGAAAACAACTGGTGCACCCTGCGGATCTTATTTCCGCTGCCCAAAAAGCAATAATATTTTTACGGCAGGCATCCCCTGCCGTTTTTTTGTTGTCTGGCAGGGTGCACAAATGCAATGCGGTGATATTTGTGTATTAGCACAATAAAATTTGAAACATTATTGTAACTTTTGCAAATCATGCGTTCAAAGCGACAGTTTATGAACAAATTGAAAATTCTCCGGCAATTTCTGCTATCATAAAGTCAAGCTGGCAGGGGTGTCCCCTGCCGTTGTCCGATTCGACAAAACAAGGAGGAGAAAACTATGTTGTCCATCAATATGGATGACGTCATCAAGGTTCTCAACTCGATCAAATCGCAGTTGATCGGCTTTGGTGTCGTAGCAGTTCTGCTGATCGCAGTCATGATCGCCTGCCGTAAGCAGAGCAAGTCCAAAAAGTATCTGATCCGCTGGCAGGCGGGTCTGGGCATGGTGCTGGCGCTGGCTATCACCGTGAACCTGATCCTGACCGGCCCCATGTACTCCATGGTCACCCTTGCCACCGGCGGCGGCAAGGTCAGCGAGGAGAACGTGGCATCCGCTACCCAGCTGTGCGAGAACATTGCCGATGAGGGCATCGTCCTGCTGGATAACGACGGCACCCTGCCCATGGCAAAGAACAGCAAGCTGAACGTCTTTGGCTGGGCTTCCACCAACCCCTGCTACGGCGGCACCGGTTCCGGTGCACTGTCCGATGCTTATCCCACCGTCACCCTGCTGGAGGGCCTGAAGAATGCCGGCTTTGAGCTGAACACCGAGCTGAGCGACTTCTACACCTCCTACCGTGCAGACCGCCCGGTGGTGGGCATGTTCTCTCAGGACTGGACCCTGCCGGAGCCGGAGGCTGCACAGTACACCGACGAGATGATGAACAACGCCAAGGCTTTCTCTGATACCGCCATGGTCGTCATCACCCGCGTGGGCGGCGAAGGTGCTGACCTGCCCACCGATGTGTCTCAGGTCACCTACGACGCAGGCCACAGCTACAACGACTTTGAGCCCGGCGACCACTACCTGCAGCTGTCCAAGACCGAGAAGGACATGATCGATCTGGTCTGCAAGAACTTTGATAAGGTCGTTGTGGTCTACAACGGCGCCAATGCCATGGAGCTGGGCTGGGTCAAGGATTACAGCCAGATCAAGAGCGTTGTCTGGTGTGCAGGCACCGGTCAGAGCGGCTTCAACGCACTGGGCTCTATCCTCTGCGGTGATGTGAACCCCTCCGGCCGTACCATTGATACCTTTGTGTACGACCTGACCCAGACCCCCACCGCGAACAACTTTGGCAACTTCACCTACACCAACATGGACGAGTTCAAGGCCAGTTCCTTTGGTGCTGATACCATCCCCGCCTTTGTCAACTATGTTGAGGGCATCTATGTGGGCTACAAGTTCTACGAGACTGCTGCCGCAGAGGGCCTCATCGACTACGACAAGACTGTGGTGTATCCCTTCGGCCGCGGCCTGAGCTACACCACCTTCACCCAGACCCTGAACAGCGTTACCGAGGCTGACGGCACCATCACCGTGGATGTCACCGTCACCAACACCGGTTCTGCCTCCGGTAAGGAGGTCGTGGAGGTCTACTATAATCCTCCGTACACCAACGGCGGCATCGAGAAGGCTTCTGCAAACCTGATCGGCTTTGCAAAGACTTCCGAGCTGGCTCCCGGCGCTTCCGAGAACGTCACCGTTACCTTCAAGGCCGAGGACATGGCCTCCTACGACACCTACGGCAAGGGCTGCTATGTGCTGGAAAAGGGCGATTACGTCATCAGCATCAACGCCGACTCCCACACCGTTCTGGATTCCAAGGTCTACAACGTGGCTTCCGACATCGTCTACGACGCTTCCAACAAGCGTGAGAGCGATGTGGAGGTCGCCGACAACAAGTTTGACTTTGCCGAGGGCAACGTGACCTACCTGTCCCGCGCAAACGGCTTTGCCAACTACGCCGAGGCTACCGCTGCTCCCGCAGACTTTGAGCTGCCGGCAGAGGCTAAGGCAACCTTCTACAACAACTCCAACTGGAACCCCGAGGACTTCAACAACGCCGACGATGTGGCTCCCACCACTGGTGCCAAGAACGGCCTGAAGCTGAAGGACATGGTGGGCGTGGATTACAACGATGCCCAGTGGGATGCCTTCCTCGATCAGCTGACCGTTGCTGATATGGACAGCCTGATCGCTCTGGGCGGCTATCAGTCCGTGGCAGTGGATTCCATCGGCAAGGTGCAGGCTGTTGACTGCGACGGCCCCGCCTCCATCAACAACAACTTCACCAAGCAGGGCTCCATCGGCTTCCCCTCCGCTGTGATGATCGCAGCTACCTGGAACACCGATCTGGCACATGACTTCGGCCCTCCATCGGCAAGATGGCGGACGACATGGACGTTTCCGGCTGGTACGCACCGGCTATGAACATCCACCGCTCCGCTTTCGCAGGCCGTAACTTCGAGTACTACTCTGAGGACGGCGTGCTGTCCGGCGCAATGGCTGCCAATGCCATCATGGGCTCTCAGGAGCAGGGCGTCTACGCCTTCATGAAGCACTTTGCTCTGAACGATCAGGAGACCAACCGCTGCGGTATGCTCTGCACTTGGTCCAACGAGCAGGCCATCCGCGAGATCTACCTCAAGCCCTTCGAGCAGTGCGTCAAGGCAGCTGACTGCCATGCCGTCATGTCCTCCTTCAACTACATCGGCAACACCTACGCCGGCAACTGCTCTGCCCTGCTGAACGATGTTCTGCGCGGCGAGTGGGGCTTCGTGGGCATGGTGCTGACCGACTACTACGGCGTGTACGGCTATCAGGATTCTGACCGCCTGATCCGCAACGGCGGCGACTTCTGCCTGGTCAACTACGACACCGAGACCAACCACCTGACCGATACCACCAGCGCTACCGCTCTGGTGTCCGCACGTCAGGCCTGCAAGAACATCCTGTACACTGTGGCGAACTCCCGTGCTTACTACCCCGAGAACCTGAACCCCGGTATGCCCGGTTGGGAAAAGGTGATGATCGGTGTGGATGTTGTGCTGGCAGCCGCTCTGATCGCACTGGAAGTTCTGGTGGTCAAAAAGGGCTATGCAAAGCGCAAGGAAGAGGAAGTCAACGCCTGATTTTAGGCAAGACGCTCTGAACGTTTGCAGCACCTGAACTGAAACCAGACCAAAGGCCCGCTGCGTAAAAACAGCGGGCCTTTTCTGGATTTGAAAAGGCAAAGAGGAAAATGCCATGAAACACACAGATATCATCAACAGCCTGAGCCTGGAACAGAAATGCGCCCTGCTGAGCGGCGGCACGGTGTTCACCACCCGGGCGCTGCCGGGCAAGGGCATCCCGGCCATTACCCTGTCGGACGGCCCCAACGGCGTGCGCAAGCAGGCCGGTGCGGCTGACCATCTGGGCCTGAACCCCAGTGTGCCCGCCACCTGCTTCCCCACCTCGGCCACCGTGGCCAACAGCTGGGACCCGGAGCTTGGCGAGGCTGTGGGCGCAGCCATGGGCGAAGAAGCCGCAGCACAGGGCGTGTCGGTGCTGCTGGGCCCCGGCCTGAACATCAAGCGCAGCCCGCTGTGCGGCCGCAACTTCGAGTATTTCTCGGAGGATCCCTACCTTGCCGGTAAGATGGCGGCGGCCTACGTCCGCGGCATCCAGAAAAACGGCATTGCCGCCTGCCCCAAGCACTTTGCCGTGAACAGTCAGGAGCTGCGCCGCATGGCCTCGGATTCCATCGTGGACGAGCGCACCCTGCGGGAAATTTACCTGACCGGGTTTGAAATTGCCGTCAAAGAGGGGCATGCCCGCTCCATTATGACATCCTATAACCCGCTGAACGGTTACTGGACGGCCAGCAATTATGACCTTGTTACAACAATTTTGCGCGGCCAATGGTGTTACACAGGCATTGTGATGAGTGACTGGTGGGCCGATGGCAATGACCGCGACGGCGCAGGCAGCACCAAGCATGTGGCTGCGATGGTTCGCGCCCAGAATGATGTGTTCATGGTTGTGACGGACCCGGAGCATAACTCCGGCAGCGATGATCTGGCCGTTGCTTTGACAGAGGGACGGCTGTTCCGGGGCGAGCTGCAGCGCAGCGCGGCGAATATCTGCCGCTTTTTGCTGCAAACACCTGCGTTCCGCCGCAGCATTGGCCGCACCACGGCGTTGGATGCCCAGTTGGAAGCGATGGCCGAGCAGGATATGCAGCAGGCGGCGCAGAACGGGCAACCCCTGACATTACATGGAGGCGTAAGCATTGACCCGGCCGCGATTGATAATGGTTACCGCCGCACCACTGCGTTTTGTGTGATGGTTGAGCAGGGCGGCGCATACACGCTGCATCTGCGCTGCCGCGCAATGCCGGGCAACAGCCCACTGGCCCAGATCCCGGTTTCGATTTTTGCGGGACGGGTGTTTGTGAAAACCATTACCATCACGGGCGCACAGACCGACTGGTGCGAGTTTACGGCGGCGCTGCCTGCCGTTGACGCGGGGAAAACTTTCTACCTGCGTTTCTACTTCGGTCAAAGCGGTATGGAGTTGGACGCCGTGTCGCTGGATCTGCTGTCATGACATTGACAAACAATCTCGAATATATCAGGTATACGGAGTAATTGTACGTACATCAAAAAGGACAAAAAATGGAAACAACACTGTTTTATGCCCGCGCCGCCTGCGATACAATGATGCGCAAGTTTGCTGCTGCCGACCTGCCGCCGAAAGGCCATTTCTATTATCACCAGGGCGTTTTTCTTTCCGGGGTGCTGAAAACCTGGCAGCTGACCGGGGAACAGAAGTACCTGGACTATGCCGCAAGCTGGGTCCACGCCGTTTTTGACGAAAGCGGAAAAGTTAAACAGTACAAGCGCGCTGACCTTGACGATATCCAGGCCGGCATTTTGCTGTACACCCTGTACGATGCAACTGGGGA
>OMEV01001037.1_pt1 | contig 13340 bp, 10 predicted proteins | sample 1645491 | NCBI WGS metagenome assembly OMEV01 (sample SAMEA103958122, study PRJEB25191) | human gut metagenome | biome: human-associated habitat [ENVO:00009003]; feature: intestine environment [ENVO:2100002]; material: feces | place: Germany | collected 2013/2015
TCCGGGCGAAACATCTCGGTGACAAGTTCGATAAGGTGGCAGTGCTTGCCACGTTGCAGGCAAACGCCGAACGCAAACCCAAGGCGCAGTTCAAGCAGGATACCATCGGGAAACTGATCGACATCCAGTCGAGGATGACCGAGGGCAAGGGCATCGGCTATAAGCGTTGGCTCACGAAACACAATCTCAAAGTTATGGCACAGACCGTGAAGCTTCTGCAGGAAAAGGGCTTAACCGACGAGGATGCCTTGAACCGGCGCATCGGTGAACTGGAAACCAAGTATCACGGCGCACTGGCGGTGGTGAAAGACCTCGAAGGTCGCATGAAGGCCAACAAAGAGCTGCGCTATCATGTCGCAGCCTACACCAGCACCAAGACAATCGCACAGCAGTTAAAGACTGCCAAACGACCCGCAGCCTTTGAGGAGCAGCACCGTGCAGAGCTGACAGCGTACCGGGCAGCAGCAGCCTATTTCAAGGCAAGCAACGTCACCAAGCTGCCCAGCCCGAAAAAGCTGGAAGCCGAGTATGCGCAGCTGGCATCCGAAAAGGCAAAGTTCTACGAGCAGTACAAGGAAGCTAAGGAAGAACTGCTCAAACTGAAAACCGCAAAGCAGAATGTTGCGTCCTTTTTCCGGGAGGAAGAACAGACGCAGCAGGAGAGATAAAGGAGTGTGCGTATGATCAATTTGAAAATCGACCCTGAGTTCCAGTCCCAGATTCCTCCTCTGACCGATGATGAATTTAAGCAGCTTGAAGAAAACATTCTCAAGGAAGGCAAGCTGATTTCTCCTTTGATCGTTTGGGGTAACACCCTTGTTGATGGTCACAACCGTTATGCGATTCTTCAGAAGCACCCGGAGATTTATTTCTCTACCATGCCGCTCCCGTTTGAAAGCAGAGAAGAAGTCCTCGCATGGATCTGCAAGAATCAGTTGGGGCGGCGTAATCTGACCCCGGAGCAGAAGTACTACCTGATGGGCAAACAGTACGAAGCCGAAAAAGCTGCGCACGGCGGTGACCGCAAAAGCACCGATGCAAAATCAAGTTCGCTAAAAGCGAACTTGATCGACAGCACCAAGACCTGCGACCGAATCGCAGAAGAAAACGGAGTGAGCAAGGACACCGTTATCCGCGCCTCGAGGTATATGAAAGGCGTGGAGATTGCGGAAGAACTGATGCCGGGTCTAAAACAGAGCATTCTGTCCGGACAGACGAAAGTGTCTAAGGCGGATATGCACCGCCTTGCCAAGGTTGCCTGCTATGACCGCGCACAGACCTTGCAGGATATTTTGCACCCGGAGCTGAAGGTGGAACCGAAGCCTGACGCTGACGGTGTGATTCGCGTTCCGGGCAAAGCTCCTGTCATGCCATTCCGAAAGTTTGAATCGATTTACGACAGCGATGCTTACCCGGAGGATGTACGGTATGAGTATGTGGCGTTGGAAGAACTCACTACTCGTTTCCGCATTTCGTTCAACTACCAGTTGGAGCAGATGCCCGATAATGCACAGCGTGATGTGATTCTGGAGATCATTCACAAGCATAAGGACTATCTTACTTCTCTGGAAGCCGCACTCGCAGATGTTAAAGACCAGACAGCATAACAACAGGCACATGGTATGCTGTTTACCGATGTCCAAAGGAGCGTGCGTTTGAACAAAAAGAAAAAGTCCACAAACATTTCCCCTTACCCCGATGAAGTCATTGACCGTCTGGCGCGGGCATTTTACCCGGCTATCCTTGCCTGTTGGAACAGTGAGGAAGGCCAAAGAGAATTTGCCGCGTGGCAGGCAGAACAGGCTCATCACGCAAACAAAAAAGAAATCCAGGAAGTTCCCGCTGGGGAACTCCCTGGTGTACATATCACTATTGTCTGTGGCTTTTGGCAGGGTGCGTCCTATTCAGGGGCGAACCCTGTTTTTGTTTTGAGCCTTCACCGGCTTTTTGAGATTCAGCCCTCTGCTTTCTGAACCAGAATCGTCAGCTGCTTCTGAACGCTGTCATCTGCTGTGACGGTCAGATGAATTTCGCCCGCAGCTTCTCCTGCGCGGATCACCGCCATACAGCAGCCGTCAAAGGTCTTGCTTTCCGGGGTGTCGTAACGCTCCTCGGAGCAGGGGTTTGCGCTGCCTACGGCTTCCAGAATGCCTGCACCCTCCAACTCCACCTTCAGGGTGTGCTTGGTGTGCAGATCTGCGGTGCCATTTGCATCCACGAATTGGATCATCACAAAGGCGGCATCCTCGCCGTTAGCTTGCAGGGTCTTACGATCTGCTGTAAGGGTCATCTGTGCATCCTGTGCGGTGCGCAACGTGAACTCGCCGTCACACACATCGCCGGTATAGCCCACAGCCTTCAGCTCGCCGGGAGCGTAGGGCACGCTGTAGGTTGCGGTAAAATCCACCATAGCACGGCGGCCCAGAGAAGCTCCGTTCAGGAACAGCTCCACCTCCTCCGAGGCGGAGTACACATCCACCGAAGCCGTCTGTCCCTCAAAACCGGGCCATGTCCAACTGGAAAGGTTATCCTTGAACATCCAAGGCGTTTTGCTGGAGGTCTGACCGTTGTGTTCCATTCGCAGCACTGCCAGATAGGGTGCCTTCCGCAGACCGTAAACGATCTCCCGCAGATAGCTGATGGGGCGGCGGCTGCCCAGCAGATCCAGATCTCCAATGTAGGCGGTGCGTTCCGGGTAGATGCTGCTGAAGTTGGCACCGCCATCGTAATGGAAGATGCCGCAGCCTGCCTCCCCCAGATAATCGTAGCCAGCCCATGTGAAGTCGCCGATCATGTGAGGATTCTCCTCCACGATGCGCCACAGCCGCACGATATCTGCCGGGTAAGTCTCGGTGCCCAGCACTGCCTTGTGGGGGTGCAGTTCATGCTCCAGCACATGGCGTCCGGTAAGGTAGTTCAGACCAATGACATCGCAGGAATCCTCGCAACCGGACAGCGCCTCGGTCAGCAGCGGATGGGTGGCAAAGTAGTCGCCCTTTTCCCCGGACATCAGGCTCATAAAGCTGTTCAGGGCATTGCTGCCGCCGCCATCGCCGCCGGAGGGACCGGGCTGCGCCGGGAACTTTCGCATCACATCCCCCATGATTTCCCGCAGGCGGTAACCTGCTGCCATAAGGCCGTTAAGGGCGTTGGTGGTGTAGCGGGTGGGGTCCAGCTCCCGGAAGGTGTTGCAGAGCCGCCGGTTGGTCTCTGCTCCGCTTTCCGAGCCAGCCTCGGAGATCTCGTTGCCCACACAGTACAAAATGACACTGGGATGGTTGTAATCCTTGGCCACCATCTTTTGAATGGTGGGCTTCCAGTCCTGCTCAAAGTACAGAGCATAGTCGTAGGGGTTTTTCCGCACGTTCCATACGTCGCTCAGCTCGTCCATTACCAGCACACCGTACCGGTCGCAGGCATCCAGCAGCGCCCGCCCTGCCGGGTGATGGGAGGAGCGGATGGCGTTGAAGCCCGCTTCCTTCAGTTGACGGATGCGGCGCTCCTCGGCATCGGGCAGGGTGGCTGCACCCAGAATGCCGTTGTCGTGGTGGATGCAGGCACCCCGTAGCTTGACGGTCTGCCCGTTGATGCGTACCCCATGCGCTGCATCGATGCTCAGGGTACGGATGCCGAAGCCAGTCTCTTCCCGGTCCAGTTCTTCCTCGCCCTCCAGCACCTGCATGGTGCTGGTGTAGAGGTTGGGGTTCTCCGGGCTCCACAGAGCCGGGCTGTCCACGCAGTACCGGAAGGAGACGGTTCTGCTTTCGCCGGGTTGGAGCAGGAGGTTTTGCTGGTCGGTGAGCACTGCCGTGCCCTCCCGGCAGATGGTCTGCTGCAGGGTCACCCGTTCTGTAACAGTGCTGGCAGACTGCACCTGTGCCGTCACATCCAGCAGGGCAAAGCCCTCGTCCGCCTCCCGGGTGGTGATACGCACGGTATCCTGCGGCAGATAGACCTTGTTGCCCACCAGCAGCCGCACCGGGCGGTAGATGCCGCTGCCGGTATACCAGCGGCTGTTGGGTTCCAGACTGTTATCTGCAATGACCTTCAGCAGGTTGTCGGCACCATATTTCAGGTAGGGACCAGCCTCCACGGTAAACTCCGCATAGCCGTTCACGTTCCGGGTCAGCAGCCAGCCGTTCAGGTAGACCAGCGCCGTCTGGTACACGCCCTCAAATACGAGGGACACCGGCTTGCCTTGCCACGCCTGCGGTGCGGTGAAATGCTTCTGAAAAATGTACTCGCCGCCGGGGTAGAAGCCGGTCTGTGCACCGTTTTTCGTGTCCGGGGTGCGGGCTTCATGGATCATGGCATCGTAGGGCAGATGCACGGTTTTGGTCTGGGTATTTCCCAGAAAGGAATTCATCCGGGAATTGCCATCTCCCTTTTCTACCGTCCAACCTGCGTTGAAATTCTGTCGAATCATGCCTGTGCCTCTTTCTGGTGTTCAGCATCCCACTTCTTATTGGCCTTTTCCACATCCAGGAAAGCCAGCAGCACTGTAATAATGATGCCGATCACAAAGGGGAAAGTGATGTACAGGTTGAAGATCATCCGAATGGCGCTTTCGCTCTGGACCGTTGCGGTACCCACAAAGCCGCCCAGCTTCAACAGCCAACCCACAGCCGCAGTACCGATGCCGCCGCCGACCTTCACGCCCAGAGAGGAGCAGCTGTACATCATACCGTCCATGTGGACGCCGGTGGTGCGTGTGGTGTAGCCGCTGGCCTCAGCAATCAGGGCATTCAGAGAACCGCTGAGGGTGCCTGCAAAGATGCCCTTGATGAACATGAACAGCAGGAACATGGAGATGTTCTTCTGCATGGCAAAGTAGATCATGGGGATGCCCAGCACGCTGCTGATGGCGTAGCCCCAGAAGTTGACCTTCTGCATACTGCCGGTCTTTTTGATGAGGACAGGCGCAATGGCCAGTGCGATGATAACAGGGAACATCTTCATCATGGAGAACTGACCCAGCAAGCTGCCATCGCCCCAGTAATAGGTGGCGCAGAACACACCGGCACCGGTGGTCAGGTTGCTCATGATATAGTACACGATGTAGATGGCGAGGAGCATCAGGTAATACTTGTTGTGGATCAGGAGCTTTACGGTCTCGGCAAAGCCACGCTTTTCCTCCGGGGCAGCCTTGGTGTCGGTGCCTGCCTCTGTAGCGTTGTCGTTCAGCTCCTCCTCCGGCAGCTCCTTGACAGCCAGGCAGCTGATGGTGTTGACCACCAGACCAATGATGGCAAAGATCAGGGCAGTGGTGCGCCAGCCTGCGGTGCCGCCGCCGAACTTCTCCACCAGACCGGTGACGCTGAAGCCCATAAAGATGTTGGTGACGACCGCAAACATAAAACGGAAGGAGCCCAGCTGCACACGCTCATTGTTGTTCTTGGTGATCAGTGCCACCAGAGAGGAATATGCAATGCCGTTGGCAGTATAGAACACTGCGTTCAGTGCCGTGTACACGATGAAGAAGTAGATATACTGCATGGTGGTGCTGCCAGCCGGGATGGCAAACAGCAAAAACAGGCAGAGGGAAACGCCTACCTGGCCATACAGCATCCAGGGACGAGCCTTGCCCAGCTTGGAGTGGGTGCGGTCGATCAGGGTGCCAAAGATCACATCGCTGATGCCGTCCAGGACCTTGGAGGCCAGCATCAAAGAGCCAATGATGGCACTATCCAGGCCCATGGTCCCGGTGAGATACAGCAGTACAAAGCTGGCAACCAGACCGTAGGAACAGTTGGACGCCAGGTCGCCGGCACCGTAGGCCAGCTTCTGATACCATTTCAGGTATGTTTTCTCCTTAGTGGCAGACATGAGGATTCTCCTTTCCGAGCGCACTGTATCATTCCCAGCGGCAGCGTGCGCCTGCCGCTTTACTTTTTTGTCAAAGCATTCTATAATAAAGCCATCGGCCGCACAGCTTTTACAGAATGTTTTTGTATTGTGCTTTTATTTTAGCAATTCTGTGCAGTCCATTCAATGACAGTACCGTGTTCTCCCTCAGCCAAACTGTATCATATCCGCACATTACAGAGAAGGAGGCCTCTATGACGCCGGGTTCTACCAGCTACGAGAACATTTTGGAAGTGGAGAACCAGGGCAGCCAGCTCTCTCGCTTTTTCAAGATCCTCGCTCCGGTGCAGATCACACTGGAGTCCTGTACCGGTCTGGGAGAAATCGACCAATACAGCATTCAGATGTTCTCACCGAATGGCTGCTGGCTGCATGAAAACTCTATGGATGCTTTATTCCGTGCCCTCAGCTCCCGTCCGCTGCACCGCCACGATTATTTTGAACTGATGCTGGTGCTGGAAGGGGAGGTCATCCAACAGATCGAGGAAAAAGAATACCCCTACCGTGCCGGAACCTGTTGTCTGGTAAACCGCAGCATCCTCCATAACGAACGCTTCATTGGCCCCGCCAAACTCTGTTTTCTTGGTCTGTCTGTGGATTTTGTCCGCAGCCTGACGGAATCTGCATCCCTGCAATTATTTGAAGCCGAGCGTCATCTGCCGGAAAATCCCGTTTTGCAGTTCATGCTGGCCAATCTGGGACAGGATCTCCGAAAGGAATATCAGGACCTTTTCCCCACACCAGAAAACACCGATAGCGTTCAAACCCTGACAACGCTCATCGCCCGCATGACCCACATCCTGCACGAACCCAGTACTGCCGCCACCTATTATTTGAAGGGCGCACTTTGCGAACTGTTCGATTTTCTGTCGTCCGGGTTCTATGTCACCCCGGTGCACCTGAGCAGCAGCCCCGAAAGCCTGCTCTTTCTGCGTATCAGCCGTTTGCTGGAAGATACAGATGGTCGGTTGCCTCGCAGCGAACTGGCACGGCTTTTGAATTACAATGGCAGCTACCTCAATTCCATCGTCCAGCGCCGCACCGGTCTGTGTCTTTTCGATTACGGCATGACCTTCTGTTTCCAGAAGGCTGAACGGCTTTTGCGGGAAACAACACTTTCCGTCAGCGAGATCGCCCTACAACTCAAATTTACCAACCGCACCCACTTCTACGAACTGTTCCGGCAAAAGTACGGCATGACCCCGCAACAATGGCGCAAGATGCAGAAAAGCGCAGAGCACCCTGAATAAGGTGCTCTGCACTTTTCTCTTAATCTTCTAACCCATGGCTCCCGGTTACGTTTTTCAAGTATTCTTCTGGATTGCCATTCAGAATCAAATCGGCATAACCAAGTGGGTCATTATAAATGAGGTAGTCCAACTCTGACCTCTGTGCCATGGTAACATCCAACGCATCCTCGACCCCGGTGCAGTCGATGGAGATTTTTCTCCCATCCTGGAGCAGCAGTTCCACGCACCCGGTGTCCATGTTGAATTTGCAGGCTCTTGCATCGTACTTCATGTTTGTGTCCTTTCTGCCTTACGGCACCTTTACAGTTGTGACTTTTGTTATACGGTTCTTCTGATAAGGTTTTGGACACACAGCCGTCGGGAAGGAGCCTTCATCTTGCTTTCCGAAGAAAACAAAAAATCCGAACCCTTCTCCTATCGAGAAAAGGTTCGGATTTTCATGGTTTGGTGCGGATAAGAGGACTTGAACCTCCACCGAGTTGCCCCGATTAGAACCTGAATCTAACGCGTCTGCCAATTCCGCCATATCCGCATATTCTGTTGTGTTCCTGCGCCGTGGCGCCGGGAACGATAGTTATTATACCAGATGCAGCAAAATTGTCAAGCACTTTTTTGAAAAACTTTTCATCTTTTTGGAAAGGATCATACTTTCGTAAAAAAAGCTGTCGTAGGCTGTAGTTCCGGTCAACATAGTGTCGCACCGGGTATCCTGTAAGCGTTTTTGCGGTGCCTTGCGTGTGCCGTGCACCGTTTTGGATTTGACAGGGTTTACACAGCGATGTAGAATAGAGATACTGTTTTCTTACAATTATATAGAGGAGCGTTTTGCCATGCTGTATTTTGAAAACGACTACTGCGAGGGTGCACATCCCGCCATTCTGCAAAAGCTGACCGAGACCAACTTTGAAAAGGTCTCCGGCTACGGCACCGACCCCTACTGCGCCAGCGCCCGCGAGAAGATCCGCGCCGCCTGCGCCTGCCCGGAGGCCGATGTGCAGTTCATCTCCGGCGGCACCCAGAGCAACGCTATCGTCATCGCGTCCATGCTGCAGCGGTGGCAGGGCGTGGTGGCTGCTGCCACCGGCCATGTAGCCGGGCACGAGGCAGGTGCCATCGAGTACACCGGCCACAAGGTCATCACCCTGCCCCAGCATAGCGGCAAGCTGGACGCTGCCGAGCTGCGGGCACTGGTGGCCACCTTCTACGCCGATGACAACCACGACCACATGGTGTTCCCCGGCATGGTGTACATCTCTCACCCCACCGAGTACGGCACCCTGTACACCAAGGCGGAGCTGGAAGCCCTGCACGCTGTGTGTCAGGAGTACAAGATGCCGCTGTTCCTCGATGGTGCACGGCTGGGCTATGGTCTGGCTGCCGAGGGCACGGACGTGACGCTGGCCGACCTTGCCCGGCTGACCGATGTGTTCTACATCGGCGGCACCAAGGTGGGCGCGCTGTTCGGCGAGGCTGTGGTGTTCCCCCACGGCGCACCGGCGCACTTTATGACCATGGTCAAGCAGCAGGGCGCACTGCTGGCAAAGGGGCGGCTGCTGGGCATCCAGTTTGACGTGCTGTTCACCGATGGCCTGTATTTCTCCATCAGCAAAAACGCCATTGCCACCGCCAACCGCCTGAAGAAGGGCTTTGCGGAAAAGGGCTATCGCTTCTTTATGGACTCCCCCACCAACCAGATCTTTCTTGTACTGGAAAACACCCAGCTGGCTGCGCTGGAAGGCAAGGCAAAGTTCGGCTTCTGGGAAAAGTTCGACGACACCCACACCGTGGTGCGCATCGCCACCAGCTGGGCCACCCGCATGGACGAGGTGGAAGCACTGATCGACCTGATGTGATCCAATCATTATAAATCAAGAGGCTCAGAAGCACCTGTCGGCGCTCCTGAGCCTTTTTTATCGTTCTTCTGTATTCCACGGCTGCGGAGTGCTTTCCAGCGGCTGACCGGCGGCAAGGGCGCGCTCCATCAGCAGGGCAAGGTAGGCGTCCTGCAAGGCGTCTGCCAGCGGGTACACCTCTGCCCCGCCGGCAAGATAGCCCTGCATCCTGTCCAGAAAACAGGCGATGGCGGTCTCGTCCTCGTTCAGCCCTGCCTGCGCGGCGGCAGCTGCCAGCGGGTCGGGCAGCGGGGTCAGTTGACGGCACACCGGCTCCCCGGCGGCATCCAGACAGCGCAGGGTGTCGTCGAACACTTCGCCACGCTCTCCCTGCACACTGGTGTGGGTGCTGCGCAGATAGGAGTGGTACTGCACGCCGTTAAAATCCAGAAACGCCGTGCCGCCGCCCGCAAATTCCAGCGTGTGCTGCTGCAAGGTCTTTTCCACCAATGCGCCGTTATGCACCGCGCCCCAGCGGGAATCCGTTTCGATGATCCTTTCCGTCCAGCTGCGTCCGGTCACCCGCACCGGCTGCTGCCCGGCGTTCAGGAACTGCCGCGCCAGACTGACCGCGTGGTAGCCGTGCGCCACCGACAGCCGGGCAAACTGCGGCGTGCCCAGTGCGCCGCTGCGCACTGCTGCCAGCCGTTTTGCCAGCGTGGGGTACAGCCAGTACTGTTCTGCAACCTGCAGCTTTGCGCCCTGCCGGTGCAGCTGCCAGAGGGCGCGCAATGCGTCCTCCTCCAGCGCCGCCGGGTTCTCGCACAGCACGGCAAATCCCCGGGCAAGCCATTCGGTGCTGACGGCGGCGATGGACGCTTTATTCACTGCCACCACCACGAAATCCGGGTGCAGGGCAATGCACTGCTCCGCCGAGGTGCTTACCGGCACGCCGTATTCCCGGTGCATTTTTTCGGCCTTTTCCTCGGTGCGGCAAAGCATGGCGCACAGCTCGAACCGCTCCGGCAGCGCCTGCGCGATGCGCCAGTAAAACAGCGACCGCCAGCCGGAGCCTACTACGATAAACCGCAGTTTAGCCATTTGCCTGTTCCTCCTGAATATGCTTTTGCAGCTCCTGTTCAAACCGGTCTGCGTCCAGCGGCAGGGTGAGCTTCTCCCCCAGCCATGCGGACAGGTAAGCCGCGTCGGTCAGTTCCAGCGCCCGCACGCCCTCCACGCCGGGAGCGGTCAGGGGCGTGCCGTGCAGGATGGCGTCCGCAAAGTTTGCCAGCATCTCCGGGTAAGGCTCTGCCTGCGGGGCGAACTGCTCGGTAACGGTGGTCTCGGTAAGCTGCTGGCGCTCGGTGCAGTCTGCGGTGCGGCGGTAGGTCTCGGTGTCCGGCGTGTAGGTGTGCAGGGTGAGGGTATCCTTTTCCAGCAGGGCGGTGCCCTTGGTGCCCACGATCTCCAACCGCTCGGTGTAGCTGCCCTCGCCGGTGGAAAGGATAAAGGTTGCCGTGCGCTGCTGCGGGTACTCCATCAGCAGGGTGGCTTCGTCGTCCACCATGAAATCGTTATACTTTCCGTAGGGTATCACGGCATAAATACTGGTTGGCATCCCGAACAGCCACTGCCAGATGTCCAGAATGTGCTGGCCCTGATTGAGCAGCGCGCCGCCGCCCTCCCCTGCCCAGCTGGAACGCCAGCTGCCGGAGCGGTGGTACATCCATGTGCGGAAGTAGCGGCTGTTTTCCAGCTGCACCCGCTTGATCTCGCCCAGCGCCCCATCATCCAGTAATTTTTTAAGCCGCATATACTTTTTGTAGCGGCGCTGATGGAACATCATGGCAAAAACAAGGCCGCTTTTTTCGGCGGCGCGGTTCATTTCCAGTGCCGGTGCCAGCGCGTTTGCGCTGGGCTTGTCGCACAGAACGTGCTTGCCGTGGGCAAAAGCCTGCATCACCAGTTCCGGGTGGGTCTTGTGCGGGGTGACCACCAGCACGGCGTCAAACTCTTCTGCATAATCGTACAGCTGGTCGGCGCTGGGGCACACCCGCACCGTATCCGGCAGGGTATCCTTTGCCCACTGCTGCGCCCCGGCGCTGCGGCAGACCACGGCGGTCAGGCGCAATGCGCCCGCCTTTCCTTCTGCGATCATCTGGGCATACTTGCGCCCCATGACCCCGGTGCCAATAACGGCTGCGCGTACTTCCTGCATGATGCTCCCTCCTGTTTTTCCACAATGTGTTTTGTTATAGGGGAAAACTGCCTTTCACCCCTTCAGGTTTGCTTCAATGGCGGCTTTATCCAGCCCCTCGCCGATGACGATGACTACCTCCTGTCCCTGCGGGATGGGCGCAAGGGTGCAGCCGGCGGCGGTGGCGTTCAGCTCCAGCCAGCCGCCTGCCGGGGCGGGCGCAAAGCCCTTGACCCGCAGCACCTGCCCGCACTCGGGCGCTGCAAACAGCCGCTGTGCGGCGGCCTGCAGCTGCTGTGGGGTGAGGTGCAGTTCCAGAAAGCAAAGGGAGGTAAAGGCCGCGTGCTGGTCAAAATGCAGCTTTTCGCAGCTGGCCTGCCGGTATCCGCAGGCGGCAAGGGCGGCAAGGTCGGCATCGGTCAGGGCGTCCCAGTCCTTGGCAAGGATCTCCCCCGGCGCAAAGCGGCGGGAAGATTTTGCGGCTTCCAGTGCACGCTCCAAGTGGGCAGCGGCGGCAGCGCACTGGACGGGCGCTGCCAGCTGGGCGCGGCTCAGCAGCACGCAGCCCGCGTTCATGGTCTCGGACGCCAGCAGATACTCTGCCTGCGGCGAAAGCGTTTCCGGCAGAAGGGCGTCCACGATAGCGATGACGCTGCCCAGCTGATACCACCGGTCCAGCGGGTCGTCCCGCAGGATATCGAAAAACTCGTCCACATCAAAGATGCCGCTGGGCTCCACCACCACCCGGTCAAAGCCGCGCATGGCCATGGCGATGAGTTTGGTGCGCATCCGGCGCTGGTGGGTGTCGCAGTCACAGCCGCCGCTGATCGTCTCTATGTCGCAGTGCTCCCCGATCAGGTCCTGCAGCAGCATGGCATCGACGTTCACCGCGCCGAAGTCGTTTTCCAGAATGCAGACGCTGTGCCCCTGCGCGACGAGATACTGCACGTAGCGGCGCAGAAACGTCGTCTTGCCGGAGCCGAGAAACCCAGTGATCAAATCGACCTGTACCATTTTACTCCTCCTTCGGGCAGGTCATGCCCCGCTGGCGACCAATGGCCGCCCCTACACACGCAGTACGGCAAGAATGCAATTTTTTTGACGGTCTGACTTTATTCGTGAATTTCCAAGGGAAGATTGTCAGGGTCGGAAAAGAATGTCATTTTTTTGCCTGTGTAAGCATCGACTCGGATCGGCTCGGTTATGATGCCCTTTTTATTCAATTCTCTTACGGTATCATCGACAGAGTCTACAGCAAAGGCAAGATGCCGGAGGCCGTAAGCCTCTGGATAACTGGGGCGTTTCGGGCAATTTTTAATGATAAAAAGTTCTAATTCCATCCCATCGAGTTGAAGATCGATTTTGTAATCATCGCGTTCCGGTCTGTAATTTTCTCGAATGACAGAAAAGCCTAACAGATCCACATAAAAGCGCCTTGATTTCTCATAGTTGCTCCCGATAATGGCAATGTGATGAACTTTTTTCAAATTCATGGCGTATTTACCTCTCCTCTGTCTGGTGTGCGGCACCCTGCAAATAAAAAACGTACCCGAACCCTTTTCCGTAAAGAATTGGGTTCGAGTACGAACTGTCTGGTGGAGGATGGGGGACTCGAACCCTCGACCTCTGCGATGTGAACGCAGCGCTCTAACCAGCTGAGCTAATCATCCATATGCGATTGACAAATGATAGTATACAGGATTTGCCCCGATTTGTCAAGCGCAAATTTTCAATTGTTTTGTTGTTGTCCTCCTCTCCCCCTGCCCGCAAAACGGCGCGAGAGACGCGCTGTGAGGCGGGGCTTGCAGTTGAGAGGAAAAGAGGATTACCTGCTCAGCTCATCGGCCAGAGCGGCGAGCTGGGCCTCGCTGGCGGCATTCAGCGCGCCGCGGACCGTGACGGTGGTGGCAGCGTAGGTCAGGTTCTTGCTGCCCTCAAGCATTTTGGTCATGACCTTGGCGGCCATCGGCGCCCAGGAGCCGTTCTCAATAAAGGCCACCGTGCGGTTCTGGTAGTTGCGCTCGGTCAGGTGATGGATGAACTCCTTCATAAAGGGGAATACATCGGCGTTGTAGGTAGGCGTGGCCAGTACCAGCTTGCTGAAGCGGAATGCCTGCGCGACGGCCTCGGCCATATCGCAGCGGGCCAGGTCCATGGCAACCGTTTCCACGCCCTTCTCGCGCAGAGCCTCGGCCA
>OMEV01001047.1_pt1 | contig 13188 bp, 10 predicted proteins | sample 1645491 | NCBI WGS metagenome assembly OMEV01 (sample SAMEA103958122, study PRJEB25191) | human gut metagenome | biome: human-associated habitat [ENVO:00009003]; feature: intestine environment [ENVO:2100002]; material: feces | place: Germany | collected 2013/2015
TTAATTGCCGCACCGTGGTATGTGGCCATGTATAACCTGCACGGCAGCGCGTTTATAGACCAGTTCTTCGGTACGCATAATTTTTTGCGCGCCACTGTTTCCGAGCATCCGCGCGATAACGTGTTTTACTATTATACTCTGGTACTGCTTTTGGCGCTCTTTCCGTGGAGCGGGCTGCTGCCGCGCTTTTTGTGGCGCACCCTGCGGGAAGACGGCAAATGGCGCAGGCCGGATGAAAAAACAGGTTTTCTGCTCATCTGGGCGGCAACGGTGTTCTTTTTCTTCCAGAACATGGCAACCAAGTATTTAACTTATACCTATCCAATGCTGTTTCCTCTGGCATTGCTTTTGGGCAAATACCTTTCGGAAAAGAAATGGAACGCCGTAACGGCAGGCACTTTAATTGTGCGCGACCTTATTTACATTGCCCTGTTTGGCGGCGCGCTGTGGTGCTGGTGGAACAGTATCATCAGCATTGGCACGGTAATTTTAATCGGCGCGGCGGTGCTTGCCGTTATCGGCATCAGCTGGATAAGTATCAGCCTTGAAAATGGGCTTACGGCCGCAGGCGTTATCGCCGTAACGGCGCTTGCTTTTAACCTGCTGCTTATTAACGAAGTGGCTGTGCCGTTCAGCAGCCTGCGTTCCGATAAGGAAATTGGGCTGGAACTTGCGCAGAGCTACCGTGCGGTTGATGAAATTGGCGTGTACGGCAAATATTCCACATCGGCAGTGTTCTATTCCGGCAAAAAAATTATTAAGCTGGTGCCCGATGAAGACCTGGCAAACTTTGCGCCCAAAGCGTACAGCTGGAAGGTAAAAAACGTAATGCCCTTTGAAGGCGCTAACTCGTTTGGCAGGCGCGGGCAGCTGCTTTTGGTAAAAAAGAACGAAGCCGGCAAATTTTTAAACGTCAGTAACGGCAAATGGCTGATAACCGGCGAAAAAGGCGGCTGGTATATTTTAAAAAGCGCCTGACAGGCAAAACTTAACATTGTTTTAATATAAATTTCAGCTTTTACCGTTACAATAAAAGCGTAAAAAGATAACTTAATTTTGTTTGTGAATGGGGGAACTGCCATGGATAATTTTTACCGAGCCAAAAGAACTGACAACGGCAGCTGGGTTTACGGAATTTATCTGCCGCTGCTGGACGGAGCGTGCATGATTCCGGACGACGCTGCTATCTGCGAGATGAATAAAAAAGTAGATGGCGTTGATATAAAAGGGCATCTTATTGAAACAGTAGGCATTGAAAGAAATACGCTGGGGCTTTGCACCGGCGTGGAAGACAGCGAAGGCATGCCAGTGTTTGCCGGTGATTATGTACGGTTTAATGTACCGGTTGCCAAAAAGCAGACGGCAGACAACGCCTGCGCGCATGACGTTGTGCTTATTGAAGAAACCCATGAAGGCTTCAGGGTGGCTGCCGACGGTATTTTTACCATTAACGCCGTACAGTTTTTGGATAACCTGCGTGCCAACGGCAACGGCTTTACGGTTATCGGCAATATTTACGATAACCCGGAATTTGCCGAAGCGGCGCGCCACAATATAGCTTAAAGTACAGGAGGGTGCGTTTTGGCGAAAAATTAACGGCCAGAAGCACATTCGGGCTGGTGTGCATAGTGGTTGGCACGCTGCTGCTGGTGCTGCCGCCCGCTTAATATAAAATACATACGGGCATAAAAAAGAGGGCATATCCTTTGCGATATACCCTCTTTTTGCTGCGTATTTATTTGGTTTTTGCCAAATCGGTATCGCTGTCTAAAATTATGGTAACAGGCCCGTCGTTGTGTATTTCTACCAGCATTTCCGCACCAAATTCGCCGGTTTGTACGTTTACGCCTTTAGCGGCGGTAATGGCATTAAATTCATCATACAGGCGGGAGGAAACCCCCGGCTCTGCGGCACCGCTGAAACTGGGGCGCCTGCCGTGGCGGCAGGAAGCGTACAACGTAAACTGCGATATGGAAAGCACGCTGCCGCCTACATCCAGCAAACTTAAATTCATTTTGCCCGCGTCATCTTCAAAAACACGCAGGTTCAGCATTTTGTCTGCCATGGGCGCCAAAACGCTGCTGTCATCATTCGGGCCAAAGCCCACAAGTGCAACAAAGCCGCAGCCAATGCTGCCTTTAATTTTTCCGTCAATGGCAACACTGCCTTTTTTAACACGCTGTAAAACTAATTTCATTATCAATCTGCGGCGCTGCCGCTAACCTCCTATGCATTGCATTTAGTAACAAAATCGCGCACTACTGCGTTAAATTTAGCTGCTTCTTCATAAAACAGCATATGCCCGCTTTCCGTAAAGGCTTCAAAGCTGCCGTAAGGAAGCTGCGCTGCAATGTGCTGCCCCTGTTTAATGCCTGCGGTAAATACCGGGCCGTCGGCGTTCATAACAATTACGGGCACGTCAATGGTGGGCAGTACGCCCGTAAAATCGCTGGAAAGGTAATCCGAATAAATTGCTGCCGAAATCCATGGCGGCAGTTTGCGGAATTCCTCAATTACCCAGTCGGTTCCGGCAGGGCGTTTGCCGTCTTTAAAAATATTGTTGGCAAAGGTTTCAAAATATGCTTCGCGGTCATAAGCAAGGCGCTGGGCAATAACGTTAAAGCCGTCCATATTGTAGCCGTGCAGCCCCTGCGTATTCCACGGTTCGGGGCTGAAGGGGAACGGCGTCATGTCAATCAGGCCAAGGCCTTTAATCTGTTCCTGCCCGAACTGGTCAAAATACGAAAGCACAATCGGCCCGCCCATGGACCAGCCCATAACAACGGCGTCTTTTAAATAGAGGTAGTTAATTAAGTCATAAACATCACAGGCAAACTGTTTAATGGTAATGCCGTGCAGCCCTTTGGAGGAGTTGCCGTGCCCGCGCAGGTCCAGCGTAACAACGGTAAAATCCCTGGCAAGTTCATCCACGTTGCGCTGCCAGAAGACGTGCGAGCACTGCCAGCCGTGAATTAACACCAGCGGGCGTCCGGTGCCGCGCACTTCGTAATACAAATGGGCACTGTCGGCCGTATTAAAATAACCCTGTTTCATAATTACACCTCACAATCGTAAAAATTATTGCTACTATAATACTTCGCCGTGCGCAGCAAAAAGCCTGCCTGTAATTATTATGGCTTGATGTTTTAATGCCATAGATAAGTAACGGCAAATATGATAAAATATTTTTATACAGGGCGGCTTTGCGTCCTTAAGGCGAGAAGTGTTAGCTTTAATGTTAATAACGCTCGCTAAGTGATTATGTGCGAACATAAGTCACACATCTGCTTTTAGCAGACAATTTGCAGATAATGACCCATAAAAACGGCATGAGCAGATTCGTGGCTTTTGCTATTTATGGCAGTTCGCAACTTTTTTGCGTTGTTTGGCAAGTGATGCTGTTGGCTTCGTTTGCAGTTATAACTTACGCATATCTGCGGATTGAAGTGAAGTGTACCAGCTTGTGACCGGTAATGTGCAGCAGCGTTATAACTTACGCATATCTGCGGATTGAAGTAAGATTGAAGGTAAGCGCAGATTATTACATCACGAGTTATAACTTACGCATATCTGCGGATTGAAGTCTATCCACGGCAATTGATAGTCGCGTATACTTTGCCGTTATAACTTACGCATATCTGCGGATTGAAGTCGGGACAACACTGCGCTAATAATAAACAGCGAGTTGTTATAACTTACGCATATCTGCGGATTGAAGTAACAAAGTGCCAAGTATTGACGCATTACAGTATGGTTATAACTTACGCATATCTGCGGATTGAAGTCAGCACTCCCAACCGTATCCTCGGATTTGGCTGGGTTATAACTTACGCATATCTGCGGATTGAAGATTCCAAACGCATTATCTCTTGCTGCAGGTATTGCGTTATAACTTACGCATATCTGCAGATTGAAGACTTTACTTTACTTTGTGTATTTTCTGCAACGAAGTTATAACTTGCGCATATCTATCTATATTTTTATTTTGAGGTAACAATGAGTATAAAAGCAATACGTTTAGAAATTGTCAAACCTTATAATGAATCTGATGCTGAAAATGTTGTAACATGGAATGAATTGGGGCAAGTTCTGCGTGATGTGCGTTATGCTTGTGCTAAAGCAGAAAATTATGCTATTACGCAAAGGTATTTATGGGAAAGATTTAAGATTGATTATAAAAATCAAAATGGAGTCTATCCGAATCCTAAAGATTTTAAAGAAAAAACAGATTTATATTCACAACTAACAGGGATGTTTCCTGATATTGCTGCAAGTATTATTAATCAAACTGACCAAGTTGCAACAAGAAAATGGAATAATGAAAAGAAAGATGTTCTATCGTTAAAAAGGTCGTTAACTTCATTTAAATTAGAAGTGCCAATACCAGTACATAATAAAAGTTATAAAATTTTTAAAATCAATGAAACTGAGCGCGAAAATTATATAATCAAAGTAAATTTGTTGTCTAAAAAATCAAATAGGCAAACTAATTACAATATGCTTTTAAAGGTCAAGGATAATTCTTCAAAAACTATATTGGATAGGATTATTGCCGGAGAGTTAAAGCAAAAAGGCTTGCAGATTATAAGTAATAAGAAAAAATGGTTTTGCATAATACCGTATGATTTTACCGAGAGGAATACAGAGGTTGTTGACGGCAGAATTATGGGTATAGATTTAGGAATTGCAAAAGCCGTTTATTACGCTTTTAATGATTCGTATAAACGTGGAAGCATTGATGGCGGAGAGATAGAGCGTTTCCGTAAATCGGTACGTGCAAGGCGTATCACAATACAAAATCAAGGTAAATATTGTGGCGATGGCAGAATTGGTCATGGAGTAAAACGGCGTTTAAAGCCGGTTGAAATACTGCGTGAAAAAGAAAAGAATTTTAGAAACTTAATTAACCACCGTTATGCCCGTCATCTTGTAGAGATTGCCGTAAAGAATAAATGCACCGTTATACAAATGGAAGATTTAACAGGAATTACAAAAGATAATGCCTTTTTAAAGGACTGGCCATATTATGATTTGCAGCAAAAAATAAAAGAAAAAGCAGCTGAATACGGAATTTTATTTAAGACGATTAATCCATATAAAACAAGCCAGCGTTGCTCGCGCTGCGGTTATATAGATAGAGAAAACCGTCCGGAACAATCTGTATTTGTTTGCCAAAATTGTGGTTATGGATCTTTGTATCTTTGTGAAAATTGCAACAAAGAACAAAATCATGCTGGAATATGTGATACTTGTGGAGGAAAAACAAATTTAATTACTGTTAATGCAGATTACAATGCTGCCAAAAATATAGCAACTGAAAATATCGAAGAAATTATCAAAAAAGAAATGGGTAAGGAGTATAATCCACCTAAATAAAACAAAAAGGCATGGACGCAAAATCCATGCCTTAACTTTTAGCTTATTTTATTAATGTACCAATTTAACGCCGGTGCGTGCTTCAATATCTTTTTCGCCCTTATCTACAAGGAAGGAAACTACGGCGTCGCCGGTGATGTTAACGCAGGTACGCGGCATATCAAGGATACGGTCGATACCGGCGATAAGGGCAGAGCCTTCAAGCGGCAGGCCAACGGCGGTTAAAATCATGGTAAGCATGATAAACCCTGCGCCCGGTACGCCTGCGGTGCCGATAGAGGCCAGTGTGCCGGTAAGTACGATGGTAAGCATCTGGGCAGAGTTAAGGTCTACGCCGTAAAGCTGGGCAACAAACAAAGCGCATACGCCCTGGTAAACAGCGGTGCCGTCCATATTAATGGTTGCGCCGAGCGGCAGCACAAAGCTGGAAACTTCTTTGGAAACGCCCATTTTTTGCACGCAGGCAAGGTTTACCGGCAAAGTACCGTTGGACGAGCAGCTGGTAAAAGCAAGCAGCTGCGCCGGTGCAAGACCTTTAAAGAATTTAAGCGGGCTGAATTTGCCGATAACTTTCAGCATGCCGCCATATACAAATACAGCGTGCAAAAAGCAGCCGAGGTAAACGGCAACGATAACTTTTAACAGCGGCAGCAGCACGGCCGGACCGTTGGAAGCAACTACCGGGGTAATCAGGCCGAATACGCCGATGGGGGCAAAGTCCATAATAATGCCTACAATTTTGTAGGATACTTCGGCAAGGCCGTTAATGGTGTTTTTAAAAGTATCGGCAGGTTCGCCAACCATGGAAATGCCAAGGCCGAGGAACAGTGCAAAAACGATAATTTGCAGCATATCTGCCTTCAGCATGGATTCTATCGGGTTGGTGGGGAAAATATTAACAATAACCTGCATTAAAGGCGGTGCATCTTTGGCGGATGCAACAAGCCCTTCGGCGGGCATGTTCATGCCTGCGCCCGGCTCAATTATACTGCCCAAAATAAGGCCCAGCACAATTGCAAACGCCGTTGTTACAAGGTAGTAAATAACGGTTTTCATACCGATGCGGCGGATTTTTTTTATATCGCCCAGGCTGCACATGCCCATAACGAGCGAAGCAAAAACCATCGGTACGATTGTCATTTTAATCATGTTCATAAAAATGGCGCCGAAGGGGGCAATTCGGCCCCGTCTGCGCCAAGCAGCAGCCCGGCAACAACGCCAAGCACCAGTGCTGCCATAATTCTTGTTGATAACTTCATTATAAAGCCTCCTAAATATGTAAAAAAATATATTATAACAAATTTGTATTATATCAAAAAAATAATAAAAAACAAAATTGTATACAATATTTTTGATAGAGGAAGCCAAAATAAAAAAAGCCGCCGGAGCGGCATTTTAATTTTGTTTGAAGCGGTGCAGCGATTTAATTGCAAGCATACTGCCAAACCAGGCCGTAACAATGCCGCCCAAAACATCCGGTTTTGCAGCCAGAGCGCAAAGGCTGCCGCAAAAGCCGAGGCCGTGTGCCCGGAAGGGAAGGAGTAACCCGAAGCGTGCGTAATGAGCGGAATAATCTGCGGCAGCACCTCAAACGGGCGCGGGCGCATAACGGCATTTTTTAAAATAACATTGCTGATAAACGTGCTTAATACAAGCGCGGCAATGGCGGTTATGCCTGCGGTGCGCGTTTTGGAATTAAGGGTAAGAAGAATGCCGGTAAAAATCCAAAACCAGCCCAAATCGCCCAAAAAGCTTATGCCGCGCCAGAAGCTGTGCAGCGGTTCATAACGCAGGGCGTCCTGTATGTAAAGCAAAAGGCGTGTGTCAAGTTCTGCCAGGTAAGCCATCATCCTTCCTCCTTTCCGGCTGCGCCTTGTTTTTATTTTTCTTTATTATAAGTTTAACATAGAGGGATTAAAATAAGATGAGAGGGGGGAGTTTTTTTCTTTTTTTGTTTTAATTCTTTGTAGTTATGTTATTATATTTTTATTTACGGCTTTATTCATGTAACTTTTTGAAAAGACCAAAAAGTTACCAAAAAGTCTCTGCTCCTCAAAAAACTTAACGGCTCAATATTAAATCAGTTTGCCACTTGCAGCGCCTGCGGAACTCGTTTGCTGCGCAAACTCAAACATCCTCGGCTATTGCTGCAAGTGCCTTTTTATTTTAAGTTTTCGCCTGTTTTTTGAAAGTCGCGCTCCGCCCAAATTCGTACGTTGCTAATTTTTTAGTTAGATAGTATTGTTGCCGTAAGTTTTTATCACTGTAATAATTGTAGTTTACATATATTTTTTATAATAAGCAATCGTAATGTATGATACAAAAACAAAGTATACTGAATTAAGCAGTTAAAAAGTACGGGTTAAGTGCAATCGCGGCATTAAAAATTTAGCGGTATTTACAGAAAGAAAATAAAATTTTCCCGGTGTTTGAGCGAAGCGAGTTCCGTGGAAAATTTTATTTTTTGCTAAAGAGCCGCGTTAAAAATTTTTTTAGCCGCGTGACTTTTCTTGCTTCGTTCTTTTGGTCACTCAAAAGAATGAAGATGTGTAAAAACGTAAATTAAAAAATATTAACGTAAAGACAAAGAGAAAACGCAAATTAAAACTAAATGACATAAACAATAACATATCCACAATTTAACTTGCCAAGCCTGCATATTTAAGAGATAATATATTTATCACCTGTTAATTATGTTTTGGGAAAGAAGTGTTGATATGCAGCAAAAACAAGTAAGTTACCTGCACATGTTCAATGTGTTTTTTAAAATAGGGTTGTTCACTATCGGCGGCGGCCTTGCCATGATTCCATTAATCCGCGACGAATTTGTTGAACGCCAGGGCTGGATTGACGATAAGGACATCACTGACGTGCTGGCGATTGCACAATCGCTGCCGGGCGTTATTGCCGTTAACTCCGCCACTTTTTTAGGCTACCGCCTTGCAGGAATTATGGGCGCGCTTGTCTGCACCATCGGCGTAGTGCTGCCTTCGTTTTTAATTATTTTTGCCATTGCCATGCTGTTTGCCTCCAGCGGACTGGACAGCAACACTTATATTTTAAAATTCTTCGCCGGAGTTAACGCCGCTATTACCGTGCTTTTGGTAGTTGCCACAAAAAAAATGTTTGCTTCCTCCGTCAGCAACAAACTTGGGTGGGCTATACTTTTAATTTCCGTTGCGGAAATTTACGTTTTGGGCTTTGGCATTGCCTCCACCGTTATTGCAGCGGCACTGTATGCCATTGCAGCTTACCGCCTTTTGGGAAGGAGGGCTGAATGATGGGCATTTACTGGGATTTGTTTTTTGTGTTCTTTAAAATCGGCCTGTTCTCCTTTGGCGGCGGCCTTGCTATGGTCAGTGTAATTCAACAGGAGGTTTTGGCACACGGGTGGATTCCGGCGGCAGAATATGCACGCATTATAACCATTTCGCAGATGACACCTGGCCCGATTGCCGTTAATACCGCAACCTATGTAGGTGCGCGCGTTTGCGGGCCTGATTTTGTACCGGCGTTTATGGGTTCGTTTATCGCCACGCTCGGCGTATCACTGCCTTCGTTTATTATAGTTTATTTTGTTGCCCGCTCGCTGGAAAAATTCAGCCAGTCGCGTCTTGTTAAAGAAGCGCTGTGCGGCATCCGCCCGGCGGTTATTGCCTTTATGATTACGGCGGTAATTTTCTTTTTAGATATTACTGTTTTCCCGATAGACAATGCCACCAGCGAAAGCAGCACCTTTAACCCCATCGGCATACCGGTGCTTGCCGTGCTGTTTTACCTGCACTACTACCGCAAAGTAGGGGCAATCAGCCTTATGCTCATCAGCGGCATTATCGGCGTTTTAGTATATTGAGTTTTTGATTTTATATAACTTTAAACGAAGAAAAGTGTGGAAAAATATACTTATGTTACTTTAAGGCAAAAAGCCGCAGTTCACTTTATGAACTGCGGCTTTTAATTCTTATTAAGTTGTTTTCATCAATGGTACTTCTTATGTATCATTTTATCGGTACGTTTTTAACATAACTTATAAAAATATAAGTTATGTTAAATTACTCACTTTATCAGAAGCTCCAGGTCAGGTTAGCCATCCATTTATTGGCTTTAACGGTATCACCTTTCTGATATTCGTAGCTTAAACCATAAGTTACATCAGCTTTTTCAGCTTCAATACCAAGTCTGCCGATAAAGCTGCCGCTGTCAGCAGTTTCAAAACCAAAGGTATCGCTTGCGCCATTCAGGCTTACAGTCTGGTCAGTATCACGGTCGCCCATAGTCCATACATAGCCTACTTCTGCAATCGGTTTTACAGTCCAGTCACCGCTCTGTACTTCTGCGCTGTAAGTTACGCCAACCGGCAGGAGCCACAGGTTCTGGTCATCGGCATTGTATTCCATGCCAAGGCTGTTGCTGTAATCGCCTGCGCCAAGGTGCATATAACGGATGCCAGCATACGGTACAAATTTGCCTGCACCGGCTTTATAAGCCTGTTCTGCACGGATACCAATGCTGAATGCGTCAGCATCGGCAGAAGCAGTAATTTCGTGACCGCTGTTATTTTGGGTAATATCGTTATCACTGTGCATATAGCTGATATCGCCAAGAATTGCGCTGTCACCGTTGTCAATGCGTCCATACAAGCTTGCGCCATAGTATTCTGCATCATTTTTAGTACTGGAAGCAATATTGCTGCCGTTGATGTTGCCATCAGCATAGCTTAAAGCAATACCTGCTGTAGTTTTACCGTTTTTGTACAGGTCGCTGCCAACTACAATGCCGTTGTACTGTGCTTCATAGCTGCCATCAACACCGCCGAAATCCATACCGTCAATATCTTCTTTGTTATGGATGTAATGTGCCCAGATGTCTTTATCCTGTTCACCGTGGGTTGCAAGGCTTAAATGATGCGCAACAGCGTCAGTCATAGCATTACTCATGCTGTAAGTGCCATGGTTTACGCCAGCCAGTTCGCCCATGTTTGCTGCACTGTTAAATGCTGCAATCTGGGCGTCTTTAGTTGCATTGATCTTGCTGTTTGCTGCTGCATTAAAGAAATCAAATGCTTTATCGCCTTCATCTTTTACTTTTAAAGTTTTGTCAACAATACTGTCAATTACTACTGCATTATCACCGTAAACATTATTTACGCTCTGATATTTAGCAGTAACATCAAACTTTTTGTCACCAGTGTTGCCATCACCGTTAAATACAAGCAAAGCATTATCCGAAATAATATTGGCATTTGCCCAACCATCAGTATCTACACCAGCAATTACATGATAAGTTTCACCATTTTCAGCGCCATCAATGTAAAGTTTACTGCTATCAGCAACTTCTACTTCAGTTGCTCCGGTAACAGCTGCGTCATTTGTGCCGGTAATAGTTGTACCGTCAACCATCACAACAGAGTTTGCTGCTGCAGTAAAAGTACCATTAGCAATTGTATCAGTAGGTGCATTTTCCATGCTGCCATCAACTACAACAGCACCTTTAGTTAAATCAACACTGCCGTTAATATACAAGCCCGCAGTAATAGCATCTTTGCCCCAAGTTAAACCTGTTTTAGCAAAAGTTTCCTGTGCTTTTTCGTTGTTATCTACGCCAAAGCTCATTACGGAGTTCCGCCCTACAACATATTTACCGTCAGCAGCAACTTTGCCGTCAGTGCCTGCAACAGCCATTTGGCTGGCATCGGTAATTTCAGCTCCGTCTACCCATGTCGGGTCGAGGAATACGGTTGCGCCTTTTAAATCAGCAGTTTCAACAGTTACATTACCTGCATTTTCAGAGTTGCCGATGTTGATAACAGCACCATCTGCACCAGTTAAAGTGCCAACTTGAGCAGCACCGGTAATAGTAGAAGCCTTCCCTTTAGCAGTAATGTTACTTACCAAAGTGCCGTTGCCAACGTTAACAGAACCGTTGTTCAGTTCTACGCCACCGGTTACAGTCGTTTTACCGTTTACATTAAGCGCACTGCCTTCATTAACAGTTACGCTGCCGGTTAATTTATATACAGTATCACTTGTTGCTAAAGAGTTGCCAATAGTAAATGAGCCTGTTTTATCACTTACACCACCAACATAATCAGCTGTACCAACAACAACTTTAACATCTGTAACAACGCCATTAACAGTAATTAAATTCTTATCGTCAGCAATACCACCAAGAGTTACATTCTCACCATTAGTAATAACCATACCGGTAGAATCTGCTGCCAAATTTAATTTACCGGCACTAAAACCGTTAGCTACTTTATCTTCAACTACAGCGTCGTCAATATTTACGTTTGCACTCTCAGAACCAACAAGCAAATTCAGCAAATTCTTATCTGCATTAACAGTTACCTTGTCAAGTTCAAAATCATCACCAATAGAAGCAATATCATCAACGTTAATTATATTAGTGCCTTCATTAGTAATAAGATCACCAGTCATAGCAACTTTTGTAGCACTATCATATCCCAAGTTACCAAGTGCAGTTTTGACAGATTTCACATAATCAAGACTGTATTTTGCATCAGTTAACTTTAACGTACCGCCTTCATAGCTGATAGCATCGTTGGTTACAGCACCTGAAGTAGAATCAAGTACAGCTTGGTCACTACTTACATCTACGCCGCGTTCAAAAATCTGGTCGCCTTTGGTTTCGATAACGCCGCTGCCTTGCAATACAATGCCGCCTTTAGTAATTTCATAACCATCTTTTTCAAGTTCAGGAGTCCAAGGATTATCATTAGTTTTGCCAACCAAATATCTTAAATTTTCTGCTTTTAAGGTGCCGCCATTTATTTCAATTAAACCATCGCCGCTCTCACCATCTTCACTGCCGGTTAAAGCCATAAAGACATCCTCCCCGCCAAGGGAATAAACAGTATTTGCATCACCGTTTAAATAAATTTTAGCACCTGCTGCTGCAAAAATACTGCCTTTAGTGCTAATGCTGCTGTTGTTAATTGTTACTACGCTGTCATTACCAAAAGCAGATACACCGGTATTAAGAACAGCATCATTAATCGTTACCTTACCGCCCTTTTCAGCATGTACTTCTGTATAGCCATCCGTAATAAAACCGTCACCGTCTACTGCTATATGACGATCCTCACTGTGATCTCCTACAACTTTATAATATTCAACTTCACTAACAGAACCGCCATTAATTTCAACAAAAGAATCAAGGTCTTCAGCCATAACATCACCGGTAATATCTACATTTTTGGCTATAAGACCACTTTGATCAGTAACTCTAATGTCTTCCTGTAAATATTTACCTTCTCCTATTTCATAAGGTTTACCGGAAACAATGCTTCCGCCATTAAAGTACGCTACACCACCGGTAATTTTAACATAACCTTCAATATTAGCGTTATTAGCAATTAAAGACAATTCATCGCCAGAATGCATATAAATACCGTCAGTAATATTACCGGCAGCATTGAGATTAACCGCTGATTCACCGGAAATATCCAACTTACCAATTGTATATGCCCCTGTAACAGTCAGGTCGTAACCAGAAGTGTGAAATACGCCCGGTACAATAACATTCTGACCAGTTAATTCTTCACCAGTTATTGTTTTATCGGAACCAACGATATAATCATCAGCAGCTTCAACTACTCCATTACTAAAAACCCCAAATACACTGGCTGCCAAAACAGTGCATAAAACTTTTTTTGTTAAATCCCGTTTTTTCATCAATTCATCCTCTTTTCTTAAAATTTTAAATTAGTTTTATTTGTAAATAATATACATACTTTTGTATATTATTTATCAACAATTTTTTCAGAAAATTAATCTGCATAAAATAAAAACT
>OMEV01001053.1_pt1 | contig 13136 bp, 10 predicted proteins | sample 1645491 | NCBI WGS metagenome assembly OMEV01 (sample SAMEA103958122, study PRJEB25191) | human gut metagenome | biome: human-associated habitat [ENVO:00009003]; feature: intestine environment [ENVO:2100002]; material: feces | place: Germany | collected 2013/2015
CGCCACATAGGGCTTGGCGTCGGTGCCGCCGGAGGTCGAACCGGCGTGGACCCGCCAGTAGTAGAGCACCTGCGGCACATGGGCGGCACCGCCGGTCTTTTCCAGCAGACGCAGGAACAGATCATGATCCTGACTGCCGTCGCATTCCGGGCGTTCGCCGCCCAGCTGCTCCCACAGCGCTTTTTGGAACACCGCCAGATGGCAGATGTAGTTGCAGCACAGCAGGTAATCCGGGGCGTAATCCGGCTTGAAGTGCGCCACCATGGGGCGGCGGATGCTCTTGGTGAACAGTGCCTCGTCGCTGTACAGAAATCCGTCCGGTTCGCCGCGCTGCCGCAGCTGCAGGATGGCCTTGCCCATGGTGTACAGGGCATGGGGTGCCAGAATGTCGTCGTGGTCGGCCAGCGCCAGATACTCCCCTGTTGCCAGCTGCGCGGCGGCGTTGGTGTTGGCCGCGATGCCCTTATTTTCGATCTTTTTATATACGATTCGTTGATTCTTTTGCTGATATTCCTTTACGATCCGCTCCACGTCCCCGTGGGCAGCGTCCGAAGCATCGGCAAGGCAGAGCTGTCCGTTGGGCGCGGTCTGCCCCACAAAGGAATCCAGAAATTCCCGCAGGTATTTTTCCGGGGTGTTATACAGCGGGGTCAGCACCGAAATGGTGGGCAGACCGCAGTCTGCCGCCGTTTTGCCTGCCATCTCTGCGCGCTGGGCTTCCAGCACCTTTTTGGCGGGCAGGTAGCGCGCACGTTTGCCAAAGCAGCGGCGCTTCACAAAGCCCGCGCCGCGCCTGACCATGGTGGGCAAGCCCTCGTCCTTTGTCAGCTGCACGGCATAGCCGGCAAGCTCCTTGGCGCGTTTCAACCGTACATTCATATCAGACCTCGCCGCGCTGGGTCGCCTTGTAGGCGGCGCAGACTGTCTGGGTATCCCCGTTCATTTTCAGGTGGCCGTGGCTCAGCCATGCCACCTTGGTGCACATCCGCTCGATCTGCTCGATGGAGTGGGACACCAGAATGACCGTGGTGCCGCCCGCCATCAGCTCCTGCATCCGCTTTTCGCACTTCTGCTGGAACAGGAAATCGCCCACCGACAGCACCTCGTCCGCAATGAGGATATCGGGCTTTGTGATGGTGGCAATGGCAAAGCCGATGCGTGCCACCATGCCGGAGGAGTAGTTTTTCAGCGGCACATCCAGAAAGTTTTCCAGTTCGCTGAATTCTACGATCTCGTCAAATTTTTCGTCCAGATACTTGGGCGAGAAGCCCAGCACCGTGCCGTTGAGGTAGATGTTCTCGCGGGCGGTCAGATCCATATCAAAGCCCGCGCCCAGCTCGATGAGCGGGGCGATGGTGCCGTTCACGGTCACCTTGCCCTTGCTGGGCTTGTACACCCCGGCAATGGTCTTGAGCAGGGTGGATTTGCCCGAGCCGTTCAGGCCCACAAGGCCGTAAAAATCGCCGGGCATGATGTCCAGACTGACGTCCTTTAAAGCGTAGAACTCGTCGTATTGCAGCCGCCCCTGCACCATGGCCAGAAAGTACTCCTTCAGGCTCTCATGCTTTTCCTTGGAAAGGTTGAAGCACATGGAAACATTGTCCACTTTGATGATCGGTTCCATTGTTCACCCTCCTTAAATGTGCAGCACAAAGTGGTCCTGCGTTTTGCGGAACACCTGCAGCCCCACTACCATGGACACTACGGCGCAGATGCCGCAGACAAGGAACATATTCCAATCCAGCGGGATGCCCCACATCACCGTGCGGCGGAAGCCCGTGATATACCAGTACATGGGGTTCAGTTTGATGATCTGCTGCATATTGAACCCGCCGATGGAAAAGGTCATCTGGGTGGGGTCGTAGAAGATGGCGGAGAAATACAGCAGCGCGGTGACGAACACGCTCCAGATGTGCATGATATCCCGGAAGAACACGGTAGCCGCCGCTAAGAACATACTGACCCCGAGGCTGAAGAAGAACAAGGTCACCAGCGGGTACAGCGCCTCAAAAATGGTCAGGTGGAAAGGCGCGCCGGTAAAGATCATGACCAGCAGCAGCGCCACAAAGCTGAAGATGCAGTTCACCATGGCAAAGCAGCACTTTTCCAGCGGGAAGATATACTTGGGGATATACACCTTTTTCAGCAGCGGGGCGGCGCTGAGCACGCTGCTCATGCTGGTGGAGGTAGCCTCGTTGAAGAAGTTGAACAGCAGCTGACCGCACATCAGAAAGACGGCAAAGTTGTCGATGCCGCTGCCGCGCATATCCATCAGGCTGCTGAACACCGCCCAGTACACAAGGCACATCAGCAGCGGGTTCAAAACGCTCCACACCACGCCCAGCACGCTGCGGCGGTATTTCAGCTTGAAATCACGGCTTACAAGGTTCCACAGCAGATAGCGGTAGCGCCAGAAGCCATTCCACATTGCTTTGAGTTTTGCCACGGGCGATCACCACTTTTCAAAATACTCGAACTTCTGGGCGGCAAAGGGCTCGTGCAGCTTGTCCTTTGCGCTGGTCTTGTGCTCACAGCCGCAGTCCGGCCACTGCACGTTGACGGTGGGGTCATCGTAGGGGATGCCGCCCTCGCTGGTGGGGTCGTAGACATCGGTGCACTTATAGCAGAACTCTGCCACATCGCTCAGCACCAGAAAACCGTGGGCAAAGCCCTCCGGGATATAGAACATCTTCTTGTTGTCCTCGGAAAGGGTCACGCCCACCCACTTGCCAAAGGTGGCGCTGTGGGGGCGGCAGTCCACGGCCACATCGTACACCTCGCCCTTGGTCACGCGCACCAGCTTGCCCTGGGTGTGGTTCTTCTGGAAGTGCAGCCCGCGCAGCACGCCCCGGGTGGAGCGGCTCTGGTTGTCCTGCACAAATTCCTTGTCGATACCGGCCTCTGCGAACTGGTCCTTCTGGTAGGTCTCCATAAAATAGCCACGGTCGTCGCCGAACACCTGCGGCTCAATGACCACCACGCCGGGGATCTCGGTCTGCGTAAAAATAAACTTACCCATGATATTGTACCTCTCTTTTTTTCTGAAAGCTTTTTCTTTATCTGGAAAAGTCTGGTTTTGAACAGGCTTTTACGCTTTTTTATGGTGCCTTGCCGTTTTGCGGCGCTTTTTCAGGCGGGAATGTACCCGCAGCACCAGTACGGTAACCACGGCTGCACCTATGGTGCACCCCACCGAGATGCCCGCCAGCACCCATGCGCTGCTGCCCGGTTCCACGTCCCTGGCGGCTTCCAGCTTTGTGCCGACGCTCTGCTCCAGCAATTCCGCCAGACCTGTGATCTCCGCCTTTACCCGCACGCTGGTGCTCTCCTGCTGCGCGCCGCCGTTCAGGGTGTACACCGCATACACGGCGGGCTCTGCGCCCAGCAGATACTGCTCCGGCAGCTCCAGGTCCACGGTCACATCCTGCGCGGATAAGCCCTCGGCCAGCAGCAGCTTCACCCCGGGGTCGGCTACGGTAACGGTGCCAAGGCTCTGCCCGCCGCCCGCCACAGCCAGCTGTGCGGTGACCGTGCCGCCGGGCAGCTGGGTGTAGCTTTTATAGGTGGAAAAGGCGTAGTCCAGCAGGGTGCGCATATCGTTATATTTATCGGTGCTCAGCTGGCTTTGCATGGTCGCGCAGATCAGCCGCACCCCGTCCTGCTCCGCCAGACAGACATAGCTGTACCGGGCGGTGTTGGTATAGCCCAGCTTGGAGCCCAGCACACTGTCGATATGGTAGCGGCTGGAGCCGATGCGGATCTTATCCTGCTGGGAGAAGTAGCGGGTCACCGGCTGGATGTTGGTGGGCTGCATGGTGTACATCTCGTTGCGGGTGAACAACTCCTCAAACCCCGGCTGCTGCAGCGCCCAGCGCAAAATCTGTGCCATATCGTAGCAGCTGGTGTAGTGGTCGTTGTCGCTGATGCCGTGGGGGTTTGAAAAGTGGGTGTGGGCAAGGCCAAGCTCCTCCACCTGTGCATTCATGGCCGCCACGCCGTCCGCGATGGTGCCGCCGCCGAAATACTCCGCCAGCAGGTTGGCACCGTCGTTGGCGCTGGCCATCTGGGTGGCGTACAGTGCATCCACCAAGGGGACTTCTTCCCCTTCCCGCAGGGCAATATGGCTGGAATCCGTGCCCGCCAGCGAGTAGACATCCTCGTGGGTCACGGTCAGCTTTACGTCATCCCAGTCTCCCTGCGCCTTCTCGCAGGCAAGACCAAGGGTCATTACTTTGGTAATGGAGGCCGGGTGCAGCTCCTCGTCCATATTCTGCTGCGCCAGCACAAGGCCGGTGTCTGCATCCATGATGCAGTATGCCCGGGTATTGGCCAGCGCCGGGCCGGCTGCTGCTGCGCCGGGCACCAGCACAGCGCCTATCAAAAGCAGCACAGTGCACAGTGCTGCGGTAAATTTTTTCATCTGGTATTCTCCGCTTATCCGTTTTATGCCGACAAGACATCATTTGAAGTATACCACATTTTTTCCCCGCTGAAAAGAGATTTACACATTCCTTTGTCCCAGCAGCACCGGTTGCAGCTGCTCACCCCGCAAAGCGGCGTCCACGGCGGCGGGCAGCAGGGCAAGGTCGGCCTTCAGGCTCTGGGGCTTGGCAAAGGGGTCGTCCTGCCCGTAGGGCACAAAGTAATAGTGCTTGCGCTGGCACAGCCGCGCCATATTTTCGCCGGAGGCGCCAAGGCCGTCGTTGGTAGACACTGCCAGCACCACTGGGCTGCCCACCCGCAGCAGGCTTTTGGCGGCAAGGGTCACCGGCGTATCCGAAAGTCCCGCCGCCAGCCGCGCCAGCGTTGCGCCGGTGCAGGGGGCGACCACCAGCGCCTGCGCCAGCCGCCGGGGGCCCAGCGGCTCCACCGCCTGCAGGGTGTCCAGCACCGGCTGCCCGGTAACGGCCTGTAAGCGCTGCCGCCAGCTTTCCCCGGTGCCGAACCGGGTATCCTGCTGCGCGGCAAAGCTCATAACGGGCAGCAGCGTCCAGCCCTGTGCCGTCAGTGCCTGCGCCGCGCCCAAGGCGTCCTCCAACGTGCAAAAGCTGCCGCACACCGCAAAGGCAAGACAGCCCTTTTTCTCTGTGGTCATATCTTCTCCTCCCGCTCCTGCAAAATGGTCTGCACCGTGCGCGCCAGCGCCTCCCCTGCTGTTTCCGGCGCCCAGACCGTCGGCAGGCTCAGCGCGTGCAGCGCCGTGTGCCCCAGCCGCCGGGCGGCGGCAAAGTCCGTACCGCCGGGCTTTGAGGCCAGATCCACGATCAGAGACCCCTTCGGCAGCGCCGCCAGCACTTGCGTTGTCAGCACCGGCGCGGGGATGGTGTTCACCACCGTATCAAAGGCGGCAGCTGCGGCAGCAAGGTCTGTCAGCGACACCGCCCGCAGACCCAGTTCCTCTGCCATGGCCCGCTGCACCGGGCGGCGTGCCGCCACGGTCACCCGCGCGCCCAGTGCCGCCAGACGCACCGCAAGCGCCCGCCCCACCGGGCCAAAGCCCAGCACCAGCACCGCCGCGCCCCACAGGGTACGGCTGCGCCGTTCCAGCAGAATGCCGATGCAGCCCTCGGCGGTGGGGATGGCGTTATACACGGTCAGCTCCGGGCGGGCAAAGTAGTCCACCAGTTCCACCCCCGCCGCCCGGGCGATAGTCCTTGCGCTGTCCGTCACCTTACCGCCCAGCGCCAGTGCCCCGGGCTTTGCCATGCCCAGCAGCTGCGCCAGCGGCAAATCCGCCTGTTCCAGCGGGAGCGGCAGCAGGATGCAGTCTGCCTGCGGCAGCTGCTGCACGCCGCCCACCGTATACCCCGCCCGCGCCAGTGCACGTCCTGCCGCCGCCTGCCGGGCATCGCTGCCCACCACCGCAAACCGCTTTGTCTGCCTCATGTCGTCATCTCCCCTTTTCCGCTGTGCACCATCCTATGCAGGAAGATAAAACCGCGTGAACGGAAAGATGCTGACCGGCAGAAACAAAAAAGCTCCCCCTTTCGGGGGAGCCGTCATCGCGCAGCGATAACTGAGAGGATTCTTATTTCAGCGCTTCTTCCAGCACCTTCAGCAGGTGCGGGATATCCAGCGGCTTTGCGATGTGGCCGTTCATGCCCGCATTCAGGGCGTTCTGCTTGTCCTCCTCAAAGGCGTTGGCGGTCATGGCAAAAATGGGGATGCCCGCCTTGCGGGGGTCGGGCAGGGCGCGGATACGCCGGGTGGCTTCGTAGCCGTCCATCCGGGGCATCTGGATGTCCATCAAAATCAGGTCATATTGCCCGGGCACGGACTGCTCCATCTTTTCCACTGCTTCAACGCCGTCTCCGGCGGTATCCACAAGGAAGCCCGCTTCCTTTAAGATCTCTATGGCGATCTCCCGGTTCAGGGCGTTATCCTCCACCAGCAGCAGGTGCTTACCGCTGAAGTCTGCCTTGGGCTGCGGGGCAGTCGTCTGCTCCGGTTGTACCCGGAAGGGCTCTGCCAGTACCTTGCGCAGCTCCGAGAGGAAGAGCGGCTTTTCGCAGAAAGCGGTCACACCGGCGGCGCGCGCCTCCTCCTCGATATCCGCCCAGTCGTAGGCGGTCAGGATGATGATGGGGCAGCTGTCCCCGATGACCTTGCGGATCTGCCGCACGATCTCGATGCCGTTCATATCCGGGATGAGCCAGTCGATAATATACACGCTGAAAGCATCGCCCTGCTCCACGGCGTACTTCGTGCGGATAACCGCCTCCTTGCCGGAGATGGTCCACTCCGGGCGCATGCCGATCTTGGAAAGCATGGTGCTGACGCTCAGACAGGTGTTGGTGTCGTCGTCCGCCACCAGTGCCCGCAGCCCTTCCAGTTGGGGCAGCTGCTTGATCTCTGCCTTCTGCCCGCTGAGGGGGAAGCAGAGGTTCACGATGAACTCGCTGCCCTTGCCCGGCTCGCTTTCAAGGGCGATGGTGCCGCCCATCAGGTCTACGATATTCTTGGTGATGGAAAGGCCCAGACCCGTGCCCTGGATGCCGCTGACGGTGGAGCTTTCCTCCCGGGTGAACTCCTCAAAGATGTGCTTCTGGAACTCCTTATTGATGCCGATGCCGTTGTCCTTGATGCGGAACTCATAATTGCCGCAGCCCTTGGGCGTGCCGGGCTTCTGAGCAATGCGGATGCTCACCATGCCGCCGGTGGGGGTGAACTTGATAGCATTGGAAAGGATGTTCAGCAGCACCTGATTCAACCGCAGCGGGTCGGTGATGATGTCCTCGTCCACCACGTCCATGGTGTCGATGAACAGCGACAGCCGTTTGGAACTGATGTTGGGCTGGATGATGGAGCGTATATCGTGCACGAGATCCGGCAGGTGCACTGCCTTTTCCTCGATCTTTACCTTGCCGCTCTCGATGCGGCTCATGTCCAGCACATCGTTGATGAGGGAGAGCAGGTGCTGGCTGGAAGTGGAGATCTTTTTCAGGTAGTCCAGCACCTGTTCCTTATTATCAACATGGGTCGCCGCCAGCGAGGTGAAGCCGATAATGGCGTTCATCGGGGTGCGGATGTCGTGGCTCATGTTGAACAAAAACTCCCGCTTGGCGCGGTTTGCCGCTGCCTCGTGCCGGACGGCAAGCTCCAGCTTGCGGTTCTGCTCTTCCAGCTGGGCGTGATACTTCTGCTCCTGCTCCCTTTTTTGCTGCTCCGCTAGCTTCATGGAGCGGCGGCGCAGCGTTTGCAGCACTGCCACACAGATCAGATAGAAGATCAGTGCCGTCAGCAGTGCGCTGCTGAAATTGCGGAACACCGATTTTTCGTCGATATAGAGATACAGATCAAAATTCTGTCCGTTGCTGTACATCCCGAAATAGCAGCCGGAATTTGCCCAGTCGCGGGTGTGGGTCAGAATGTCGGGCGCACCGGCCTTGCGGATGCCCTGCACCAGCGGGCTGTTCGTGGTGTACAGTCCGATGAGGCTCGGGTCGTTTGCGGCGATCACCTTGTTGTCCTGCACGATAAAGATGGTGCCGCTGATGTTCTTCGGGTAGCCGTCCAGCACGCTCTGGATGGACAGGGCTGTCCCCTCCACAAACTCCGGCGGGGTCACCCGGTACGCCAGCAGCACGGCGTCCCCTGCTGCGGCGCGGCGGGTGGCAACATCCACCGCCGTGCCATCCTGTAACAGAATGCGCTTGAGGTAGGTCTTTTGCGGGTTTTGCAGCACGTTCAGCGCGGCTTGCTCTCGCAGCGATTCCGCAAACTGCGCATAGCCGATATTACCATCCGTATATTCGCACAGTGATTCTCCATTTTCGTCCAGCACGGCAATGCCGGTAAGCCAGAGGGGCTCCGTTTCTGCCCGGAGGCTTTCGGGGTCGTAGAGATCCAAGGTATCATTTTCGGCCAGCTGCCGCACCGAGACCGCCATCCGGCGCAGCGACTTTGCGGTGATGGTATCGTTATATTTTTCGTAGCTGGTGGACTGCACCTTTACAAAGTTGATGGTGCGGTCAAAGTATTCCTCGGTAGCGCGCATGGACTCCCGCCCGGAGAAGAGGGTCACTGCCAGCAAAAGCAGCACCCCCATCAGCAGGTAGAGCGCCGCCACCCGCATATTGGGCGTGAACGTTTTCTTGTTACGGTTCAAGGGCGTCCACCTCCAGATATTTTTCCGGGTCCGGCAGATACTTGCCTACGATCTGCTTCATCGTGCCGTCGGCGCGCATGGCGGCAAAGGTCTCGGTCAGCTTTTCGTCCAGCCCGCGGGTGTCGTTCAGCGCAAAGGCTACGCCGATGCCGGTGACCAGCAGCGGCTCCTCCAGAATGCGGAAATTGGCATTGCAATCCTGCATATACCGCAAAATGGCGGCCTCGTGGGCGGCAATGGCGTCCACATAGCCGCAGTTCAGCATGGCGTACTGCACGCTGCGGTCCTCGGCGCTCAGCAGTTCACCAAACTGCGGGATGCGGGGGTCGGTGCCGCCAAGGAAAATCTCTTCCGGCTTGGTGGTGCTTTGCACCATCATGGTCTTGCCCGCAAGGTCGGCAAGCGTTTCAATGCCGCTATCGGCATTGACCGCCACCACCTGACGGCTGACCATATACGGCCCTACCCAGCGGTACAGCTGCTCCCGCCCATCCATGGAAAAGCAGCTCCAGATGCAGTCAATGGCGCCGCTTTCCACCAGCTTTGTTTTCTGCTCCCAGTCAATGATCTCAAACCGCACCGCATACCCCATGCGGGCAAAGGCTTCGGTGGCAATGTCCACATCAATGCCGGTGGGGGTGCTGTCATTGCTCAGGTAGACAAAAGGCGGGTAGGAATCGCTGCCTACCGTAAGTTTGGGCAGCGCTGCCGCCGCCTGCGTTTTGCCGCAGGCGGTCAGCCCGGCTGCCGCTGCCGCCGCGCACACTTTTAAAAAGGTGCGGCGGGGTATTTTATGGTTGGATCTCTGGTTTGTCACGCGTAATTTTCCTCACATTACCATTGTAAAATATCCTGCTTCAGTTCCCCCTGCACGTCCAGTAAGCACTGGATCAGCAGCGGGTTGAACGCCCCGCACGCGCCGTTTGTGATCATCTGGACAGCAGTCTCGTGCGGGAACGCCTTTTTGTAGCACCGCTCGCTGGTCAGCGCATCGTACACATCCGCCATGGAGACCAGCTGCGCACTGATGGGGATATCGTCCCCTTTCAGCCCGTCCGGGTAGCCCTTGCCGTCCCAGCGCTCGTGGTGCCAGCGGGCGATCTCGTAGGCAGTCTGCAAAAGCGGCTGGTCTGCAAAGCTTTCGGTCTTTTGCAGCATCTCTGCACCCAGCATACTGTGGGTCTTGATCACCGCAAATTCCTCTGCGGTCAGCTTGCCGGGCTTGTTTAGAATGGCTTCGTCAATGCCGATCTTACCGATATCGTGCAGCGCCGACGCCAGCGGGATGTTATCCTGCTGCTCGGGGGTCAGGTCGTAGCGGCTGGTCAGCTCCATCAGCCGGTGCAGCAGCGTCTCGGTGATGATGCGGATGTGCCGCACATGAGAGCCGGACTCGCCGTTGCGGAACTCCACGATCTGGCTCAGCACGCCCACCAGCACATCGGTGTTCTTTTCCCGCGCACGGATCTGGTCAGACACCATCTGCACCAGCCGCCGCTGCTTGGCGTACAGCTTGATGGTGTTGGACACCCGGCGGTAGACGATCTTTGCGTCAAAGGGGCGGTTGACATAGTCGCTGGCACCCAGCTCGTAGGCCTTGCGGATGGCTTCCTCCGAGTCGTCACTGGAGATCATGATCACCGGCACGTCCTCGATGGTGTGGTTGGTGTTCATGGTGCGCAGCACCTCAAAGCCGTCCATGACCGGCATATTGATATCCAGCAGCACCAGCGAAATCTGCCCGGCGTTTGCCCGCAGCAGCTCCAGACACTGCTTGCCGTTCTCGGCTTCCAGAATGCGGTAGTCATCGCCCAGAATGCCGGCAAGCATCATGCGGTTCATCATGGAATCGTCCACCAGCAGGATCACGGGCTTTTCCCCTAAGACATCCTTCTGTGCAGCCAACCGGCTGTCCTGTGTGTCCACCGCCACGGCGTCCTTGTGGTTTTTGGCCTGATACATTATAAGATCTGCCCGGCGCACCACGTTCTCCATAGGGTCGGCAAGGGTCTGCAGCGCGCCGCCGATGCTCAGCGACAGCCGGAAATGGGGGTAGCCCGGCACCACCGTTTGCTGCACGGCGGTGCGGATCTGCTCCAGCTTTACCTTGAAATAATCCGCCGGGATGCCGGGCAGCACCAGCAAAAACTCGTCGCCGCCGTAGCGGATCAGCAGATCTGTTTCCCGGATGCAGCTGCGGATGGCCTTTGCAACGGTTTCCAGCGCCAGATCTCCGGCGTGGTGGCCGTAGGTATCGTTGCAGATCTTGAAATCGTCGATATCCATCAGGGCGATGCCTGCCGGGCCGAGGTTATTGCGCACCACTTCCTCGTAAAAGCGGCGGTTGTAGGTGCCGGTCAGGGCGTCGTGGTTCAGCCGCTGCCGGTAGCGCTTTTCTTTTTCCATGCTCCGGGCGGCGGTCTGGGCAAACTGCGCCTTCTGCTCCTCCATCTGCTGCATCATCCGCAGCAGATTATGGTTGGCGGTTTCCAGCGCCTCCCGCTGGGTACGGTTCTGCTGTTCCAGCTTTTCCCGCAGTTCCATATAGGGGGTGATATCCGTGATCGTGCCCACGATATAGCCTTTGCCGTACCATTCCACCTGATTGGCAGCGTTGGTGACCCAGCGGTAGCCGTTTTTGCCCAACAGCCGAAAGATGTTGTCGCCATTCTTGGCGTAAGTCGCGCTGTTTTCCGCGTTCCGGTAGCGCAGCCCGGCCGCCAGATCATCCGGATGCACCAGCGCGGTGTAGCGGTTATCGAACCTTGCCGCAAACTCTGCCCGCCCCCAGCCCAGTATCTCCAGAAAGCGGTCGCTGATATAAATAAAGGGATAGCCTTTTTCCGGGTCATCCGCACAACAGTGGAAGCCGCCCGGTATATTCTGTGCATAGCGTTCCAGCCGCAGAAATCCTTTTTTTATTGTCTCGTCTGTTTCCATTTTACCTTTCCTGCCTTTTTCTCCGCGCATTGCAGCACGCAGTACCCCCTGTTACCGCAATTTCAAACTTTACCTTCCTGTACACCCTGCTTTTGGGCACACTGTAACAGTGTAATTCTATTATCAAAACTGCCTAGATGCAAGCATTTTTTGCCAGTTTGGCCAATGGAAAGGCAGGTAAGGCAACGCAAAAAAGCCGCCGCACAAAAAGTGCAGCGGCTTTGCGGGGCGTCACCTCACAGCCAGCGCTCTGCGATGATCCACCACATACCGGGCAGGTTGATCCGACCCAGCAGATGCTCCAATACGATCAGCATGGTATTCTCCTTTCAGACCGTCCGTTTCAGCCGAACAGCCCCTTCAGTAAAAACAGAAGCAGCTTAGTCAAGCTGCCGCCGCCCAAAAGGCTGAGCAGCGGCCCAAGGCCTTGAAACATGGGAGGTTTGCTCCTTTCGTTTCATTCCGTCCCGACTGCTGCCGGGTGCCGGTCTGCCTTATATACGAACCAGCCCGCTGCAGGATTGCAAATGCCGTGGTGGTAAATATTGGGAGTATTGCAGCTGCCGTCTGCCTTTACGACCCCTTCCCGTGAAAAAGTTGCTCAGAAACGCCCGCAGGCGTTTCTGAGCAACAAATCAAAAATACTATTTCCGCTGAAAATGCCCATAGCAGCGCGGAGGGCATTCCAAATCGTCTTACTTAAAATGCTTCCATGCCGGGGTAGACGGCGCTTTCGCCCAGCTGCTCCTCAATGCGCAGCAGCTGGTTGTACTTTGCCACACGCTCGGTGCGGCTGGGCGCGCCGGTCTTGATCTGGCAGGTGTTCAGCGCCACCGCCAAGTCCGCAATGGTGGTGTCCTCGGTCTCGCCGGAGCGGTGGGAGCTGATGGCGTTGTAGCCGGCCTTGTGTGCCATTTTGATGGCTTCCAAGGTCTCGGAGACAGAGCCGATCTGGTTCAGTTTGATCAGGATAGCGTTGCCCGCACCCAGCTGGATGCCCTTTGCCAGACGCTCGGTGTTGGTCACAAACAGGTCGTCGCCCACCAGCTGCACCTTGCCGCCCAGCTCGTGGGTCATCTGCTGCCAGCCCTCCCAGTCCTCTTCGTCCAGACCGTCCTCGATGGAGATAATGGGGTACTTTTCCACAAGGCTCTTCCAGTGTGCGATCAGCTCGGCAGAGGTGAACTCGGTGCCCGCCTTGGGCAGCTTGTAAAAGCCCTTGCCCTTGGGGCTCTTCCACTCGGAGGCAGCGGCGTCCATTGCCAGCATAAAGTCCTTGCCCGGCAGATAGCCCGCCTTTTCGATGGCTGCCAGAATGGTCTCGATGGTCTCCTCATCGCTGGAAAGGTTGGGTGCAAAGCCGCCCTCGTCGCCCACGGAGGTAGCCAGCCCCTTGGACTTCAGGATGGCAGCCAGCGCATGGAATACCTCGGCGCACCAGCGCAGCGCTTCCTTAAAGGAGGGTGCGCCCACCGGCATGATCATGAACTCCTGCGTGTCCACGGTGTTGGCGGCGTGTGCGCCGCCGTTCAGGATGTTCATCATGGGCACAGGCAGGCGGTTGCCGTTCACGCCGCCCAGAAAGCGG
>OMEV01001058.1_pt1 | contig 13112 bp, 10 predicted proteins | sample 1645491 | NCBI WGS metagenome assembly OMEV01 (sample SAMEA103958122, study PRJEB25191) | human gut metagenome | biome: human-associated habitat [ENVO:00009003]; feature: intestine environment [ENVO:2100002]; material: feces | place: Germany | collected 2013/2015
TATCTTGTTAGGTAGTAAAAATGTAGCAACAATATGTCATTTGTCTGTCGATAAATGTACAGGTGAAATAATTGAAAAATATACGTTGATAGATGATAATATACATAACTCTTATCCCTTGATTATTAGAGGTGATACTCTTGATGAGGTTTATATTGTTCCTGAAAATTCGTATTCTACAGAACTTAATGTTTATAAGTATAATACTTTGTTACATTCTTGTGAACATTTCAGTACTATGCTTCCTGTTGCAGTTGCGGATGCTACAATCTTGCCTTATAATGGAGCCTTTTATCTTTTTGCAACTTCAAGAAATGCATATAATAAGGATTTGTATATGTGGACTTCAAATAATAGATTATATGGATACGATTTGTCTCCAATATTAATAAAATCTAATTTGTTTGGGAGCAGAATGGCTGGTGATTTCATGTACGTAAATAATACTGTATACAGACCAGCTCAGGATTGTTTACAAGGGTATGGTAAAGGTATTATTCTGTATAAAGTTGAGGATATTTCAGATAAGTCCTATAATGAAACAAAAGTAATATCCCTTTATCCTGATTCCTCGTCATATTACTCGGATGGTTTGCACACGATAAATTTTTATAAAAGCATATGTGTTATAGATGGTTATAAGAATCACTATATTCCTTTTCAGAAAATATATCGTAAATTATTTGATAAGTATAGATCATGAATATCTTGTTTATTAGTTTATTAGATCCTTCTGAATCAGGTAGTGGCAATCAAAAAGTCACTTTGTTGTCTGCCAAATATTTGTCTAGTGTTGGAATTCATTGTTTTATAGCTTATTTTAAAGATTCTGAATATAGTTCCTCTCAATTAGTCTTTGATGCGAAATTTAAAATTGATTATAATGATTTAGATGGTTTCCGTTCTTTTCTTATTGATAATGAGATTTCTATTATTCATAATCAGGCATCAAGAGCTGTTAATATGAAATTCCTTGGTCAAGCTGTTGCGGGATTAAAAGTGAAAATTATATCAGTTTTGCATAATCTTCCAGGAACAGAGAATATTAGATATAATAAGCAATCTCTTTTGTTTCAAGTTCTTAATAGGCGGATTTCTTTTAAGTGGCTTATTTATCTTTTATTGTTATTCTTCTACCCTATTACTCGTTTTCTAGTTAAATATACTACCAAAAGGAAGTATAAATCTATCTATAAATACTCAGATGCTTTAGTTCTCCTATCTGATGCTTATATACCCATTTATAGATCTATTGCTAATTTGAAGGATTCTTCTAAGATGGTCTCAATTCCCAATTTTCTCTCATTTGATTATGTTGAGCGTAACTATTCTAAAACAAATGAATTGCTAATTGTGGCTCGATTTGATGAAATATCTAAGCGTATATTACTAGCATTAAAAATTTGGAAACATTTTTTATCTACTTATGACGTGAGAGATTGGTGTTTAACTATAGTTGGTTATGGAGAGTGGGAATCTGTTTATAAAGACTTTATAAATAAAAATGATATTGTAAATGTGAAATTGGTTGGGCGTGATGATTCAAAGAAATATTTTGAACGTTCGTCAATACTAATGTTTACCTCTTTATTAGAAGGTGCTCCACTAAGTCTGCTTGAAGCTATGCAGATGAAAGTAGTCCCTATTGCTTTTGATGATTGTATGGCTATTCGAGGTTTCTTAATTAATGATGTTAATTCAAAAGTTATTAAGTCTTTGGACATATCTGAATATTCTCGCTCGATTTATGACTTAATTACTAATGAAAAATTGCGTTGTAAACTTTCAGAGAATGCTTTTAATTGTCTCCATTATTTTACTGTAAAAAATGTTATGCTAAGGTGGGTGGATTTGTATAATAGTTTGTTGAAATAATATATAATTATGTGTCACGAAAATTTTATTATTGGATACACTTCTGGAGTGTTTGATATGTTTCATATTGGTCATTTAAACATACTAAAACGAGCTAAGGAATTGTGTGATTTTTTAATTGTTGGTGTTAGTACCGATGAATTGGTAAGAGAGTATAAGCATAAAAGTCCTATAATCTCTTATGATAATCGTAAGGCAATTGTTGAGGCTTGCAAATATGTAGATAAAGTAGTTCCTCAAGTTAATCGAGATAAAATGTCTGCTTATCATCGTTTGCATTTCGATGTGATGTTTGTTGGTGATGACTGGAAAGGTAATTCTTTGTTTCAGGAAGTAGAAGCTGAGTTGAATAAGAATGGAGCTAAAGTTGTTTATTTTCCTTATACTAAAGGTATTTCTTCTACTATATTGCGTGATAAACTAGTTTAAATTACTACTATGAATGTTGATATTAAAGATTTTCAATATAAAATATTAGAAATAGCGTTTTATTTTGATGAGTTTTGTAAGAAATATGATATAGAATATTATTTAATGGGTGGAAGTGCTTTAGGTGCTGTTAGGCATCATGGCTTTATTCCATGGGATGATGATTTTGACGTTTTTATGACTTTTAATAATTATCATAAGTTCCTTCATTATGCTTCTATACATCTTGATACAGAAAAATTTCATCTTCAAAGAGAAAATTCTACTGAGTGGCCTTTGTTTTTTTCTAAGTTAAGAATGAATGGAACAACTTGTATTGAAAAAGGATATAATAAAATGCATCAAGGTATTTATATTGATATAATGTGTTTGTATAATGTATCACCTAATAAGTTTGTTCGTTATATTCAATATTTATCCGCTCAAATTTTAAAAGCTACATCTCTTTATTTGGTAGATTACGATTCTGATAGCTTTTTCAAGAAAGTATTTATTAATTCTTGTCATTTTGTTGTAGGTACTACAGCAAAAAACTTTTTATTCAAAATATTGAATCACTTTTCAACTAAAAATACGTTACTTGTTGGCCATTTTTTTGGAAAGGCTCCGTTTCCCAAAACGAGTTTTCCTCGTAAATGGTTAGGAATTCAGCGCTATGTGAATTTTGAGAATCTCCTTTTACCTATTCCTTTTGAAGCAGAAAAATATCTTTCTCTTAGGTATGGTAGCGATTTTATGAAAATCCCTAATTCTGATATTTTTACAGAATATCCTATTCATGCAGTTTTTGTTGATATACATAATGATTATACAATTTATAAAGACAAGTTTAATTCTTAATTATCTTAGCTTTAGCTGATTACTTAACTGAAAAATCTTTTCTTTATCATGAAAGTAGTACTTCTTGCAGGAGGTTTCGGTTCTCGTATATCTGAGGAATCTCAGTTCAAGCCGAAGCCAATGATTGAGATTGGTGGTATGCCAATCTTGTGGCACATTATGAAAGAGTATGCCTATTATGGTTATACCGAGTTTATCATTTGCGCCGGTTATAAACAGGAATATATTAAGGAGTGGTTCGCCAACTATTTCCTTCATAACTCTGATGTGACTTTCGACTATCGTGGTGGCAACAACGAAATGACCGTTCATCAAACTAATATGGAGCCTTGGAAAGTCACAGTCGTTGATACGGGCTACAACACTATGACTGGAGGTCGTATTAAGCGTATCCAGAGATATATAGAGAATGAGACTTTCTTGATGACATACGGCGATGGTGTTTGTGATGTAGAAATTGATAAATTGGTGGAGTTTCATAAGAGCCATGGCAAGCTTGCGACCCTTACGGCCGTCAAGATAGCACAAGATAAAGGAGTCTTAGATATTACTAAAGATCAAGCCGTAAGGGCTTTTCGGGAAAAGAACGCCTCTGATGGCGCTCCTATTAATGCCGGCTACATGGTGTTGGAACCCGAGGTTTTTGATATGCTGGAAGGGGGTGACTCTTGTGTCTTCGAAAAGACCGCACTAGTCAAGTTGGCGCAAGAGGGTCAGTTGATGTCTTACATCCATACTGGTTTTTGGCAGTGCATGGATAATATACGTGAGAAATCTATGCTTGAAAAACTGCTTGCCGAGGATAAAGCTCCTTGGAAGCGTTGGGAGCGCTCTGTTCCGGAAATACCAGATTACGCAAAATAATAAGTTATCATACGAATGGGAAATATATTGGATTTTTATAAAGGCAAGAGGATTTTCCTTACAGGCCATACCGGCTTTAAGGGCTCTTGGATGTGTAGGATGCTCGCTAATGCCGGAGCGATCGTTACAGGATATTCACTGAAAGCCCCAACAGAACCATCGCTATTTCGAATTGCCAATATTGAAGATGACATACATTCCGTGATTGGCGATATACGAGATTATACCTCTCTAAAGAAGGCTTTTGATGAGTCTCAACCAGAAATTGTACTGCATCTTGCCGCTCAGCCCATTGTTAGAGATTCTTATAAAGATCCTGCCTATACCTACGAGACAAACGTGATGGGTACCGTGAATATTCTTGAGTGTGTTCGCAATAATTGTTGTGTGAAGTCTTTCTTGAATGTCACTACGGATAAAGTGTATTTGAATAGGGAGTGGAGTTGGGGCTATAGGGAGAATGAGGAATTGGATGGGTATGATCCTTATTCAAATTCCAAATCCTGTTCGGAGCTGGTGACTCATAGCTACAAGCGTTCTTTCTTCACAAATATTGATGGTCTGCCTATTATTCCTATTTCTACTGCTAGAGCGGGTAATGTGATAGGTGGTGGAGATTTCGCCAATGATAGAATAGTACCTGATTGTATCCGTGCGGCTGTAAAACATGAGGATATTGTTGTGCGTAATCCATACTCTACCCGTCCTTATCAACATGTTCTAGAACCTTTGTATGCTTACCTGCTGATAGCGATGAAGCAATATGAGGATATCGGTTTTGCGGATTATTATAATGTAGGTCCCGATGATGTGGATTGTTTTCAAACAGGCGCTCTTGTTGAGCTATTTGTGAACAAGTGGGGCGAAGGTATGAGGTGGGTGAACAAGTATGACGGTGGTCCTCACGAGGCTAATTTCTTGAAGCTTGATTGCTCTAAATTGAAAAAGACTTTTGGATGGAGCCCTCGATGGAATCTGGATGAGGCAATGGAAAAGATTGTTGAATGGAGTAAGGTTTGGCTAGCAGGTGGGGATGTTCGTGTTTGTATGGATAAACAGATAAATGAATTTTTAAACGTATAACGATAATATGAAGAACGTAATCGTCACAGGGGGCAATGGTTTTATAGGTAGTTCACTTATAAAGAAATTGATAGAAAAAGGTACTAGGGTTGTTGCTGTTGATATTACCTTTCATGGCAATCGTTTGCCTGATTCAAATCTTATTACGAGGATAGAATCAGGGGTGAATACATCTCTAGTCGAAAGACTGCCAGTAATTGAATATGACTCTTTCTATCATTTTGCGTGGAAAGGTGTAAATGGGGCTGATAAAGCAGATCCTACGGTTCAATTATCAAATATTCAGATGGCAGTAGATTGCGCTAATATTTGCAAGAGGCTAAATGTGAAAAAATTTCTTTGTGCGGGTACTGTAGCGGAGAATGTAGCATTTAGTTTGTCGCATCTGAAAAAAACGACTGGTGGAATGATGTATGGTGTGGCTAAGCATGCTTGCAGAATAATTTTGGAAGATTATTGCAAGAATATCGCTCAACAGTTTGTGTGGATGCAGTTCTCAAATATATACGGTGTAGGTAATAAAACGGGCAATTTGGTTAGTTATACGTTAGGTGAGTTGATGGCTGGTAAAGAAGCAGCATTTGGTCCTGCTTTACAACCATATGATTTTATTTATGTGGATGATCTTATAGAAGCTGTATATCGTCTAGGCTTTAAGGAAACTAATAAGCCATTCTATTATATAGGCTCTGGCAATCCTAAAGTCTTGAAAGATTATCTTATTCGTATAGGAGAACTAGTTGGTTGCGCAGATAAGGTAGGGATAGGAGTCCGTGAAGATGATGGTGTAAAGTATACAATGGATATGTTTGACAATAGTAACTTGGTTAGTACTATTGGAGAATATGCGTCTATAGACTTTGATAAAGGCATTAATAAAACTATTAATTGGCTTAAAAACTCTTTGATGTTATAGCGGAATTAGTCATGATACAGAAATTTGAATTCAAGGGACTTGATATGAAGGGGGCATATGAGATAACTCCCTTCTATGCCACAGACGAACGTGGTGGCTTTATAAAGGATTACAATATTGATGCATTTAAGCAAAATGGTATAGATCATGAACTTAAAGAGGTGTTCTATACCATTAGTAAAAAGGGTGTAATTCGTGCGATGCACTTCCAGCTTGTTAAACAGCAAGCCAAGCTTGTTCGTTGTATAAGTGGCCATGTGTATGACGTAATCATAGATCTTCGCCCTGATTCGCCAACATTTGGTAAATGGCAAGGTTTTGATCTGACCGGAGAGAATCAGAAGGCTCTATACATACCTCAGTATTTTGGCCACGGCTATTTGGTGCTGGAGGATTCTGTCGTTAGCTATAAATGTGGTGAGGTGTTTTATGGTGAAGGTGATGCCGGCATAATGTATAATGATCCGGATATGGCTATAGAGTGGCCTTTCGATAAGATTGGCGGTATTGAGAAATTGATCATTTCTGACAAGGATAAAAACTTGATGAGTTTGAAGGAATATATAGAAAAAGTACAATAGCTGATGGATAAGCGACTTTCTATTTATGTTAGTTCTCCTGATTCGTATTCTGATGTGCTTGCCGTATTTTTAAAAGGGTATCGGAGATATTGGAGTGATTGTCCCTATGAGTTTATTCTAACCACCAATACCAAATCGTATGAAGGTATTACTTGTATATGCAATAATAAGCAAAATGATACTTGGGTTGAGCGTACTATAGCGGCTTTGCCAGTTATAAAATCGAAGTATGTAATGTTGATGTGTGATGACATTATCTTGAGTGACAATGTTGACAATTCATTAATAGAGCGGTTACTTGACTATATGGATAGCCACGAGATAAGGTATTGTAATTTAGGCCCTACTCCTAAAGGATCTAAAATTAAATCTTTTCCTTTATTGCGTAGTGTCAATAAGCAAATCCCCTATGCTATCAATCTTCAATTTGGAATATTTCGAAAGGATCTTTTTGTTGAGCTGTTAGGCGATGGCTCTCTTAGTGCATGGGATATTGAAAACTCAATAAATGAACAAGCCGCTGTTGCTCCATCAGAGGATTATAAAGATGTGGTGGCAGTTTCAGAATATATCTTGCCATATATACATGGAGTATATAAAGGTAAATGGATTAGGCATGCTGTTGAAAATTTGAGTAGATTGAGCTTGTATATAGATTCTGGTAGAGGCATTGTTCCTCTCTCTCAACAGATAAAGATTGATATGACTAATTGGCTTCAGTGGAAAATATCACCTAAGCAACGGAGAGCGCTAAAAAATGTCTTAAGTAGAGTGGGTATGAAATTTGCAACGAAGAGATGAGCTGGTGTAATGTGGTTATGAAGAATGTTTATGTTTTTTAATTCTGTAAATCAGAGAGTTGTTTTTTTTATGAGGCAGATTAGGATCATGAGAATGAGAAAGATAGATTTGAGACAGTTCTTTACGTACAGACTCTGTAAAGAGTCAATCTTCAAGTGTTCCGGATACATCTTATATGTACATATAGAAATTTTTCTTATATAATACTTTTCCTGAAAGTCTATGTTATTTTCCGTATTACTTTCTTTATATCATAAAGAGAGCCCACTATTTTTACGTCAAAGTCTGACCAGTATCTTCACGCAAACGCTATTGCCTATAGAAGTTGTCTTGGTGGAAGATGGTCCTTTGACGGATGAGCTGTATGCGGTCATAAAAGAATTCACAAGCCAGCATCCTGAGTTAAAAGTGATTTCTTTGCCCACCAACCGAGGTCTCGGCAAGGCTCTTAACGAGGGGCTGAAGCATTGTTCGTATGACCTTGTGGCTCGTATGGACACGGATGATATCGCTAAGCCGGATCGTTTTGAGAAGCAATTGGCGATATTTTTGGAACATCCGGAAATTGATGTAGTGGGGGCTTGGATCGATGAGTTTGAAGGGGAGGTATCAAATGTACTTTCCATGCGGAAAGTGCCGGAGCAGCATGAAAATATCTTGAGGTTTGCCAAGGGAAGGTGTCCGGTGAACCATCCGGTGGTGATGTTTCGGAAGTCGGCCGTGCTAAAGGCTGGAGGATATAAGCATTTTCCTTTGTTCGAGGATTATTATCTGTGGGTACGGATGCTGATGAATGGTGCCCGGTTCTATAATATACAAGAGAGCCTGCTCTTTTTCCGCTTCTCGCCGGATATGTTTCGGCGGCGGGGAGGATGGCGGTATGCCGTAACGGAAGTGAGGTTGCAGGCGCTGTTTTACAAGATGGGTTTTATCGGCTTTTTCTCCTTGCTAAAGAATGTCTGTATTCGCTTAGTGACCCGTCTTCTCCCTAATGGCTTGCGTTCGTTGCTCTATAAGAGGCTCATCCGGGGGTAAATAGCTTTTTGTCCTCATCCACAGTATCGCTCACGGAAGGTGTCTCAAATATCAAATAACATTTTATCAATAGTCATTTTTATGGCTGGCAGATTATTTTTCATCACATCAAACACTATAACAGCGTCTATATCGAAATAATGATGTGCTATAATGTCTCGCATTCCCATAACTCCTTCCATGTTCACGGACAATGTCGCTATCGCTATAAACCATTGGCAGTACTTGCTTGTTTAATAGCCATTATTACGTTAATAAAATAGAGAATATGAGAACAAATGATTCAAAAACATCCGTAGACTCTAAATTGGAGGAGATGGAGGAAAAGTATCCTGTAGAGCAAATCGCTGTTAAAAATGAGAAGAAAATAACGGCCAAGGATGTAAAGGAGGCTGTGAAAGAGATTAATCCCGATACGGACAGCTTGGGTAGCAGAGGGTAAAACGTATTTTAATTTGCTTAAAAGAATAATTATTAAGATTTATAGTATTATCTTTGTGGTTGCGGTTTGTAATAAACCGAGGTATAAAGATTGGTAAATCTAGCAAATTAAATAATAAAGATGTATAGAACAAGAACTTGTGGCGACTTGCGCCTTGCGGATGAAGGTCTGGTGGTTACACTGGCCGGTTGGGTGCAGAAAACCCGCAAAATGGGAGGAATGACATTTGTCGATATCCGCGACCGTTATGGTATTACTCAGTTGGTATTTAATCAGGAGGTTGATGCAGCTCTTTGCGAAAAGGCGAATAAACTGGGCCGTGAATTCGTGATTCAGGTTACGGGTACGGTTCGTGAGCGTTCCAGCAAGAATGCGCATATCCCGACAGGTGATATTGAGTTGATCGTTTCTGAATTAAATGTCCTGAACACTGCGCTTACCCCTCCGTTCACGATCGAGGAGGAGACAGATGGCGGTGATGACTTGCGTATGAAATATCGTTATCTGGACTTGCGTCGTGCTTGCGTTCGTAAGAATCTGGAACTTCGTCATAGAATGGCGTTCGAGGTTCGCCGCTATTTGGATGAGCAAGGTTTCTTGGAGGTAGAGACTCCGGTTCTTGTAAATTCTACCCCGGAGGGTGCCCGTGACTTCGTGGTTCCTTCCCGTATGAACCCGGGACAGTTCTACGCTTTGCCTCAGTCTCCACAGACCTTGAAGCAATTGTTGATGGTTTCCGGTTTCGACCGTTATTTCCAGATCGTAAAATGTTTCCGTGACGAGGATTTGCGTGCGGATCGCCAGCCGGAGTTCACGCAGATCGACTGTGAGATGAGCTTCGTGGAGCAAGAGGATGTCTTGAATATGTTCGAGGGCATGGCGAAACATTTGTTTAAGGTAATCCGTGGTGTCGAGTTCAAGGAGTCGTTTATGCGTATGACTTGGCAAGATGCTATGAAACAATATGGTAGCGATAAACCGGATTTGCGTTTCGGCATGAAGTTCGTCGAGTTGATGGACATCATGAAAGGCCATGGTTTCTCCGTATTCGATAACGCTGCTTACATAGGGGGTATCTGTGCGGAAGGTGCTGCAAGCTATACCCGTAAACAACTGGATGCGCTGACTGAATTCGTGAAACGTCCGCAGGTAGGTGCTAAAGGTTTGGTTTACGCCCGTGTGGAAGCGGATGGTAACGTGAAATCAAGCGTAGATAAATTCTATAGCCAAGAGGTTCTTCAAGAAATGAAGAATGCGTTCGGCGCTAAGCCGGGTGATTTGATTTTGATTCTTTCCGGCGACGATGCGATGAAGACTCGTAAGCAACTTTGCGAGTTGCGTTTAGAGATGGGTAATCAATTAGGCCTTCGTGACAAGGATAAGTTCGTTTGCTTGTGGGTAATCGACTTCCCGCTGTTCGAATGGAACGAGGACGATCAACGTTTCTACGCTATGCACCATCCGTTTACCTCTCCGAATCCGGATGATATACCGTTGTTGGACACGGATCCGGGCGCTGTTCGTGCGAATGCGTATGATATGGTTATCAATGGCGTTGAAGTGGGTGGTGGTTCTATCCGTATCCACGACAGCCAATTACAGGATAAGATGTTCAAGCTGTTAGGATTCACCGAAGAAAGAGCGCAAGAGCAATTCGGTTTCTTGATGAATGCGTTCAAGTACGGAGCGCCTCCTCATGGAGGTTTGGCTTATGGCTTGGATCGTTTCGTGTCTTTGTTCGCCGGTTTGGATTCTATCCGCGACTGTATCGCTTTCCCGAAGAACAATTCTGGACGAGATGTTATGCTCGATGCTCCGGGTGTCTTGGATCCGGCCCAGTTGGACGAACTGAATTTGATCGTTGATATCAAGAAATAATCCAATCTGAAATTCCATTCGAATGGGAATCTTATTCCATCTGAATGGAATTTTCTTTTCTTCCGAAAGGAATTACTTTTTCTCCCGAACATAAATCAAAAGATATTTAGCATGGTAAAGGTTAAAGATATATTGAGAGAAATCGAGCATTACGCCCCGCTGCCGCTTCAAGAAGGTTTTGACAATGCGGGTGTGCAAGTTGGCGACGTGAACCAGCATGCGACGGGTGTGTTGCTATGCCTAGATGTTACCGAGGAGGTGCTTGATGAAGCGATCGAGATGGGATACAACCTGATCATCTCTCATCATCCTTTGGCCTTTAAGTCGTTTAAGTCGTTGACTGGCTCCAATTATATCGAGCGTTGCATGATGAAGGCGTGTAAGTATGATTTGGTGGTTTATGCCGCCCATACCAATCTTGATAATGCCGTAGGAGGCGTGAATTACCGTTTGGCAGAGTTGATCGGCTTGCAAAATGTACGGATCTTGAGCCCCCAAAAAGGCGCTTTGCTGAAGTTGGTGACGTTTGTCCCCGAGGCTTATGCCGAGATCATGCGGAATACCTTGTTCAATGCCGGTGCGGGAAGTATCGGGAACTATGATGCTTGCAGTTATAATTTACATGGCGAGGGAACATTCCGTGCCAATGCGGGATGCAATCCGTTTTGTGGTGAGATCGGCGAGTTGCATGTAGAGAAAGAGGTGCGTATCGAGATGATCCTTCCGGCATTCAAGAAGACGGCGGTGACCCGTGCCCTGTTATCCGTTCATCCGTATGAGGAGCCGGCTTTTGATTTTTATTCGTTATCAAACACATGGGAACAGGCAGGTTCCGGTGTAGTGGGAGAGTTGCCTGCCGAGGAAGATGAGTTGAGTTTCTTGTTGCGGATCAAGGCCCTGTTTAACGTCGGTTGCGTGAAGCATTCCCCATTTACTGGTAAGCCTATCCGAGAGGTCGCTATCTGCGGAGGCAGCGGCGCTTTCTTGATCAAGGACGCTATCGCGTATGGTGCCGATGTCTTTATAACGGGGGAGGCGAAGTACAACGATTTTTACGATGTGGAGGACCGGATTCTACTGGCGGTTATCGGTCATTATGAATCGGAAATCTGTACAAAAGACATATTTTATAACATAATATCGAAAAAATTCCCTACCTTTGCGGTACATTTTTCGAATGTTAATTCAAACCCAGTAAAATATTTATAGAATGGCTACAGATAAACAATCAGCTGAAAAGGAATATACGGTTGAAGAAAAGCTTTCTACGCTGTATCAACTTCAGACGATGATGACTGAAATTGATAAGATCAAGACCCTTCGTGGTGAGCTTCCTCTGGAGGTTCAAGACTTGGAGGACGAGATCGCAGGACTGGAAACACGTCTCCAGAACTATCAGGCGGAGATCAAGGAGTTTGAGGCTTCTGTTGTTGAGCAAAAGCATAAGATCACGGAATCTACCACATTGATAGATCGCTATAAGGCACAATTAGATAATGTGCGTAATAACCGGGAGTTTGATAACCTGTCCAAGGAGATCGAGTTCCAAGGTTTGGAAATTGAGTTCTCAGAGAAGAAAATCCGTGAGTTCGGAGAGGCGGTAGACGCTAAGAAAAAAGATATCGCTGAACTGACTGAGAAGCTGGAAGGCCGTAAGGCTGACTTGGTTCAGAAAAAGAGCGAGTTGGAGCAGATCATTTCCGAGACAAAGCAGGATGAGGAGAAACTTCGTGAGAAAGCGAAGAAGCTGGAAGCCACTATCGAACCTCGTTTGTTGACCGCTTTCAAGCGTATCCGTAAAGGTGCTCGTAACGGTTTGGCTGTTGTTTATGTGCAACGTGGCGCTTGCGGTGGTTGCTTTAACAAGATTCCGCCTCAGAGACAGTTGGACATCCGTTCCCGTAAGAAAGTGATCGTTTGCGAATATTGCGGACGTATTATGATCGACCCGGAATTGGCTGGTGTACAAATTGAGCATAAAGTAGAGGAAGCTCCGGCTACTACTACCAAAAGAGCAATCAGAAGAAAAACTGCTGAATAAGATACCATATTTGAATATGTATTCGAAAGCCTCGCATTATTGCGGGGCTTTTTTTATTTCTTCTAACTTTACTATCCCTTTAAACAAACCTAACCTTGAATTGTTATCTTTTCATTTCATAAAAACCTGAACTGAATATGAACATACGAGCATGGAGCATATCGCTCCTTTTGTTTCTTTCAACTGTGACTGCGGTTGGGCAAACTGCAAACTGTTACCTGAAGGCGCCTCTTCCTGATGAATGGGAGGAGAGTGGACAAGTATTTCAACAGACGCTTCCTGTGGATGATTATTGGTGGAAATCTTTCCGAGACACCAAGCTGGATT
>OMEV01001067.1_pt1 | contig 12926 bp, 13 predicted proteins | sample 1645491 | NCBI WGS metagenome assembly OMEV01 (sample SAMEA103958122, study PRJEB25191) | human gut metagenome | biome: human-associated habitat [ENVO:00009003]; feature: intestine environment [ENVO:2100002]; material: feces | place: Germany | collected 2013/2015
ATTTTTTATATTATAAGCGTTTGTTTCATTAAAACCAAAGCGCTTGTAATATAAAGGGCTGCCTATTAAAAAAGCCGCATTAAAGCCCTGTTTTACAGCTTCGTTTAAAGCATATTTCATTAATGATGTACCTACGCCGCGGCTGCGGTATTCTTTTTTTACGCTGAGCGGCGCGACAAGAACGGCTTTAACAGGTTTATTGCTGTTTAAAATTTGTCTGGTCAGCATTATATGCCCGATAAGAACATTTTTATCATAAGCAGCAAATTCCAGTTCCGGTACGTAATTGCTGCTTTTGCGCAGCTCCAAAACAAAATCCTGTTCGGTTCCGTCGCTTACTTCCGCAGTTTTAAATGCTCCTTCTACAAAAGTATAAATTTTATCGTAATCCTCTTTGTTAACTGATTTTATATCCATATTTAAACTCCTTTCTTTGCTATTATATTTTAAATTTTTTCTTACGGCAAGTAATGCGATAAATGTTTCACGTGAAACTAAAAAACTTTTTGCTTTTCTATATGTTTGGCTGTGAAAATGTGATAAAATTATTAAGAAAGTTTTAGTGAGTTTTTATGAGGTGAGTAGTTTGGTAAAAGTAATTGCAATCGCAAATCAAAAAGGTGGTGTAGGCAAAACAACAACTGCCGTTAACCTTGCAGCCTGCCTGGCGCAGAATGGGCGTAAAGTTTTAATGCTTGATGCCGATCCACAGGGCAATGCCACCAGCGGCCTTGGTTTTGATAAGCGCGATATAAAAAAATGTATATATGATACCTTAATTAATGATGTAATGATGAAAGATGTGCTTCTGCACAGCGATTATGAAAATCTGGATGTAATACCGGCAACAATTCAGCTTGCCGGTGCGGAAATTGAACTCGTAAGCCTTATGAACAGAGAAGGACGCTTAAAGAATGCGCTGGAACGCGTAAAACATGATTATGATTATGTTTTAATTGACTGCCCGCCTTCTTTGGGGCTTTTAACCATTAATGCCTTAACGGCTGCCAATTCTGTGCTTGTACCTATTCAGTGTGAATTTTATGCTCTTGAAGGTGTAAGCCAGTTAATGAATACCATTAAACTTGTGCAGCGCAACCTTAACCCGGCATTAAAGCTGGAAGGTGTTTTAATGACTATGTTCGACCAGCGTACTAATTTATCAAGCGATGTTGTTGGGGAAGTACGCAAATATTTTAATACCAAAATGTATAATACAATTATTCCACGTAATGTACGTTTAAGCGAAGCGCCTAGCCATGGGCAGCCTGTTATAGTTTATGACCCTAAATCCAAAGGCGCTCAGGTATATATGGAACTTGCCGCGGAGGTACTTGGCGATGAATAAAAAAGGTTTGGGCAAAGGGCTTGGCGCAATTTTTACGGATAATGAAACCATTGCGCCGGTTGAAGAAGTACAGCCTCATGAAAAGGAAATAGAAATTGCTGTAAGCGATATAATTCCTAATCCGCTTCAGCCGCGCAAAACTTTTGATGCCGATAAGCTTGCAGAGCTTACTGAGAGTATTAAAGAACATGGCGTTATTCAGCCGTTAATAGTTAGAAAAAACGGTGCCAAATATGAAATTGTAGCCGGTGAAAGACGCTGGCGTGCCGCTAAAACTGCCAAACTAAAAACTGTACCGGTTATTGTACGCGAATACGATAACGCTAAAATGGCAGAAATTGCCCTTGTTGAAAACATTCAGCGCCATGACCTGAATGCCATTGAAGAAGCTGAAGGCATTAAACGCTTAATGAATGAATTTGGCTTTAATCAGGAGCAGGCGGCAAAAAAAATCGGCCGCAGCCGTACAGCAGTTACTAATATTTTAAGGCTTTTGAATTTACCGGCGTCTGTGCGCGAAGCAGTTTCACGTGAAACGTTAACGATGGGGCAGGTAAAGCCGCTGTTATCGTTGGAAAACGCACAGGAACAGGAAAAGCTGGCGCAAATTATAGCCGAGCAAGGGCTTTCTGCCAGAGCGGTTGAAGAAATTGTTAAGAAAATAAAAAACGGCGAAGAAATTACATTTGAAAACGATGCTGAAAAAACTAAAAAAGAAAAAACAGCCCGTAAAAATAAGAAAACGGAAATCAGCATTTATTGCAGGGATTTTCAGAATCGTTTGATTGAACTTTTGGGAACAAAAGTAAAAATTGTGCCTAAAAACGAAAAACAGGGCAAAATAGAAATTGAATATTATTCTGCCGAAGATTTGGAAAGAATTTATGAGATATTGGAGCAGCAGCCAAAGCAGAACAAAATTAAAAGAGAAAAATTTACAGTTTAATATGTTTATGAGGGTGAAAAGATGAGCGGGGTAATAAAAGGCGTGAGCTTATTATGAGCGGCCTGGGTACAATTGCCAATGCGGCCGCAATTATATGCGGAGCACTGGCCGGGATAGTTTTACGCAGAGGCCTGCCTGAAAAATGGCAGCAGACCATTATGCAGGGTGTTGCGCTGTGTATTGTGGTAATAGGGCTGCAAATGGCTTTTAAAACAGCTAATATTGTAATAGTTGTGGTAAGCCTTGTAATAGGTTCAATTATTGGCGAATATTTTGATATTGAAGGCAATTTACAGAAATTCGGCAGCTGGATAGCTTCCAAGGTGTACCATGGAAAGGACGGCAGCTTTGCAGCGCAGCTTGCGCGCGGGTTTATATCATCTACGCTTATTTTCTGCATTGGTGCAATGGCCGTTGTCGGAGCTTTGCAGGACGGATTAAAGCAGGACCCTACAATTTTATATGCCAAAGCAACGCTTGACGGTATTATTTCAGTAATTTTAACTGCTAACCTTGGTATAGGCGTAGCGTTTTCTGCATTCAGCGTATTTATTTATCAGGGCTGCTTAACTTTGCTGGCTGCTTTTTTACAGACGGTAATGACGGAAGCGGTTTTAAACGAAATAACTGCCTGCGGCGGTGTTTTAATAACTGCCATCGGCATAAATATGCTGAAAATATTGGAAATACGCATTTCGAATCAGCTGCCTGCAATATTTATTGTCTGGCTGCTGGCATACATATTTATTTAAAACGGAGGTAATATTTTGGAGAATATCAATTTAGTGCTGCAAAATTACTTGCTGCTTGTGATTATAGTTTTACTGGCATTGGTGATAATGTTATATGTAATGTATAAAGGCCAGAAAAAAGAATTGCAGGCACTTAAAGAAAAATATGACTTTTTTACCCAGGGCGATAATGTTAACTGGGACGAACTTTTAACAAAAACTTTAACGGAAGTGCGCGCTGCCAAAGCAGAGATGCAGGCACTTGAAGAAAACCAGCAAGCAATGCGCGAACAGATGAAAGGCTGCGTTCAGAAAGTAAAACTTATGCGGTATAACGCTTTTGCCGATACCGGCAGTGATTTGAGCTATTCCTTATCTTTGCTTGATGAAAATAATAATGGCGTGGTGCTTTCAAGCATTTACGGCAGGGAAGACAACCGCACTTACGCAAAACCGATTGAAAACGGCAAATCAACTTATAATCTTTCCGAAGAAGAAAAAAAGGTATTGCCGTAAAATTTTGCTCTGAAAATTTCATGCGTTTAAATCGCTTTTAAGGCGCATAAAAAGCAAAATTAATATTCTGCTAAGCGTTGACGCAAAAATACAGTTATAAACGATTTATATGGATATAACGGCGAAAAGGCAAAATATTATATTTAGGTAAAATGTTGAGTAATTTTAAAAATTTTATATAGATATGGTATAATAATAAACACGAGGTTTGAAAATGATTTTTGATACACATATGCACTGCCAGTATTCCATAGATTCCAAAATGTCTGCTGAAGAAGCAAAAGCCGCTGCCTTACAGCAAAACCTTGGCATAATTATTACCGAACACTGGGATGAGGATTATCCTACCAATCCGGAGGCTTTTGTTTTTGATATTGAAGATTATTTTAAGCAGCTTGGCCCATACCGCAGCAAAAAACTGCTGCTTGGAATTGAGGTGGGCATGCAGGAAGAAACTGCTGCTAACGATAATCTTCTTGGCAGAAAATATCCTTTCGATTTTATTCTGGGGTCTATGCACTGTGTGAACAGGCGTGATTTATATGAAGAAAAAACATACGCCGGAAAAACCAAACAGGAAGCTGTAAAGGAATTTCTGCTGGCGACGCTTACAAACCTTAAGCTGCATGATAATTTTGACAGCTTTGCCCACATAGATTATATGTGCCGTTATATGCCTTACGACGATAAAGAACTGGTTTACGCAGAAGCGCCGGAGTTATTTGATGAAGTTTTTAAAATGCTGATAACAATGGACAAGGCAATAGAAATTAATACACGCAGGCTTGACAGTTCTGACGCGGTTAATTCTTTGCTTGTTTTATATAAAAGATTCCGCGAACTGGGCGGCAGGTATGTTACCCTTGGCAGCGATGCCCATTATAAAGAACATGTAGGCAGGCGCCTTGATATTGCCCGGGAAATAGCGGAAACGGCAGGGCTGGTTCCGGTTTATTTTGAACAACGAAAAATGCAAAGGATGATTTTTTAAATGAAATGTATACGTTTTGAAGCGAATGGCAACAAAAGAATAGGTTTTATTGACGGAGATGTAGTAAGAACTGTTTATGGCAGCCTGGAAACTTTCTGGCGTATAACAGATGAAGTTTTCCGTTTGGAAGATGTTAAACTTTTAGCGCCCTGTGTGCCTAAACAGATAATTTGCGTTGGTTTTAACTACCGCAGCCATGCTGAGGAGTTTCATGCCGAAGTACCGAAAGAACCGATGCTGTTCAGTAAGGCGGCACATACAATTATCGGCGATGGCGCTGCGATAGTATATCCCTGGCAGAGCAAAGAAGTGGTTTATGAAGCCGAACTGGGCGTAGTTATAAAAAAACGCATGCGCAACGTAAAACCGGAAGATGTAAAAGATTATATTTTGGGCTATACCTGCGCTAACGACGTAACCGCCCGCGATTTGCAGCTTGACGATGTGCAGTGGCTGCGCAGCAAATCCTTCGATACTTTCTGCCCGTTGGGACCCTGGCTTGAAACAGACCTTGACCCGACTGACTTAAGCATTAAAACATATTTGAACGGTGAACTTAAACAAAACGGCCGTACAAGCGATATGGTATATAATCCGTATGAAATTTTAAGTTATATCTCCGAGAGCATGACGCTGGATGCCGGTGATTTGGTACTGACAGGCACGCCGATGGGCTGCGGGCCGATGGTACCAGGCGATGTTGTTACGGTGGAAATTGAAGGCATCGGCAAACTGACGAATACTGTAGTAAAAGGCTGATTAAAAAGCTGACTAATATTATGTGGCTGTAAAAAAAGACGAGCTATCGTCTTTTTTTATTTGGGCAGCGTAAAAAAATTTGCAAATGTATTTTTTTAAGGGGGAAGATATATTTTGAATACAGAACAGCACTTTAAAGCGAGGATTATTATGTTTATCTGCGGCATTGCTACAATGACTTTCGGCATAGCACTGTCGTGTAAGGCTAATTTAGGTACGTCGCCGATATCGAGTGTACCCTGGGTTTTAAGCCTTTGTACGCCGTTCAGCGTGGGATTTTTAACCATAGCAATGAATTTGCTCTTTGTTGCCGTACAGCCGCTTTTACTGCGTGCTTTTTACTGGCGCGAACTGATGGGACAGGTAATAGTTACCATTCCTTTCGGCAACAGCATAGATTTTTTTATGTGGGTTTTGCAGGATTACAACCCGGATACGCTTTTTGAACGCTGGATAGCCTGCCTTGCAAGCGTGGTTATTCTCGCCTTCGGCGTATTTTTGGAAGTACGTGCTAAAATTTTTCTGGCAGCCGGTGAAGGCCTGGTAAATGTACTGGCATTTGTAAGCCATAAAAGTTTCAGCCTTATTAAAAACTGTTTCGATATTTCGCTGGTTACGCTTGCCATTATTATTGCCTTTATGGAGTTTGGCGGCTTGCACGGCGTTGGCCTTGGCACGGTGGCTGCTGCTGTTTTGGCAGGCAGAATAATTTATTTATATGAAACCTACCTGCATTTTTTTGACAAATGGAAGGTAAAAGCCTGATTATAGGCGAATAATAAAATAGATTGTTTATTATTTAAAAAGATGTTACAATGAAAATGCTGACTAATAAGTCTGACTGATTAATATACAGGCAGGGATACTTATGAAAAATATGACGGAAGGCGAACCGCTGAAATTAATAATACCTTTTATGATACCGTTGTTAATCGGCAACGTTTTTCAGCAGCTGTACAATATCGCCGATATAATTATAGTTGGGCGTACCATAGGCGTTAACGCACTGGCAGCTGTCGGCGCAACAGCACCGCTTTTTATGATGCTGGTAATTTTAACGCTGGGCATGAGCGGCGGTTTCAGTGTTGTTACGGGGCAGCTTTTCGGTGCGGGCGATTTGGACGGCGTGCGCCGGAGCGCGGCAATGTCAACTATGCTTTGCACAATGTTTGTAATTATAATGATGGCCGCCGCGGTAATGTTTATTGACCCTGTATTGGCGCTTATGAACATACCGCCGGAGCTATATGCCGACGCCAAAAGCTATGTTATGATTATTGTTTACGGCCTGATTTTTATGATGGCCTATAACATGCTTTCCAACATTCTGCGCTCGCTTGGCGACAGCAAAACACCGCTGTACTTTTTAATTGTAGCCACGCTGCTCAACATTGTTCTGGCGCTGGTATTCATTATCAACTTTGGCTGGGGCGTGCCGGGAAGCGCGCTGGCACTTGTAGTGGCGCAGGGCTTTTCCGGGCTGCTGTGCATAATTTATATTGTCAAAAAGTTTCCAGTGCTGCATGTGCGTTTAAGCGATTTTAAATGGGACAGCCGTTTTGCGTGGGAACATATCCGCATGGGCCTGCCGATGGCAGTACAGTTTTCAGTGCTTGGCCTTGGCATGATTATTATTCAGGCTATTTGCAATCAGTTCGGTTCCGAAACCATTGCTGCGTTTACTTCAGCTATGCGCATTGAACAGCTGGCCTTGCAGCCGATGATTTCATTCGGGCTTGCCATGGCTGTATATACGGCGCAGAATTTCGGCGCGCGCAAGTTTGGCAGGATAAGCCGCGGCGTAAAAAAATGCTCGCAGCTATCGCTGGCTTTCAGCCTGTTTGCAGCGGTTATAATGTATTTCTTCGGGCAGGAAATGATTGGCATCTTTCTGGATAACCCAAGCCCGAAGGTTATGGCAGAAGCCAAACAGTATCTGCATTTAAGCGTGCCGTTCTATTTCTTTTTAAGCCAGATTTTTATTTACCGCAACTCGGTACAGGGCATGGGCATTTCAATGATTCCTATGCTTTCAGGCGTGGTGGAACTGCTTCTGCGTTCTGCGGCGGCCTCGTATTTAACCATTGATTTCGGTTATACCGGCGTATGCTATGCCAGCCCGATTGCCTGGGTTGGGTCTTCTATATTTTTGTTTGCCAGCTACCATTACTTTTTAAGGCTGCTGGCGCGTAAAAATTTGGGTTTTAAACTAAAATAAATATCTGTTGGAGGTGCTGTATGGAAAACAAACAAATGCTGGAGGAATTTCTGGAGCTGGTGCAGATTCCGGTAAACTCCCGTAATGAAAGGCAGATTGCCGATGTACTTAAAGCCAAACTGGAAGCGCTGGGGCTGGAGGTTACGGAAGAAGACACCGGTGCCAAAATCGGCGGTAATGCCGGCAATATAAGGGCAGTGCTGCGCGGCACGGCAGATTGTGAGCCGCTGCTTTTTTCCGCGCATATGGACCGTGTTGCCAATAACGGTGCCATTAAACCGATTGTTGATGAGGAAAAGGGCATTGTGCATACCGACGGCAGTACGATTTTGGCTGCTGATGACGTTGCCGGACTGTGCATTATATTGGAGGCGCTCCGCAAATTAAAAGCCTCCGACAAGCCTCACGGCGATATTGAAGTGGCCTTTTCTGTATGCGAAGAATTTGGCATTTTAGGCGGCAGGCATTTTGATTTCAGCAAATTCCGCGCTAAAAGCGGCTATGTTTTCGACGCTGAAGGCGATATCGGCGGCATTGCCATTCAGGCTCCGGCCAAATGCAGCTACTGCTATAAAATTCACGGCAAAGCCTCTCACGCAGGCGAAGCTCCGGAAAAAGGCATTAACGCTATCCGCGCAGCAGCAGCTTTGATACTGGCTATTCCGGATAACAGGCAGAGCGCAAACTCCACTGCAAATATTGCTTCGGTGCATGCAGGCGGCCCGGCGCTGAACATTGTATGCGATTATGCCGAAGTAAACGGCGAAATGCGCAGTACTGATGCCGGTGAATTTGAAGCGCTGCTTAAAAAATATGCAGATGCAGTGCCCGTAATTGAAAAAGAATACGGAGTTAAAATAGATTATTCTTCGGACGTGCTTTACAAAGCCTTCTGCCTGAATGAAAGCAGCAGACCGGCGGCACTTACTGCCAAAGCCCTGCAAAAATGCGGCGTTGAGCCTAAATTTGAAAAGAGCGGCGGTGGTATGGACGCTAACCACTTTAACGCTAATGGCATTGAAACCGTAGGCATTGCGGTTGGTTATTTTAATTGCCATACCGGCGAAGAATACCTGAAATTGGAAGATTTTTACAAATGCGGCGAAATGGCAGCGCAGATTGCGTGGCTTGCAGCTGAAAAATAAAAATAACGGCAGGGTTTTGAAAACTCTGCCGTTATTTATAAGTGTTTTAATTTATAGCAAAACTAATCAATAAAGTTGGTTAAAATCTGCGGCTCGCGTTCAGGCAGGCCGTATTTTTCTTTGCCCAGGGCAATGCTTTTAATTAAAAATGCCATGTTTTTGCCAAGCGTACGCATGGTTTGCAGGCCTTCTTCGTCTTTGCGCACATCCTCCGGCGTAAAGCCGTGTACGCTGTTCCAGTACTGGCTGGAGGCAACCGGCATGCCGACAATGGTGAAGTATTTGTTAAGTTCGTCAAAGGTGGCAGAGCAGCCGCCGCGGCGTGCGGATACAACGGCAGCGCCTACTTTCATGCTCTTATCAAACGGAGTGCTGAAAAAGAGCCTGTCCAAAAAGCTGATTAAATTGCCGTTGGCGGAAGCATAATAAACAGGCGTGCCGACAACAAGCCCGTCACATTCGGCAAATTTAGGAGCAACTTCGTTTACAATATCGTTAAAAACGCATTTGCCGTTCTTTTTGCAGGCACGGCAGTCAATGCAGCCGCGGATTGCCTGATTGCCGATATGGACGATTTCCGTTTCTATTCCTTCCGCTTCCAAGGTTTTGGCAACTTCGCTGAGTGCGGTAAAAGTGCAGCGTTCTGCTTTGGGGCTGCCGTTTATTAAAAGAACCTTCATTTAAAATACCTCCTGAAAACTGATTAAATAACTGCTGTAATAATATATTACCACATTAAAGTTCACTTTAGTCAATACCAAAATTAAAGGCACGGTTTAAGCCGTGCCTTGTTTGTTTCACAGTACCTTTTGCAGAAGGTTAATTACGTTTTGGTGGGTAATTTTGTTGATGGTTTCGTCGCTGTAATACTTGCTTAAATACTCTATAAGCGGTTTGTAATCCTGTACGCCCTGAATATTATAGGGCGGATGGGAAATGCCGTCAAAATCGCTGCCAAAGCCGATATGGTCATCATTGCCGATGAGGTTCAGCATGTAGTCGATGTGCTTATACACGCTCTCTATGCAGGCATTGCGCCAGTCTTCTTCAAGAAACTGCCCTGCAAAGGTAATGCCGGCAAGGCCGCCGTTTTGTGCCAGAGCCTTAATCTGTTCATCGTTAAGGTTGCGCGGGTGGGAGCAGAGGCTTTTGGCATTGGAATGAGTGGCGATAATCGGCTTGGTGCTTGTTTCAATAACACTCCAGAAACCTGCTGTGGAAATGTGGGAAACATCTACCAGCATACCCAGTCGGTTCATTTCTGCTACAACCTGTTTGCCGAAAAGAGTCAGCCCGCTGCCGGTGGCTTCTTCGTTAATGCCGTCGGCAATGTCGTTGCGGTTGCTCCAGGTAAGCGTCATGGCGCGCACGCCAAGTTCGTACAGGCAGCGCAGCGCTTCCAGGCTGCCGTCAATGGCGCCGCCTTCTTCAATGGCAAGCAGGTTGCAGCTTTGTGTTTCAGTACATTGCCTGCGTCTTCGGCAGTACGTACTTGCAGCACATCAATGCCGTTTTCATGCAGTTTTTTTATTTCCTGGTTGTATTTATCAAGCAGGCACAGGGTATAACGCAGGCCACCCTGATAGCGGAAAACTTCGGTAGGTACATAAATAGCGCAGAATTGCAGGCCGCCGCCAAGGGCAATCTGGCGTTTAATATCAAAGTGCTGTTCGTTTTCGTACAGCGAAGCATTTTTATTGTAGAGTTCGGTTAAAGTATCGCAGTGGCAGTCGCAGATAAACATTGTATCAGTCCTTTCTTAAAAACAAATAGCTGCCGCAGAAGCAGCAGCTATTGAAGTTAAACTTATTAAATTCCTGCGTAGTAATAGTAGAAGGTCATGCCGAGAGTTACAGCCAAAGCGCCGCACATCGGAATGAAGGTACGTTTAACAAGGTCGAAGCTCGAAACGTTGCCCATACCGGAAGATACAACGATAACTGCCGTAATCGGGGAGCAGGTACGTGCAATGGAGGCTGCAAAGTGCATCGGCAGAAGCATGAGCACAGGATGCAGGCCCGTATGTGCCGCAACAGCAGGGGTAAGTGCCGCAAAGGCAAAGAACGGAGCGTTGCCGCTGCCCATAACGATGGAGCTGAATACGATGATGGAAACCATTACCAGCATCATTGCCATCGGGCCGAAGCCCAGGGTTTTGCTGCCTTCGATAAGGCTGTCGATAGTGCCCATGGAGAGCAGGCCCTGTGCGAAGGTCTGGCCTGCAATAATAAGGGTAATTACGTTGGCCATCTGCATGCCGAGGCCGTCGAAGAAAGTCTGGATATCGGCAAATACTTTTTTGCCGTCGCGCCAGCGTGCAAATTCGCAGCAGGCACCGATGAACAGGCCGATGAACATAGCCATAACGATGTTCATTTTAATGGTGGTAATCCACAGGGAGCTGAAGGAAAGAATAAGGCTCAGAGGAATTACAGGCAGAACTGCATACCACAGCGGAGCGGAATCGGCAGGGTTTTCTTCTGCTTTTTCAACTTCCATCGGTTTAACAACATGGCCCATGCGTTTATCCATGTATTTCTGGGTAAAGTAATGCAGCGCACCTACAACTACAAAAGCTACCATAACAATAGGAACCTGATAGTTGGTCCAGTACAGTACGGGGTCTACGCCGGCGGTGGTTGCCGAAAGGATAGTACCGGTATCACTCGGGCTCCAGTCAAAGCACAGGGTGGAGGCAACTGCTGCAGTAGCGGCAAGGCGGCTTACGCCGAGGCCGATAAGAATCGGGAACATAGTTACCATTAAAAGCATGGCAAGGCCGGATGCACTGTTGATGCAAAGGCCGATTAACATGCCGACAACCCAGGTGCCGGAAAGTACAAGGTAAGGGGATTTTAATGCCAGCAGCGGTTTAATGGTTAAGCGTACCAGTGAGCGGGATGCGCCGATGCGGTCCATATAACGTGCAAACGCGCCTACGGACATAATGTTAAGGCCGAGGCCTGCGGCGTTGGAGCTCATGGTTTTGCGCATAAATTCAAATGCGTCGAAGAACCAGGAACCGGTAGAAGCTTTTTCCGGCAGGATTGTGCCGTAACCGCAAAGCACGGCAATGTACATTAAAATCATGCCGCCCAGAAAAAGTACGGGCTGCGGCTTATATTTTTTATAGATAAGAAAGCCTACCCAAAATGTTACAAGTGCGGAAATTACAATACCCATCTAATCATCCTCTCTGTTTTATAGTTAGAACTAATTACAGTATAAGCTAAAACAGCAGGCAAAGGCAAGCGAAAAAGCTATAAATTTACAGAAAATTTTTAAAATATCAATAAATTGTTAAGTTTATAAGTGCAGCTTATATATTAAACGCTGAAAACAAAAACTTTATTCCGCAGTTAATTTCTGCCAGGCTTCCAAAGCGCGGGCAACAAACAGGCGGCGGATATTTTCATTTTCACCCATGCCGTGCAGATAAGGCGTTACTTTAAAACCGCAGCTTTCCAAAATGGTTTTGTGCGAATCTTCATCGTCACCTGCCATATCGTTATTGGCATGGTCACCTGCAACCATCATGGCGGGCATAATGGTAATTTCTTTAATATCTTTCGCTTTTAAAAGCGGAATAACGGTATCAAGGTGCGGCCATCCTTCTACGGAATAAATATAAGCGTTGTCAAAACCGAGCTCGTTGAGGCGGTTCTGCATTACCGAATAATAGGCATTGGCCGGGTGCGGCGTGCCGTGCGCCAGAAGAAGAACTGCGCTTTCGGGAGCCTGCGGCGGAAACTGTGTGCTTAAAGCCTGCATGGTGTCTTTAATATCGTCACGCTGGTCTTCCTGGCCCATCCAGTACATCAGCGGCGTGCCGAGCGACATTTTTTTAAACAAAGTTTTATAACGGTTAAAAACAAAAGTTTTATAAGCGTATTCAATGCCGGGAATAATATCTAACGAGCAGATAGCAACGCGGGTATAGCCCTCCTTATGCAGTGCTTCAAGCGCTTCTTCCGGCGTCGGGTAAGTTATGCCTTCATTCTTTTTAATGCGTTCAATAACAATATGGGAGGTAAAGGCTAGTTCGGCTTTTACGACCGGGCAGGCGGCTTTTATTTCTTCAAAAACCGCATCAATGGTGCGGCGGCGCGTGTCTTTATAAGTAGTGCCAAAGCTTGTAACAAGAATGGCGTCTTTATCCGGCAAAGCTGAAAGTTCGGGATTTTCGTATACGCATACGCCAATTTGTGCGGCGTCAAGAAGGGAAGGGGTTGCCGTTTTTACTTCGTTGCTTAATTTGTAGCCTGCTCCTGT
>OMEV01001076.1_pt1 | contig 12803 bp, 8 predicted proteins | sample 1645491 | NCBI WGS metagenome assembly OMEV01 (sample SAMEA103958122, study PRJEB25191) | human gut metagenome | biome: human-associated habitat [ENVO:00009003]; feature: intestine environment [ENVO:2100002]; material: feces | place: Germany | collected 2013/2015
GCTGCCGACTTACCCTGCTGCGCCTTACAAGCCGAATGTGACCATTAACCTGGCCGTGGGAGCGGGTGCCGGGCTGTTGCTGGGCATCGGGTTGGCCCTGCTTCTGGAATTCATGGATACCTCCGTGAAAACCATGGAAGATGTGGAACGGGCTCTTCAGGTTCCCGTACTGGGCATTATTCCCAAGAATGTGCCGATTCTGCATTCTTCCGATGTCATGGGGCCGGACGCGGAGGCTTACCGCATTTTGCGGACGAACATAGAATTTAACAAGAAAGGGCTGGAAGAAATTTCTCTGACCTTTGTTTCCGGCAGCGCCGGGGAAGGGAAGACCACCACCCTGTGTAATCTGGCCTATATTTGCGCCCAGGGAGGGTATGCCACCCTGATGATTGACGCCGACCTGCGCCGTTCCAAGCTTCACCGGTATTATGAGCTGGATAATGAGGTGGGGCTGACTTCCTACCTGCTGGAAGATTATCCGCTGGAGGAAGTAATTTTTCAGACGCCCATTGAAAACCTGTATGTCATGCCTGCGGGTCCCACTCCCTTTGATCCTTCGGGCGCCTTGAATTCCCGCAAGTTTAATGAATTGCTGCAGGAAGTGAAGCAGCGTTTTGACATTGTCCTGGTGGATTCCCCTCCCATCCTGGGGGTTAGTGACTCCGCCGTCATTGTAAGCGAGGTGGACATGACTCTTATGGTTGTCCAGCCCCGCAAGCTGCCGCTGAAAGCCCTGTTGAGGCAGAAGCAGGTAATTGAGTCCGTGGGCGGCAATCTGGCTGGCGTGGTGATGAATAATGTGGACATTGCGTCCGATCACCAGTATCAGTATTACACAACTTACTATTCTTACTATTCTTCGGATGGCGCTTCCTCCGGCGAGAACGCGGATGCCTCTTCCATGAAGAAAGTGGAACGTTCCGGGAAGGCCAAGGAGCTGGCGGCCACCCAGTCCCATGATAGTGAAGATTTGTACTAACCCATTGCTCCATGAAAAAATATATTTGTTCCATCCTTTGCCTTATGCTGGGCTCGGCGGGGCTGGTCTCCGCTCAGTCTCCGGATGCCGTGCCTCCCCAGGGCACTATTGAAATCCAGGTGCGCGGCATTCCCTCCGACGACGCTACCGCTATTTCCGGGCAGTATCTGTTGGACGGGAACGGGACGATACGCATGCCCCAACTTCCTCCGGGGCAGGACGTGTTGCGCGTGGTAGGCAAAACGGCCCGCCAGATTGAAGATATGCTGATGGCCGCCTACAAGAAGGCGGAGCTGTACACGGCGCCTACGTTTCTGGTGAAGGTGCAGAGTTCGGATGCGCGGCTGACGGAGCATATTGTTCTGGTCAGCGGCGGCGTGGCTATGAAAAAGAATGTTTTATGGCGGCGCGGCATGACGCTTCTGGAAGCGATTGTGGGCGCCGGCGACATCACGGACTGGGGTTCCAGATACGTGCAGGTGACGCGCGGTGGAAAGACAGTGACGTATGATTACTTTTCCATTAAGGACAGGGCGATTCCCATCCAGCCCAATGACCGTATTTTCGTTCCCCAGCGCGGGATTTTTGAAGGGCGCCCGGCAAAACTTCTTCCCTGAGGCGTTTTTTCCCATACCCGGCTTTCCGCAAGGAAGCCGGGTTTTTTATTGGGGACGGTTTCCTTGCTGAGGGGGTATATAGGAGAAAACGCGGATAGGGAAACGGGGAACGTCGTGAAGGGAATGTCGTCAGATAATAAAATCGGGAGGGCTTCTTACGGCCCCTCTTCAGGCTTTTGCCGGAAATGAATCGTTTTCGTGAAGGCCGTATGGTGGAATCACAGGGGAAAGAAGTTGTTCCCTGAAGGTTTGCGGCATCGGAAAGGAACTCCTGAAAAAGGGGGGAGATAGCTGTCCCCAGATTCTCCTGTGCATTGAAATGGAAGGCTTAAGAGCCGGGAAAGATTAAGGGGGATAAGTTTCACGGTTGGCGCGTAGGCCCTTTTCTTATTATTGGGCGATATGGTATCCGGGCATATATTGCGGTGAAATGAGTTTAGCATGAATGCAAAAAACAGAAAAACAAAGAAAAATGTTGAACATTCTTAAACTCAATGCATTTTTGGAATCTCCAAAATATGTTAGAGTTTCGTGCGGAACAGCCGCATGGAGCTTCGTAAATCCAATGTGACAACCCGTTAATCATGATATACCGTTTTAAGAAAACATTCATCGGCGTGGGAGGGCGTGAATATATCAGCAATCCCAAATTGAGCTTCCCTGAACATGTTAAAATCCGCCGCCGCGGAACGGATCCCAGGTCTGGTCAGCCTTACACGGAGGCAGGTGGCGCATTTGTGGAGACGTCCGCCGTCGCGGCCCGGCTCTGCTGCAGTGCGTCCGCCGCGCGCCAGTATCTGCACCGTCACGGCGCCCGTTTCCGGGTAGTCCGCAAGGGTACGGGTTCCCTGGCCCTGTATTGGCGGCGGCTGGATGTGGACCGGATTCTTGCTGTCCGGGAGCCCGTGCGGCGCCGTGTGCCCCCGTGTTATATGGATATGGCCGGAGCTGTCAGCATGCTGGGGGTAGTGCGCAGTTATGTTTACAGGCTGGTGAAAAAGGGTCTTTTGCGTGAATACAGGTGCCGGATGAAAACGGCCCGCGGACTGCGCGTGCGCTGTTTTTACCACCGGGAGGATCTGGAACACATCAGGCTGCATGTGCTTCAGAAAAGATGACGTAAGCGGTTTCGGCGGATGCGTTTTTGGCTTGCGCGCAGGCCGGATTGTGTCACGTTAAGGGCATGATAGCTTTTCTGCGCGGCACGGTGGCGGAATCATATCCCCAGCGGTTGGTTCTGGATGTTCGTGGGGTGGGGTATGAAGTGATTGTTCCCCTGTCCACGTTTGACAGGCTGAATCCCCTTCCCGGCAGGGAACTGACGCTGAAGACCTACCTGCATGTCCGGGAGAACATGCAGGTGCTGTATGGCTTTGCCACGGATGCGGAGAGGGATATTTTCCTGCTGCTGATTGAACGTGTTTCCGGAATTGGCCCGGCTACGGCGATTGCCATTTTGGGTTCCCTGTCCGTGGAGCAGTTTAAACAGGCGGTTGTGGGCGGAGACGTTTCCGGCATTGCTCGGGCCAAGGGGGTGGGTAAGAAGACGGCGGAGCGAATCGTCCTGGAGCTGAAAGATAAGGTGGGCTTGGCCGCCACGTGGGAGGCTCAGGCCCAGGGCGCTACTTCCCAGGCTGCCGGGGATGCGGAGTTGGCGTTGATTGCGCTCGGGTTCAAGCAGGTGGAATCCCGCAAGGCGATTGCCGCCCACCTGAAGGACCATCCGGATGCGGATGTGGACGCCCTGATACGCGCCGCCCTGCGCTCCATGAATTGAAGGGGTTTCCAGCATAGGAAGTGCGTTTTTGCAAGTTTTTGATTTTCATGAGAGAGCATGTTCGTCTGGAGGAACGTTCCCTGTTTGCGGAAGCTCGGGGCATACTGCCATGATGGGGGAACAATAGTGTTGACGGCTGGTTGAAACATTTTTAAACTTGTTGCGTCCATGGTACTTGAATAAGTCCGGGACTAGTAATTAATCAAATCTGAAGCCCTCAATCTTATGGCCAAATATGCTATTAACGGTTTTGGACGCATTGGTCGCAACGTACTGCGCGCCATGTCCAAGGAAGAACGCAACAAGGTTGTTGCCATCAATGACTTGACTCCTATCGAAACGATCGCCCACCTGCTTAAGTATGACTCCACGCAGGGCAAGTTTGACGGTGAAATTTCCATCGAGGGTGATTATCTGGTCGTTGACGGCCACAAGATTCTCATCACCGTGGAACGCGATCCCGCCAACCTTCCCTGGAAGGATCTGGGTGTGGACGTTGTTCTGGAATCCACCGGCCTGTTCACCAAGCGCGACGCCGCCAAGAAGCACCTGGATGCCGGCGCCAAGAAGGTTCTTATTTCCGCTCCCTCCCCGGATCCGGATCTGACTTTCGTTCTGGGCATCAACGACAGCGAATACGATCCTGCCAAGCACGACATCGTTTCCAACGCTTCCTGCACCACCAACTGCCTTGCTCCGATGGTGAAGGTGCTGGACGACAAGTTCGGCGTTGAAAAGGGCATGATGAGCACGATTCACTCCTACACGAACGACCAGCGTATTCTGGACCTTCCGCACAAGGATCCCCGCCGTGCCCGCGCCGCCGCGATCAACATCATTCCGACGACCACCGGCGCTGCCAAGGCTATCGGTGAAGTAATGCCGAACCTGAAGGGTTCCCTGAACGGCGCTTCCTTCCGCGTTCCGACTCCGACCGGTTCTCTGACCGACTTCGTGGCCGTGCTTAAGAAGGACGTAACCGTGGAAGAAGTAAACGCCGCCATGAAGGAAGCCGCTGAAGGCCCGCTGAAGGGTATTCTGGCTTACTCTGAGGAAGCACTTGTTCTTCAGGACATCGTTTCCGATCCCCACTCCTGCATCTTTGATTCCGGCTTCACGTATGTGGTTGGCGGCAACCTGGTGAAGGTTTGCGGATGGTACGACAACGAATGGGGGTATTCCAACCGCGCCGCCCAGGCCATGAAGAAGCTGGGCGACAGCCTGGGCTGCGGCTGCTCCTGCGGCAAGTAAGTCCCTTCGGACAACGCTTGCTCTTCAGTTGCACGACAAGTCTTGCCGTCCGCCTGTTTCAACTTTCCGGCTTTTCTGGCCGGGTTTGCCGGGCGGGCGGAGATTTATCCGGGAGGGCAGAAATGCCCTCCTTTTTTATTCATTGAACCAAACAATATAAACCGATATGGCTAAACTTACTGTTCGCGATCTTGACGCCAAGGGAAAAGAAGTCCTCATGCGCGTGGATTTCAACGTCCCTCTCAAGGATGGGGAAATTACCAATGACGCCCGCATTGTGGCTGCTCTCCCCACCATCAAGTTCCTGCTGGACCAGGGCGCCCGCCTCGTCCTTACCTCCCATCTGGGCCGTCCCAAAAACGAACCCGATCCTGCTTTTTCCCTGAAGCCTGTTGCTGTCCGCCTTTCCGCCGCCATCGGACCGGAAGCGGAAGCCGCCCGCGCCGCCATGAAAGACGGCGATGTTGTCCTGCTGGAAAATGTCCGTTTCTATCCCGGTGAAAAGAAAAATGATTCGGAATTCGCCAAATCCCTTCTGGGCAATGCCTCGCTGTTCGTGAACGATGCGTTCGGAACGGCCCACCGTGCTCACGCTTCCACGGAAGGCGTGACGCATTTTGCGGAAAAGAGCGCCATGGGCTTCCTGATTGAACGTGAACTGGAATACCTGGAAGGCAAGCTGGAAAACCCGGAAAAGCCCTTTGTGGTGATTATGGGCGGCGCCAAGGTGTCCGACAAGATTGAAGTGCTCTCCAAACTGATGGAGAAAGCTGATACGTTCCTGATTGGCGGCGCCATGGCCAACACGTTTTTGGCTGCTGAAGGGTATGATCTGGGCGCTTCCAAGATTGAAGGAGACAAGCTGGATCTGGCCCGGGAAATTCTGGAGGCGGCCAAAGCCAAGGGCGTGAAGTTCCTGCTTCCCGCAGACGTGCGTGTAGCCATGAAGTTTGAAGACGGCGCCGAAACTTTCTGCACGGCTCCCTTTGCTGAAGGCGGCAAGGTGCCGGAAGGCGGCATGGCCATCGACATCGGCGACAAAGCCATAGAAGAATTCTCCGCCATCATCAAGGATGCCAAGACCGTTTTGTGGAACGGTCCGATGGGCGTGTTTGAAATGGACTGCTTCGCCAAGGGAACCAAGGAAGTTGCGGAAGCCCTGGCGGATTCCACCGCCATTTCCATCGTAGGCGGCGGAGATTCCGTGACGGCAGCCAAGAAGTTCAAGGTGCAGGATAAGCTTTCCTTCTGTTCCACGGGCGGCGGCGCTTCCCTGGAACTTCTGGAAGGGAAGGTTCTTCCCGGTGTGGGAGCCCTGACCGACAAGTGCTGCTGCGGCAAGTAATTATTCGTGGCCGGAGGATTGTTTTCCGCCCGGCGTTTTGAATGGGCTTTCCCGTTCCCCGCTCCCGTTTTCGGGTGCGGGGATTTTTGATTTGCCGGCTTCCGTTGAAAAAGCGTGGAATTTCGCAGTTCCGGCGTTTTGAAGAAAAGGCGCCCAAGCTCATGCCGGCTTCCCATTCCGGAAAGGAAGGCAGTCTTTTTTTGAGCTTGCTCTTAATATGGTCCTCGCTAGGCTGAACATGTATGAAACTGCTGCATTGTTTTCTGGCTGTCCTTTGGTGGTGTTCTCCGGCGCCGGCAGAGAACATTTCCGCTGCGGAGAAGGAGGAATATGGCGGGTATCCCGGGCGGTACATGCTTTTGGATTCTCCTTCGCGAGACCGGCAGAGCCTGTCCACTCCCGTAGCGGTCTATGTCCATGATAATGGGATGGAAGCAGCTCTCATTGGTGCTATTCATGTGGCGGAGCCGGAATATTACGACCGGCTGAACAAGTTGTTCGGCAGGTATGACGTGCTGCTTTTTGAGATGATTGGCGGGGAGGGGCTCCGGAGGGAGGAGGAATTGCGCCGCAAGATAGACCGCAGCAAACCGTTGGGAGGGCTGACGCTGGAAGAGGCGCGGGAATGGAACCGGATAGTGGAATGGAGGAAGAAATGCGAGCAGGAAGAAAAATCTTTTTTGATGGGGCTGCTGGGGAGCGCCTACAAGGAATTGAGCGACATGCTAGGACTCCAGACCCAGCATCAGGGCATTGATTATTCCGCAGCCCATTTCGTCCATGCGGACATGACGCTGGATGAATTCCGCAAGGCGCAGGCCAGAAAGGGAGAGAGCATTGCCGGCCTGATGCTTAAATCCGTTTTGTCTTCTCTGGTGGAGAAAACAGGAATGAACCGGGCCGATGAATTTGGATTGATGGCAGATTTTCTGGCTGGAAATAAAACGGGGCTGAAGAACAAACTGATGGGCATGCTGGCTCATTCTCCTAATGGTTTGGAGAATACCGTGATTCTGGAAGGGCGAAATGCCAAATGCATGGAAGTGTTTGACTACTGGAGCGGCAAGGGAGTGCGAAGGATAGGCGTTTTTTACGGGGCGGCACATCTTCCCGGTCTGCACGGCTCTCTTCTGGAACGCGGATACCGTCTCCGGGATGTGCACTGGCTTCCGGCGTGGAGCACTAAGGAAAAGTGTGCGGACGAGCAGGGTGGGGAGGTCTGATTGTTGTTCCGCCTTTCCCGGTTGTCCAGAGCAGGCGGTATAACGGCGGATAAATATGGTTGTCCGCCGCTCCGCCCCTGAAAAAGGGAGAAGAGGGGAACCCCTTTTTCTCCCTGGGGCGGGATACCGCTTGCAGGGGGGGAGGAATTACTTTTCAGAGGGGATCAGGCGCACGATCCCTCCGCCTTTGATACGCATGGTAAAGGAAAGAGCGTTTCCGGAAGTGGCTTTCCGGGTTTCCACGCTCCACCCGTCATTTTTTTCCGCCAGATCCCGGAGAATAGTGGCCCGGTACACCGTGTTTTTGTCCAGGAAATCCAGAGGAATGGAGATGGTGCGCTCCTTGTCGTCTCCGTTCATCAGAGCGATGTACCATTGGTTTCCAGACCGCCGGGCGAAAGCGGCGCATTCCCCGATGGTGGACGGAGGCAGGACGACGGTTTCATCCCATACGGAAGGGATGTTCCGGACAACTTCCCGTTCAGGAGAACCTTTAGGAAAAGCAGCCTCCATGTCCGCAGGGTTGGAGACCCAGTGAAGAATGGGGGATGTATAAATGATGTTGGCAGCCATTTGGAGGGGCCAGGAGGAGCCGCGCAGCTTGGGACCATGGCCGAAGTAGCCTCCCGTGAAATCGGCGTGGCCGGAAACCAGGCGGGTGAAGGGCAACGCACAGTAATGCTGCCCGCCAATGGCGCCCCAGATATTCTGTTCTCCTCCGTAGATGCCTTCCCGGCTCATTTCGTGGGGCCAGGAGCGTTCCTCTCCCGTGGGGGTGTTGGCTCCGTGGAAGTTGACCATGAGTTTGTTTTTCGCCAGATTTTCCGCTACGGCGTCGTAGAAGACCAGGCGGTCCCGGGAGGCGGAGTCCATGAAGTCTATCTTGATTCCCCTGATTCCCGTTTTTGCGAGTGCGTTAAAAAAGCTGCGCATGTTTTCCCAGTTATTGGCGGGGTTGTTGACGTCTGACCATCGCACCCATACCCAGATCCCTACATTTTTACCGGCGGCGTAGCTGACCAGCCTGGTCAATTTATCCATGCTTTCCGTCAGGGATTGACCCCATTTTTTCCACCCTTCGTCAACGAGGTGGTATTCCCAGCCGAATTCGGCAGCCATATCGACAAAAGCGTATTGGTCGTTTTCCAGGACGTTCCCGCGATCCCACCAGGTCCAGGTAGAGCGGCCCGGCTTGATCCAGGGGGCTTTGGAGCCTTCCGGAAAAAGGTTTTTGTCCGGTTCCGGAGCTAGGGAGGGGATGAGGTCATTCCGGACAAGGCCGTTAAGGTCGTCGTTCACCAGGATGACACGCCAGGGCATTTCCGCGGATGAAGGGGCGGAAAAGCCGCCGGGATCCTGGAAATATACCGTACGGCATGCGCCATCCTGAAGGGAGAATTTAATGCCGCTCCATTGCCTGTTGAAATTGGCGGCTTCCTGTATGAGTGCAACTCCTCCACCCGGCAGTTCCGCCGTAACCGGCATGGTGCGGATACAGCTGCGGGGATTGCCGGGATCTTTTTTGAAGTCCGTTATTCTGGAAGGAGACCAGACTCCCTCGCAGGGGCCCAGGGCGGATGCTGCGTCCTGGGTCCACAGAATGGTTTTTTCCGGAAAGGCGAAGGAGGTTTTTTCTTCACTGATGTTCAGAGTGGGTGCGTTCTTCACGTCTTCCGGCCATTCATAGCGGAAGGCGACCCCGTTGTTGAAGACGCGGGCGCGGAGCCGGAGGGAGGAGTTTTTCCCGGAAGCTACGTATTCATGGAAATGTACGGAGGAGGAAGGGTATTTGCCGCGCGTCTCGAAGGTGTCGCAAACGTTGTCCTTCACTTTTTTCACGTTCCATTCCGTGATGCCTCCGGCGAGGTCTTTTCCATTCACGACGATGCCCAGCCCGGACGGTTCCAGGACCGTTTTGCCGTCTTTTTCCAGGGAATGAGCGGCTTTGCCGCCTGCATGGAGCATCCAGGACAACCGCCCGTCCGGCGATTGCAGTAAGGCGTGCGTTTCCGCCGCCTGTCCGGCGCCGGGCAGGAGGCATCCTGCCGTACTGCTGAGAAGAATGAGAGATTTTACAAGCATATCTTTGTGAGAATACGTCCGTCTTTGTCCGTTTATTGCAAAAGTTTGTTTTCAGTGAAGAGGAAGTTGGAAAATTTGTGTTCTGAAAGGGGAATGACGTTTCATTGGAGGAGTCCGGATGATTTCCTGAATAAAGAGAGGGCTCGGCGCCTTTCTTTTCCCGCATGAAGTTCTGGCGGTATGCCGTCATGTCCGTGAAGGGACGGGAACCATTCGTGAAGAAAAATAACAGGTTGCTTACGTTCCTGCGCAGATAGTCGCAGGAAAATACCGGATTGGCGGGAAGCAAAAGAATAATCTTTACAAAATAATTGGAAGAGATAGAATAATCTTCATCGCAAATATAAGGATGGAGCGTAGCGGTTCAAATAGTGATCCTGTTTTTTCGGAATATGATGATCATGCAGATAATATTTCTGTGCGCGGCTCCTCCAAATTGCTTCCTCCCCCTTCCTGGAATGAGTTTTCCGTTTATTCCAAGGAACTTCCGGCGGGAGCTACTTTGGAACATTATAAAATCCTGAAAGTGTTGGGGAACGGAGGTTTTGGCATTACCTACCTGGTCCGGGATACAATGCTGAAGAGAAAAGTAGTTCTGAAAGAGAATTTTCCTTCCTCTTATGCTTACCGGGATCCGTTTACAGGGCGCGTGATCCCCAACAATGAACATGATGCCGAGTCTTTCCAGTGGACCCTTTCCAACTTTTTAAATGAGGCCCGTGTTCTTGCACAGCTGGATTCTCCCGGTATCGTACGGGTTCTTTCCGTGTTTGAGTGCAACGGGACAGCGTATTTTTCCATGGATTACGTCCAGGGGCTTCCTTTGGACTACCTGGGAGAGCAGCAGTTGCTGGTCGGAAACTGTTACTCCGAGTCCAAGTTGAGGGGACTGCTGGTGAACATCCTCCAGATTTTGGATTACCTTCATAAGAAGGGGATTTGTCACAGGGACATCAAGCCGGGAAATATCCTGCTTACCCAGGAGGGAGCTCCTGTCCTCATTGATTTCGGCGCGTCGCGCCATATGGAGAGCAACCATACCCAGACTGTTCTGGCAACTCATGGTTTTTCTTCTCCGGAACAGGCGCTGGGGAGAAAAGATATGGGGCCCTGGAGTGACCTTTATTCCCTGGGCGCTACGTTTTATTCCCTGTTGAAGGGCGTCGCTCCACCCAGAGGTGAAGAACGGTTGCTTAACGACACCATACAGCCGTTGGCCGCATCTGCTTCGCTGTCTGCCAATTATTCGAAAATTTTTCTGAGAACCATAGACAAGGCCCTTTCCCCGCGGGTGGAAGACCGCTATAATTCTGCGGAGGCATGGATGAAGGATCTGAGGATTGAGGGAGGCGCTGTTTCTACCATTAAATTTTCCCCTGAGGAGTTTAAATCAGCCCGCAAACGTTTTTTTAACCTGTTTGCCTTATCTTCTTCCCGCGTCATGTCGGAAGGGCAGGAAAAATGGGGAACGGGATGGAAGAGGATATTTGGAGGTTTTATTGTTGTGGGCATTCTTGGCGCTGCTTTAGGTTATTTTGTTTATGATTCCGGGGAAAAAGGTATTGATGATGATGCTTTAGGGCTTCGTTTTCCCAGCGTGATGTCCACTCCCATTCCCCAGATTATTTCAGATTCAAGGGATGTGTCATTGTTGAGTTCCATGGAGTATTTTGACGTCAGGCTGGATAGCCCGTCTTTATCGCGTCATGCTCTGCCGTCCGTACTGCCCGACCGTTTTTCACTGGCATGCGTTCATTTAAGAGTGCTTCAGGAAGACAAGATGTGCCCGCCCCTGTATCTGACCATACGTGATGAGCAGGGGAATCTGATTTCCCGATCGTTTAACGGTTTTTCCTTTACCTTGATTGAGAGCCCGGTGCTTACCGGATTCCGTTTTGTGGATCTTCCGGCGCTGAAGGTTGATGTACCTTACAGATTCAGTTTTGAGACCAAGGATAACGTTCCTCATCCTTTGAAGGTGGTTTCTTCCCAGATTACGACTCTGGAGAGCGGGAAAGTTCTGAAACCCCATTTCAAATTCATCTGCGCAGCGTATGAACCCGGGATAAAAGCTTCTCTGGACAGTCCTGAGAACAGCAAACTCAGGGAAATGCTTATCGCCTCCCGGAAAAGGAACCGTACGGAAATTGATTCCATCGTGCTGACGGAACGTGAGAAGGTTCAGTTGCGGAAATTTGCCAAGGCGGGGTATCCCTCCGCTCAGTATAAAACAGCCCGCCTTATTTTCGAACGGGATGGAAGATACGGTGAGGAAGGAGGCGCCTGGCTTTATAAGGCGGCCATGGGGGGCTTTATCGAGGGATCTGGCGTTTCTTCTTGTGGGAGGTAAGGAATTTTTCCCGGATATTCTTCAGTGTCCGGTCAGCCTGTCCCAGAACTATTCCCAGGCGGTTGATTTGCTTTTGATGTCTTTCACTGCGCAGGATCCTTCCGCCCTGTACATGCTGGGCATTTTGTATTCCCAGGGTTGGGGGGTGGATTATTCCGCAGAGATGGTCGCGCGGCTGTCCAAGCTGCTGGGCGGTTCCGGTTACGATTTGTCGCGTCTTACTTTGTCCGCTCCCATTTTAGCCCATTGGGAGCTTCTGGGACAGAAAGAGGAAGCTTATACGCGGATGTGCTGTTCCATTCCGGACAAGAAGATGAATGAATTTTCAGGGGTGCGCCTGGTGCGGACTTCCAAAGAGGGAGGAAGCCTCTTTATTGACAAGGTAATTCTGTTCAGGGACGGGCAGGAAGTTATGTCCCGCTCTTTCCGTACGGCTCTTACCTGGGAATCCCCCGTTTTGGAGGTGCCCATGAATATGGAGGATTACGCAGAAAATGTGGAGAATTTCGAGTGGTCAATAGAGGTGATCATGGCTCCGGCCAATACATGCGGCATCATGGAAATGATGAAAAAAAAGGAGCTTCCCAACGATAAAGAGAAGCGGATTTGATGGAAAGCTGCCGGAGCGGTCTGGCGGATACGCGGTTTCGTATTCCTGCCGCAAACCCGTTCCGGCATGGCAAGGGGCAAGAACTGTTTTCCGGGTTTTCCTGTTTTCCCATGGGTGAATTCAGCCACGGGATGACCGCAGCGGGTTTAAATATTCTTCAGCATGTCCAGCGTTTCCCGGAGTTTGTCTGCGGGAGCGGCGCTTGCCAGCCGCGGGAATTTGTTAGACAACAGAATAAAATCCCCGTTCCTGGTGAGCATCAGACGCTGTCCGCTGATTTCCACTGTGGAGATGTTGGCGCGGGATGCCAGGATTTTGATTTTGTGAGAGTCCAGCAGGTGGCGCACCGTTTCCGGCGCGGGGCCGAAGCGGTCTTCCCAGGCGCGGAGCAGATTGTCCGCTTCCTTAAGGGTTCGGACGGCAGCCAGATCCTTGTAGGCGGAGATGCGCAGGGCCGCGTCGCTGATGTATTCCCTGGGAAGGAAGGCTCCCAGATGGTCTTTGCGGGATTTGGCTGCGAACTGCGTTTCGCTGTTTACGATGAAGTCCGTTCTCAGAGCCGCATC
>OMEV01001093.1_pt1 | contig 12605 bp, 9 predicted proteins | sample 1645491 | NCBI WGS metagenome assembly OMEV01 (sample SAMEA103958122, study PRJEB25191) | human gut metagenome | biome: human-associated habitat [ENVO:00009003]; feature: intestine environment [ENVO:2100002]; material: feces | place: Germany | collected 2013/2015
ACCTTTCCCCTTTATCCATATATTTCGTTCAGGTGATGTAAAATATTGTACGATAGATAGTTATATCATTTTTCCCCGCTTTCCCTTGTTTTTTCGTCTTGATTTTTGCCGCATTTTAACGTACCTTTTTCCGCTACAGGCAAAAAGGAACATTTCCATACTTAAATCAATACGTTAAAACAAAAAATCAAACTCTTTTCAAAGCATCGAGAAAGCCTTGCAGGATATAGGCCGCAGCCGAAGCGTCCAACACTTTTTTGCGTTTTGCGCGCGACAGATCAACCTCTTTGATCAGGAAGCTTTCCATGGCCGAAGACGAAAGCCGTTCGTCCCAAAAAGCGACCGGCAAAGCAAACGTTCTTTCCATTTTGGCGGCAAAGGCGCGGACTTCGGCAGCAATTTCCCCTTCCTCGCCGTTCATTTGCAGCGGCAAGCCGAACACCATGCCGCCCGCTTCCTTCTCTTCAATAATCCGGCGCAGGGCCGCCTCGTCTTTTGTCCAGTCACGGCGATAGACAATGGTATAGGAAGAGGCAATCGTCAGTGAGAGGTCGGACACCGCCACCCCCAGCCGGCGGCTGCCGTAATCAAAGCCGATCAGCGCTTTTTTGGCCGGCAGTTTCGCTTTAAAATCCGCAATTTCCATTTTTCCGTCCTCATAATTTTTTTGTCCGCTAATGAAATTTTAACGATGTTAACATATGTTATATCATAAGTAAAATTTTAAAATCCCAAGGTGTTAAAATGAAAATCATATATTACGCTGCCTTGGCGCTCGGATTCCTGATTTCCCCCGTTCGCGCCGAGTTGAAAATTGACGTTAACGGTGCCATGCGCGAGCCGATGCCGATCGCTTTTCCGCAAATGTCGGGCAGCGGCGAGGCCGCTTCCTACGGCGAACGGATTCGCGAAGTCGTGATCGCCGACCTGGAACGTTCCGGCCTTTTCCGCATTATTCCGGAAGACAGCTATATCCAGACTTTCACCTCGATTGACGAACTGCCGCGCTTTACCGACTGGAAAGCCCTTAACGCCGCCGCGCTCATCCAGAGCGCCATTTCCGAAATCGACGCCGCCAACCTGCGGGTAGAATTCCGTCTGTGGGACGTTTATTCCGAAGAACAGATGAAAGGCCAGTCGTTTACCACCACCAAAGACAACTGGCGGCGGGTAGCGCACGTAATCGCCGACGCCGTTTACGAACGCCTGACCGGAGAAAAAGGCTATTTTGACACCCGTATCGTCTACATTTCCGAAAGCGGCCCTGCCACCCGCCGCATCAAACGGCTGGCAATCATGGACCAGGACGGCGAAAATCACAAGTTTCTGACCAACGGCGCCTCCATGGCCCTCACCCCGCGTTTTTCGCCCAACCTGCAAAAAATCACCTATCTGTCCTATGCCGGCGCTACGCCGAAAGTCTATATGCTCGACATCGAAACCGGCGAGCAGAAACTGGTCGGCGAATTTAAGGGCATGACTTTTGCCCCCGTCTTTTCGCCCGACAGTTCCAAACTGCTTTTGAGCTACGCCAAAGGCAGCACCACCGATATTTACGAACTGGATTTGAAAACCGGCAAAAGCGTACAGCTCACTTCCGGCACTTCGATCAACACTTCGCCCAGCTACTCGCCGGACGGCAAACAGATCGTGTTTAACTCCGACCGCGGCGGCAACCAGCAGCTTTACGTCATGGACGCCGACGGCGGCAACGTCCGCCGCATCAGTTACGGCAACGGCCGCTATGCCACGCCGGTATGGTCGCCGCGCGGCGACTACATCGCCTTCACCAAAATGGCCGGCGGACAGTTTTATATCGGCGTCATGTACCCGGACGGCAGCGGCGAACGTCTGATCACCAGCGGCTATCTGGTGGAAGCGCCGGTTTGGGCGCCCAACGGCCGGGTGCTGATGTACTTCCGCCAGGACAAAGGCACTTCGCGCAGCAACGCGCCGGTCAAACTCTACACCATCGACCTCACCGGCTACAACGAACGGATGATCGTCACTCCGGCCGACGCTTCGGATCCGGCCTGGTCGCCGCTCCTGCCGTAACCGCAGCCGGATGTGCAATTTTGCAAAACAGACGCTTCGGCGTCTGTTTTATTATGATTCGAACGTCTGCGTAAGCAGGTAGATAGACATACCAGCCCAGCCGTAAAGCTTGCGTAGCTTCGGGCTGCGCGTTTGAGGTTCGGAATGCTTAATACCACTGGCGTTAGCCGGTGGAAGTTTATGCCTGCCGGATAAATCGTTCCGCTTCTTTAAGCCGTCCGATTCTCTTCATTTTAACACAAGAACTTCCGGCACAAAAAAAGCTCCGCTTCCGCGGAGCCGATTTGAAAGGCATCAATTGATTAACCCTGACAAGCCTTGAACTTCGGGTTCTTCTTGTTAATAACGAAAATCCGGCCTTTACGACGAACGATTTTGCAGTCCTTATCGCGGTTTTTCTTGGTTTTTAAAGAACTATACAGTTTCATAACACATTCCTCATATCAGATGTTTTGCTGCAACTTATGCTAAAACTCGGCTTTTGTCAACCATATTTTTGGTAAAATGTGGTAAAAACCGAAGATTATTTTTGCATTGCAAAATATTTCCCCTATAATCGGCTTAAAGATTCAAACCAAGGAGCCATGATGAAAAAAACGTTTTTAATCATAACCGCCGCCCTGCTGCTTTCCGTCCCGGCACGCGCGCAGACCGTGGGATATATCGACGAGGTCAAAACGCTCGGCTACATTGCCGGCCAGGGCATGGCCTGCGGCGCTTCCAAATTCCAGACTTTCGAAATGCTGGCCCGCGCCATCCTCATCACCAAGGCGCCGAGTAACAAAATGCAGGCCAAAGCCATGTACGCCTACAACAACGCCAAGGCGGACGGCTATTTCGCCAAGCAGGCGGACGGTTTCTTTGAATGCGACGACATCAACCGTCGCTTTGACGACCAGCCGATCTATCAGGCGACGCTGTATGCCGACGGCAGCATCAAAATGCCCGACGGCAAAATTTTTACCCCGCGGCAGCCCTACGACGCCACCCTGCTCTACCAGGACAGGAACGACCGCATGAACGCGCAGAAAATATATGACCGCGGCAAAAAGGTAAAGGTCGGCAAAATAACCGTCGAAAACGATTCTTCCGCCGCCGGGACGTCCGCGGAAGCAACCGGCTACGGCCAGCCGCCGGCACCGGCCGAAGCCGCGATCGGACACATCCGGCGTCAATAAAAAAACAACTGATAAAGCAAACGACAATAAAGAGAGAAATAAGGAGAATATTTAAATGGCATCTTACCAGTATGTTTACGTCATGCAGAATTTAAGCAAGGTTTTTCCGGGAGGCAGAGAACTGTTTAAAGGCATCACGCTTTCCTTTTTGCCCGGTGCCAAAATCGGCGTGCTGGGCGTTAACGGCGCCGGCAAATCCACCCTGCTGAAAATCATGGCCGGCGTCGACAGGGAATTTAACGGCGAAGCCTGGGCGGCCGACGGTGTCAGGGTCGGCTATCTTGAACAGGAACCGAAACTGGACCCCGCCAAAAACGTGATCGAAAACATCATGGACGGCCTCGGCGAAACTCGCGACCTGCTGAAAAGATTCGAAGAAGTCTCCGCCCGTTTTGCCGAACCGATGAGCGACGAGGAAATGAACAACCTGATCATTGAACAGGCCGAGCTGCAAGAAAAAATCGACGCCTGCAACGGCTGGGACTTTGAACGCGGCATCCAGATCGCGATGGACGCCCTGCGCTGTCCGCCGGCCGACGCCGACGTTACCAAGCTTTCGGGCGGAGAAAAACGCCGGGTCGCCCTCTGCCGTCTGCTGCTGCAAAAGCCCGACATGCTGCTGTTGGATGAACCGACCAACCATTTGGACGCCGAATCGGTCGCCTGGCTGGAGAAACATCTGCAAAGCTATGCCGGCACGGTGGTAATGGTCACCCACGACCGCTATTTCCTCGACAACGTTACCGGCTGGATCCTGGAACTCGACCGCGGACAGGGCATTCCTTATGAAGGCAACTACTCCTCCTGGCTGGAACAGAAACGCAAACGCCTGGAGCAGGAAGAAAAAGAGGAAACCGCCCGTCAGCGCACGCTGGCCAGCGAACTGGAATGGATCAGAAAAAATCCGAAAGCCCGGCAGGCCAAGTCCAAAGCCCGCATTAACGCCTATGACGAACTGCTGCAGGCGGCTGCCAAAGACAAAATCACCACCGCCAACATCAATATTCCGATGACCGAGCGGCTGGGCGATCTGGTTATTGAAGCCGAACACATCACCAAAGGCTACGGTGACCGCATCCTGATCGACGACCTGTCGTTTAAGATTCCGAAGGGCGCCATCGTCGGCATCATCGGCCCCAACGGCGCCGGCAAAACCACCCTCTTCCGCATGATCACCGGGCAGGAAAAGCCGGATTCCGGCACCATCCGCATCGGCGACACCGTTGACCTCGGTTACGTTGACCAAAGCCGCGACGAGCTTAACCCCGACAAAAACGTCTGGGAAGAAATTTCCGACGGTCTGGACATGATCACCCTGGGCAAAAAAGAGTTTCCGTCCCGCGCCTACGTCGGCCAGTTCAATTTCAAAGGCGGCGACCAACAGAAAAAGGTCGGCCAGCTGTCGGGCGGCGAACGCAACCGCGTTCATCTGGCGAAAATGCTGCGCAAGGGCGCCAACGTCATTTTGCTCGACGAACCAACCAACGATCTTGACGTCGATACCCTGCGCTCGCTGGAAGAAGGCATCATGAACTACCCCGGCTGCGTGCTGGTCACTTCGCACGACCGCTGGTTCCTGGATCGTCTGGCCACCCATATCCTTGCCTACGAGGGCAACGGCCACGTCGAATGGTTTGAAGGCAACTTCGAGGAATACGAAAAGGACAAAATCCGCCGTCTGGGCGAAGACGCCTGCAACCCGCACGCCATGAAATACAAACCTCTGGAAAGATAAGGCGGAAGTTTCCGGCAAACAAAAAAAACACCTTCCCTTTACGGAAGGTGTTTTTTTAAAAACAGGAAAAGACAAACGCGTTTATTCGTAAAAATAAAACTTGCCGCTGTATTTTCCTTTCGCCGTCAGACTGCCGATCGGAAGCGAAACTTCAAGATTCAGACGATAGCTCTCATAACTTGCCGTTTCGTTCTCAAGGTTCCAGTCTTCGGCCGCAATCGATGCCGAAGCGGGGTCATATTCACAGCATGCCATTTCTTCAATCAGCACGCCGTTGTCAAACAAAGCGCCGTAACGATAAAACGGAATCTCCAGATCAAACGCGTTATAATGAACAACGCAGTTTTCGCTTATGCGTTTCAGCGTTACATGCTTGCCATATTCCTCCCAGGATTCGGAAACCGGTTCCAGCGTCATATTCAGACGACGAACGTCCGCATACGCACAGTCCGGTTCGCACGCACGGGCATAGTTCGATTCGCCGCTGACGGGAAGTTCCGCGGAATAAGTTTCCTCCCGTTCTTCTCCCGTCGACATCAGCGACCTGACCGTAATCGTCGACAGAAAACCGTCGCCTTCGCTTTTGGCCGTCACCGATTTTTCCGTAACTTCGCTCCTGACGACATAAGACGCGCCGGCTGCCCCCAAAGCCCGCCTCAGCGTCACTTCGGCTTTCACCTCGTAAGTTTCGCCGCCGAACTCGACGGAAATCGAATGCCTGAAGATTCTGCGCGCATACGCATAATCTCCGTCAACATAAGAATCCGCCGCTTCCGTCACGCCGCCGTTGTCACGGATGTTGCCGAAATAATGATAAGGCATCACCTGACGGGTTACGCCGTCGTCATAAACGCCGACCTCATAATGCAGATGATACGAAAACTCAAATTCTTCCGTAATCACCGTATACACCAAAACGGAATCGGTTATGGTCACAAAACCTTCGGTTCTGCTTTCTCCGGCTTCCCGGGTCTGAACAATGCGGGACGTACCGAAATCCCAGACGGCAACGTCTCTGACCTCCGTCACGTTCGGCATTGAAGCGTTTAACGTGACCGATACGCGATTGTCAAAAGCGCCTTTTGTCACGCCTCTGACCATCATCCACGATTCGTAACTTAATGATTGTCCGTCCGAAGTCGACGTTACCGTAACTTCTTCCGCGCTGCCGTTGTCATAGACTTCGCTTTCTATAACTTCCGGAAGCAGCGGCTCTTTTTCGCAGGAACTCATCAATACCACTCCGCAAATTACGGCAGCTGCTGCCAAAATTTGCACAAATCTGTTTGCTTTCATATAATAAGTATTTAAATGTGAAACTTTACTTTTTATGTCTTTCAAGCTTTTTTATGGCATTTTTACAAACCGCATGCCGACGTTCTCGGCCTGTTTAATGATAAACTTAATAGTTGCGGATAATAATTTTGTTTGAAACTTCGCCGTTTTCCGTCCGGCAGACGCCCTAAGGCTCGGCTCTGGGTTTTGTTTTTGAGCTCAACTTTCGCCGTTTCTCTGTGCTTTCCTTTTTCGCCTTTTCTTTCCTCTCCTGCTCTCCTGCCGTTCTCTTCCTTTCCTTTTTTCTCTTCTTTTTCTTGCCCTTTCACTCCATCTTCTCACTTACTCTCTTTGCTCTTCTTCTCCGCTCTCTTCCTTTTTCCTTGTTCTCTTCACTCTCCTCTCCGCTTTTTTCTCTTCCTTTTTCCCTGTCCTCTTTGCTTTCCTTCTCAGTCCTTTTTCTCTCCCTTTTTCATTCCTCAAAATCCCCAAGCTCGCCCTCTGCTTGCGCTTACCGGATGCCGTCAGGGAGAAAAAGAGAACAACTGCAAACGTCGGTTCGGGATCTGCGGGGAGGAAAGCTTTAACCTTCAAGCCTCCCTCCCCGCCCCGTATTAAGAGGGCCCCGCCCTAAAGGGGATTTGTATCACCCGAACTTATCCGGGCAACGGGCGGGGACAATTTAACTGCAGGTCAGCATCTGAGCACACTCTATAGCTTCTGTCCAATATTTGTTCTTATTACGACAATCATGATTCCATAATTTTATCTTGCATGCACGAGACAAATATTCGGTAGGAGCACCATGCGAATTGACAGAGCAAGCCCCCCCGCTCTTAGCAGCCAACCGTCCCGTATTAGTCAACCATTGATCTACATTCGCTGTTTCTACAGAATAGCTATCTAGCAACGTTGCCGTTCCATCTGCATTGATCTTACAAGCAAAACTACTTAACTGCCCTGTCTCTCCCGGATCGTCATCGCGAAATTTCTTACTTTCCGCCCTAGGAGAACAATACAAAGCTGGTTGATTACACTCAGTTCCCCACCTATGATCAACGGGACGTGTATAATATTCCGCAAAAGAACATGTTCTCCACGTTACACTATCTTTGGGCTTAATCTGCGCCTGAACCCCGTTCCGTTCCTCTGTCTTAACTGAACTTCCTACAGTTAATAAAAGTTTATACGTCTTTTCTCCGTAAAGTTTCCAACTTACATTACCTTTCAAAGAAATACTTGCTCTTTTGCCTTTCTTAGCAGCAAAGGAAGCGCTATTTCGTCCCACGTAACCATCGCTGTAAATATTGGCAGATGCTCCCGATTCCGGACCGTTGATAAACACTCCGGCACTCATGGTGTTTCCCAATTCTGGATACACACTAATCAGCCCGCCCAGCATTTCGCCGCCGGAAGGCAGATTGATTACGGCAACGTCACTTACCGAAGAAATCGGGACGGCAAAATTCAACGCTTTATACTCAAAGTTATATCCGTCGGCCGTCAATTTTGACTTAAACGTGTAACTGCTCTTTTCGTCACCGAAAACAACTTTCGGCTCGTTCCCCGCCAAGGTAACTGCTTTTTCAAAAACAACATTGCTTCCGGTCAGGTTGGCATTCTCCAGCCTGAGCGGCCTTCTTACCGAAACCGCTTTGGCAAAAGCAATATTTACGTCAACAAAAGTCAACTCCCCGCTTTCACTTTTGTTTCTCGGGAAATTCGTCCCGGAAAAACTGCCTGCCGGCTTATCCTCTTTCTTACAGGAAGCGACAACATCCTCCCCGTCTGCACCTTCGCGATCTCCGAAATACAGTCCGGACCACAGAGTAGTTATTTTTGACGCTCCCAGCCCGGTCGCGTTGGCATCGCTTTCTATGGTCACGTCATCAAGCAAAATACCGACCTCCGCATCCGGCAGCACGACCTCGGCACCGACGGCATAAGTCTGTTCCGCCACCGGCAGTTTCGCCTTTTCCTCTTCCGTCAGCTTTTTATAAGTAACAACGTTCTTGCCGTTGAAAACGCCCATATCCTCACTTCCTGTTTCCGCCAGATAAAGCTTTACCGCATCCGCACAGGGAATACGTTCACAACCATCGCCATCCGGAGTCGGCTGCCAGCCTTTCTCACACTGGGTGATAAATACCCGGTTTTTACCGGTCGGACACGGGCACGGATTCCATTTTGTCGCCTTATCATAATTTTCTCCGCCGCTTACCGGCCTGCCGTCCCTCAGTTCCACCGGATAAGCCTCGCACGAACAGCAGTCTTCCGCAAAAGTGACGCCGCCCTCAACGCAGGTTTTACCCTCACCGCCGTAATCACAATCAGCAACCTGCACCTTATATTTGCCTTTGTCACACACGCAACTGTCCGTATACTCCGCTCCAGAACTGTCCTTACACAAATTTTGCGTCTTGTCGCACTTTTCTTTCGGTTGAGTATACGTTCCCCGGTCACACAAACAGGCGGAATATAAAATTTCCTTTACCGTTTTCACCTGTAAACTTTCCCCCTCGCCGGAAGAAACCGAAGACACCTGGGTACAGCTTGCCCCGGCCGGATAGGCATTGTCGCTTTCACACTGTTCTTCCGTATATTTATAAATGTTCGGATCGCAGGAACAGGAATATTTATTGCCGCATTTCCCGGTCATGATATGAGGATAAGTGCAGGAATCATAAATATATTCCTTGCCGCAGCACATAACATAGCTGCTGTTGTAAGGGCAATAAGCGACAACATGCTTTTCTCCCGCACATTCGCTTTTCAAAATATACCCCTCGGCCTCGCACAGTTTGCCGTCCTCACCCGGATCTTTATAATCCTCAAAATTGCCGCCGCCGGTACAGTTTTCTTCGCCGACAAAGCAGACCTTGGCCGAAGCCGGCGCCGCACACAACAGGCACAGGCACGCGGACAAAAGTCCCAATCCCATGGTTTTATACAATATTTTCATGACCTTTCCCCTTTATCCATAATATTTCGTTCAGGTGATGTAAAATATTGTACGATAAATGGTTATATTACTTTTCCCCGCTTTCCCTTGATTTTTCGTCTTGATTTCCGCCGCATTTTATCGTACCTTTTTTTGCTACAGGCAAAAGGGATACAAAAACAAACAAAAATCAAAAAGATAACAAAAAAACACCGCTTTTTGCGAGCGATGTTTTTTTTATTTTCTGTTTCAAGACATTATTCCAGATAAACAATCACCTGGAACTCATCAGAAACCTGATGTTGCGCCTGACCGAACTCACCGACAATCTCCTGTTTGAGGAAATACTCGTTGAACCTGCGGCCTTCCGCATTTTCTTCTTCGCCGACAAAACGGAGTTCATATACGGTATGAAGAATACCGTATTCCAGTTTCGGAAAATCGAACTTGATAATTCCGTCATCATAAGACGCCTCATACTGATTTACCGGACATGAAAACGAAAAATAATTATACATTGTTTCGTATGTCCGCCGGAAATTGCGAACAACCACCGGACCGTCGGTATAAACCGTATCCCGGACAGCATCTCCGACAAACCCGCTGCTTTCAAGCTTTAACCCATTGTCGGGAAAAATCTTGTAAGACTGCGTTTCATACTCCAGACTGCCCGTCAATTCGGCCGAATATCTCCGGTTTCCCTTGGTGCCGTCGGAATAGGCATGCACTACTTCGACCCAAACCGTATAAGAGGTCGACCAGACTTCATCGTCAACCTCGGAAATACCGCTTTCAACCAGCCGGCTTTCAACCGGACAAGGATGATTGCCGACATATTTTCTCAGCACGATGTCCGCCGTCAGCAAATAATCCCGACCGTTGAAATCAACGCTGATAGAGTGACTGAAACGTTTGCGCAGATAAACCAGCCGCTGGTCATATTCATCCGTTTCAATCTCAAACTCCATATCGGACAGAACATAACCGTTGTCCTTAACGGCGCCGATTCGATGATAAGGCATCTCCTGCCGGGTATAACCGTCATCATATACGGCCGTTTCGAACAAGAGTTCATAATCAAACGAAAATTGATCGAAAGACACCGTATAGGCCATTATCGAATCGCTGACCTGAACAAAGTCTTCCTGCCGTTCTCCGCGTTTCTTGTAACTGACGGAGGTGTGATAACCGCTCAGTTCAAAACTGCCGACGTTAACGGTACTGTCCACGCAGTTGAAAATATCAGTCAGCGTCACCGTCACCTTATCGTCAAAAAACGCACGCGTTTCCCCTTTCACCCTGATCCAGGACTGATAAGAAAGCTCAACGCCGTTTGTTCCCGACACGCCTTCAACCGGTTTGGACACGACCTGGTCATCCAGCCCGCTGTCCAGGATTTCACTTTTAACAACCTCGGGAAGAGGTTCGTCTTCATTGCTGCACGATGCAAACACCGCGACGGTAAACAGGGCAGCTGCTGCCCGGAAAAACCGTTTTACGTTTACTGTTCTCATAAAACTTAAATATTTAAAATTTAACAAATAAACTCCGGCCAACGCCCGCTTTGATCTGCGAACCGTTTAATAATATTCCGGATAAAATAATTTTCACAAAAATTTCAGATAAAATTCTTTCGCAAAACAGGGGGGAGAAAAAACTTCTCCCCCGTCCCGCAACAGAGGGCCCCGCCCATAAAGGGGATTTGTGTCACCCGCCGAAACAGGTTACCGGGCGGGGAAAAACTGTTAACCGCCGTAGCCGTGTCCGTCGGTGCGGATATAATACCGCTTGTTGTCATTATCGTTGTCAGCAAACTGACAATCGTCGTGATATTTACAGCTGTCTCCGGGACTGCCATATTTTTTATGCGGCTTTCCGTTATAATCCACATAACAGACAAAATTTCTCGGCTGTTTTTTGCTGCGGCTTGATTTTCCGCCGATTTCCATCCACCCGCCGATCTGAGTGGTATCACCGCCGTCAAAATTCCAGACATAACCGGTATATTCCACGGCACGGTAGGAACCGTCTTGATCAATGGATCCGTAAGCCGTCCCCCAGCCGACTTTATGATGCAGGCTGCCCATGTAAAGATTGCTCAGCGTCTTGTTGGCAAACCTGATTCTTCCGGTTTCCGGCATTGATCCGCCCTCTTTGGTTGACTGCCCGATCTTGGTGGAAGTGGACATGTAAAGTTCGCCGCCGTTGGCAATGTTGTAAGTCGTATCATACAAATTAAGAGACGATGAAGTTTCCCGCCGCCTGATATCGCTGCTTTCATCAAAATAAACAGAACTGGAAACCGAATAGCTGCAATCAATGCCGAGGCATGTCCGTTTTACCGTCGCATCGACATAACGCATCATGGCAAACCCCTTTACCCAAACGGTATTTGCCTTAAAAACCGCACGTTCGCCGGCGCTTTTTCCCCTGATGATAACCTTGTAACCGTTATATCTGTTGGTAATGCCCATGGTACCGACATTAAAATCATATCCCACCGACGAAAAATTCTTAGTCAGGGTAAGAGAACCGCTGACATTCACATACATGTTTTCACGATTGGGCATACTATTGTTATACAGAAGATTGATAGGGTTCCCCGAATTGGACATCCAGGACGCCTCAATGGAACAGTTTGTACAATTGAAACTGCCTGAGGTGGTTATATCATAGGCGGAAATACGAACCGACGTCAGATAAACCGGCCCGTAAACCGTACCCGAAAGACTGATCGTCGGCGCCGACGTACATTTTTGCTTCATCAACCGGGACAAAACATCTTCCCCCGACAAACCTTGGGCATAAGCCGCCGCAGACATAACATTTTTATTCTTAAATTTCGACCAGGTCGCATTGACGTCTTCCGCTACGATCAGATTGCCGGCACTCGGTGAAGAACCGGATTTATAAACCGCATAAGCCGTAATTTTCTTATCGGCGATATAATCGTCTACCAATTCATTACAGTCTTTGACCACGCATTTGCCGCTGACGACCTTGTATCCTTTTTTGCAGGAAGTCGCCCGATAACGGCTGCCTCTGGTACACCCCTTTTCCTTCTCGCAGCTGGCATACGAAGCGACCGGACTGTCTGAGGCTTCAACATCCTCAATATCGTCGTAAGGATAGGTGTTAACATTGCATTCGCAGCACTTTTTGGCTTTTAACACATCAGCCTGCTGACACATAGGCTCGTTAATGTTAATACCGTATTCACATTCACTGGCAATAACCTTATAGTCATCACCGCAAATGCAAGCCGTATAATATTTGTTGCCGTTGCTGTCCGTACAGGCTTTTTCCGATACGGATGCGCCGCCCGTTGAACACTCTTCTTCGGTCTTGGGATAAATGCCGCGGTCACACAGACATTCGGTGAAATAGGCGTTGATCGACGTCTGTCCGTTGGCAAAACCGG
>OMEV01001130.1_pt1 | contig 12135 bp, 15 predicted proteins | sample 1645491 | NCBI WGS metagenome assembly OMEV01 (sample SAMEA103958122, study PRJEB25191) | human gut metagenome | biome: human-associated habitat [ENVO:00009003]; feature: intestine environment [ENVO:2100002]; material: feces | place: Germany | collected 2013/2015
CCCCCCGGCGGCCGGAGCCGCCGGGGGCGTACCTTGTGACTTAACCTATGTTGTCGTACAGGTCTTGGGTGCGGAACTTTGTCAGTTCAGCTCAACCTTCTGAACCTCGTTCAGCCAGCCATAGAAGGTGGTGATGTCGGGGGTGACAGTGTTCATGTTGACACGCTGGGTGGAGAAGATGATGGCGTTCTGACGCTGATAGACAGGAACCTCAACGGCCCAGTCAACGATGATGTCCAGGCAGGACTTGTACAGAGTCTTACGATAGCTCTGGTCCAGAGAATTGCGGGCATCCAGAATCAGCTGGTTCAGCTCGGCATCGTTGATGTCGTACATGTAGTTGGAGCCACCGGCAGACTTGCCGTCCATGCCGGAGAAGTAGATCTGATACATATCAGGATCCGTGGTGGCGCTCCAAGCGGCAGCCCACATGTCAGCCTGGTCGGCCTCGATGGTATCCCACAGCTGCGTGCTGTCGGACAGGTCGGTGACGATCAGGTGCACGCCGATCTTCTCCAGAGCCTTGGAGGCCTCGGTGAGGATCATGAAGGAGGGGTGATCGCCCTTGCCGTCGGCGGGGATCAGGGCCTCGCGCTCGATGGCGTAGTTAGCGGTATCCATACCACCCTCGGGGTTGGAGACGACCTTGCCGTTCTCGACCTTGCAGCCGGCGGCCTCGAAGAAGGTCAGGGCAGCCTGCAGGGCGGCCTCGTACTTCTGCTCGTCGGTCATGTCGGAGGTATAGATGTCCTTACCCTGAGCATCCACAGAGAAAGCGACCTTGTAGCCAGGATCGGCAGCCTGAGGAGCAGCCCAAGAGGTGTTGGAGATGGGGTAGTTGATGACGGAAGCGCGCTCGCCATAGTAGGACTCGATGGCGACGGTGCGGTAAGCAGCCAGAACGGTGGCGAAAGCCTTACGATAAGCCTTGGAGGCATCGGAGCCGGGCTCCTTGTTGACGTTCATGGTGTTGGCGCTCATGCCGAGGTAACCATAGCCCAGGTTATCCACGGTATCGGTGGTGATGGCGGGGCCGTTGACATCGTCGTTCTTGTTGGCAGCCTTGATGGCGTCCACGGCGGTGGCGCTGAAGGTAGGATCGGTGATATCCACGGTGCCGGTGACGACGCCGTTGAGCTTATCGTCTTCCTGAGTCTGCAGGAAGTTGACATACTTGGTCTTGGGGGCGCCCAGATAGTAGGAATCGTTAGCCTCGAAGTTCACGGTACCATTCTCGAACTTCATGAACTTGTAGGGGCCAGCACCCAGGGGGGTGGTGGTCTTGGCACGGACGGTGCTCAGATCGCCCTTGTCGAAGCCGAACTGGTTGTTCTCGTAGTTGTACTTGGTCTTGTCGCCATAGTAGTGCATGGGGGCGATGGTCACACCCAGCTGATAGATGGCGGTGGCGTCGACCTGGGTCAGGGAGACGGTCATGCTGTAGTCGCCGGTCTTCTTGATGCCGGAGATGTTGGCAGCGGAGGTGCCGGTCTCGATACCCTTGGTGTACTTGGTCTCGTAGTCGTTCAGCAGGCTGGTGAAGGTAGCGTTGGCCTTCTCGGTGTCGACAGCCTCGGTCAGGGTGTCGTACTTGGCCAGGATGGCGTTGAAGGCATCCGCCTCGGTAGCATCGGCGGGCAGATCATAGCCCCAGTTCTTCATGCAGGCGGCAACGGAATCGCCCTCGGCGTTAGCGCCCTCGGCAATGCAGTACTGCATGATGTCCTGGACGAACTTCACGCCGGCCTGATCCACGTCAGCCCAGAAGGCAGTCTGATCCGCCTCTTTCCACTTGGAGAAGTCGGTGTTGTCGCGGCCGGCAGCCAGCATCAGGTTGTACAGGGTGTCCATACCGGAACGGTAAGCATCCATGCCCTCGATGGGCAGAGCAAACAGGGTGCTGTTGCCGTCGTAGGTAGGATCGCACAGGACGTACATGGAGAAGATGACGTCGTCGATGGTGATAGGCTCACCGTCGGAGAACTTCAGGTCCTCGCGCAGCTTGAAGTTGTAGTCCACAGTGCCATCGGTGTTCTCCACGATCTCGCAGTCAGCGGGACCATAGTAGGTGTAGTCGGTGCCATTGTAGGCCTTGGTTTCGCCTTCGATACCCTTCATGATGATGGCGCCCTGGCGATCGCCGTTCAGCAGGCTGATAGCGGTCATGACCCAGACGTCCTGGTCATAAGCGGTCTCGGAGAAGAAGGGGGAGAACTTGCTGTTGAACGGGGAATAACCCACGACCAACGGGGTGTCGTTGTTCTGCTTGCCTTTGTTGCCGCAGCCAACGAACAGGCCCAGGCACATGACAGCGCAAAGTACCAGAGCCAAGATACGAGTAGCTTTCTTCATTGGAATCCTCCTTAAATTTTTTTGAACGCGGGCAGAAGCCCGGAGTTCACAAAAGAAATTGGTGGATCACGCCTGAGGCGTATCCAAGTCGCGGGCGGGGAGCTTTTCCCATTTCAGGGTCAGCATATACCGCCACAGGAGCCACGCTCCCCCGGCCACCAGCGCCTTCAGCGCCAGGTAGGCGATCACGGAGGGGACGCGGCCGCCGGAGCCGTTCATGGCCAGGTAGAGCACCATGGTCACGAAGCCCAGGCCCGCGAAGATCATGCAGAGCATGGCCCGGTGGGGCAGCGCCTGCACGCTCTTTTTATAAATGTACTCCCGGATGGGTTCCTCCGCCTTCCGCAGCCGGAGCACCGCCCAGATCACGCTGACCGCCGCAGCGGCCTCGCAGATATAGGGGAGGATGACGTACCAGCAGTTCAGCATGGCGGGGGCATCGCTGCATCCCCCGGCCACCACGGCCAGCATGACGGCAACGCTCAGTCCCAGCAGCTCCCGCTGGACCCGGTCGCGGCTGCGGCCCTGGTCCACATAGGAGTAGTGGGCGCCGGTATATACATAATCACCGGCAAGATTCACATGGAAATCGTTGAGATGGGCACGGCGTCCGCCGCGCTTTTTATTCTTTTCTGCCATGATCTTTCCTTTGGGGACGGCTGGGTGCGTCCACGGCTCGCTGTCCACTACGCACCAGTCTGTTCGCCGATGGCGGACGGTTTTTGTGCATTTTACTTATCGCCGCCCAGGATTAAAATGTTTTCCTAATTGTATCATGAAACAATAGATTTTTCAACACTAAGATTGAATTTTCTGTGAATATTCCAAAAAAAATGACAAATATCCATTTTCTTTGTATTTTTATTCTCTTGCGCCGGATTTTCTGCTGTTTTTATCCGCTAACTTTCGCCGCAGATTAACGGTTAACGATTATATCTCGCAGATGTTTTCGGTGAACAGTTAGGTCAATTCGATCATGTTGTGGCAGAGCTGATAGTACTTCCCCTTCTGGTCCAGCAGCTCCCGGTGGTCGCCGCGCTCGATGATCCGCCCCTGCTCCAGCACCATGATGGCGTTGGCGTTGCGGACGGTGGAAAGCCGGTGAGCGATGACGAACACCGTGCGCCCGGCCATCAGGCCGTCCAGCCCCTGGCCGATGAGCTTCTCGGTGCGGGTGTCCACGGAGGAGGTGGCCTCGTCCAGGATCAGCACCGGGGCCCGGGACACCGCCGCCCGGGCGATGGCCACCAGCTGGCGCTGGCCCTGGCTGAGGTTGGCGCCGTCGGAATAGAGGACGGTGTCGTACCCCCGGGGCAGGTGGGAGATGAAGTAGTGGGCGTTGGCGATCTTGGCGGCCTCCATGCACTCCTCATCGGTGGCGTCCAGGCGGCCGTAGCGGATGTTCTCCATCACCGTGCCGGTGAACAGGTGGGTGTCCTGCAGCACGATGCCCAGGGAGCGGCGCAGGTCGTCCTTGCGGATGTTGCGCACGTCGATGCCGTCGTAGGTGATGGAGCCGGCCTGGATATCGTAAAACCGGTTGATGAGATTGGTAATGGTGGTTTTTCCCGCGCCGGTGGAGCCGACGAAGGCGATCTTCTGGCCGGGCTTGGCGTACAGGGACAGGTCCCGCAGCACCGGCTTTTCCGGCACATAGGCAAAGTCCACATGGGAAAAGCGTACATCGCCCCGCAGGGGCACCAGGGTGCCGTCCGGCATACGCCAGTGGTAGTCGTCGTCCTTCTGCTCCAGGGTCACCTGGCCCTGGTCCTCCTCGGGAGGCAGGTCCAGGATGCCAAAAATCCGCTCGGCACCGGCCAGGGCCATCATCAGAGCGTTGAACTGCTCGGAGATCTGGCTGACGCGGTCGGCAAAGGTGCGGACATACTGCAAAAAGCCGATGAGGATGCCGCCGGCCCCCTCCCCTGTCAGCCACAGGACGCCCACCGCGCAGGTGATGGCATAGAAGATGTGGGACAGGTTGTTGAGGATGGGGCCCACCATGGAGGTGACGGTGGTGGCGGTGGTGGACGCCTTACACAGATCCTGGTTGATGACGTCGAACTGCTCCATGACCTCCTTTTCGTGGGTGAACACCTTCACATCCCGCTGGCCGGTGATCATCTCCTCCATATAGCCGCTGACGGCGGCGGTGAGACGCTGCTGGCTGGCGTAGGTGCGCTTGCTGATTTTGGTGGTGACCCGCACCACCAGCACCACGATAGCCCCCAGCACCACCATGATGGCAAACAGCCGCATGGACAGAGCCAGCATCATGGCAACGGTGCCCACCAGGGAGGTGATGGAGATGGCCAGCTGGGTGATGCTGTGCTGCAGCAGCTCGTTGGTGGCCTCGATGTCGCTGGTGTAGTAGCTCATCAGAGCGCCAGTCTTGTTTTCGTCGAAGAACCGCACCGGCTGGCGCTGCATGGTGTCGAACAGCTCCGTGCGCAGCTGCTTCATGATGATGGCGCTGCACTCCAGCATCAGGCGGTTGAGCAGATAGTTGGTCAGGGCCGACAGCAGGTACAGCCCCGCCAGCCCCAGGATCAGGCTGATGTACTTGGCGTAGGTCTCGTTGGGGGCTGCGCCGCTGCTCTCCAGCAGGTTGGTCAGGGGCTTCATGCAGTAGGCGGCCCCGATGGTGGCGGCCACATAGGCCAGGATGGACAGCATGGCCGCCGTCAGCAGCAGGCGGCAGTGCTTGAAGTAGCACACCAGACGCCACAGGATGGCGAAGGGGTTCTCTACCTTTTTATTATATTTCTGCAGGTCAACTCGCGGCATGATCCACCGCCCCCTCTCTCATCTGGCTCTCGTACACGTCACGGTAAATATGGCTGCGGGACAGCAGCTCCTGATGGGTGCCCATGTCCGCCAGACGCCCCTGGTCCAGCACCACAATGCGGTCGCAGGACATGATGGAGTTGATGCGCTGGGCAATGATGACCTTGGTGGCGCCGGGCAGGGCCGTCCGCAGACAGCGGCGGATGTGCTCGTCGGTGGCCATGTCCACGGCGGAGGTGGAGTCGTCCAGGATCAGGATCCTGGGTTTTTTCAGGATGGCCCGGGCGATCAGCAGGCGCTGGCGCTGGCCGCCGGACAGGTTGGCGGCGTTCTGCTCCAGCACCGTGTCATAGCCGTCGGGGAAGCGGTCGATGTACTCGTCGGCCCGGGCGATGGCGCAGGCGGCCTGCATCTGGGCCAGGGTGGCGTTGGGGTCTGCCCAGCGGAGGTTGTCGGCGATGGTGCCGGAGAACAGGGAGCCGTTCTGCAGCACCATGGACACGCCGCTGCGGAGATTTTCCAGGGTGTATTCCCGGACGTCCCGGCCGTCCACCTTCACGGTGCCGGACAGGGCGTCGTAAAACCGGGGGATCAGGCTCACCAGGGTGGACTTGCCCTCGCCGGTGCCGCCGATGACGCCGATGGTCTCGCCGGAGGCGATGTGCAGGGTCACATGGCGCAGGGCCAGCTTGTCGGGGTCCCGGGTATAGCTGAAGCAGACGTCCTCGAAGTCGATGCTGCCGCTTTCCACTGCGGCGTCGGAGGGGCCGTCTGTGATGTCGATCTCCTCGTCCAGCACCTCGTTGATGCGGACCAGGGAGGCCTGGGCCCGGGACAGGGACATGACCAGCCAGCTGATCATGGACAGGGAGTTCACCGCCATGCCGGCGTAGTTCACCAGGCTCACCAGCTGGCCGGTCAGCAGGCCGGTGGTCCGGAAAATGATCTCCCGGCCGCCGAAAAACAGAATCAGCACGCTGCACGTCCACATAATGCCCATGGTAATGGGGCCGGACAGGGTAAACAGGCGGCCTGCGCCCAGCTGGGCCTGCCGCGTCGGTGGTTTTGTCAAAGCGCTTGGACTCGTAGCCCCCCCGGACGAAGGCCTTCACCACGCGGCTGGCCACCAGATTCTCCCGGACGGCCTGGTTCATGCCGTCCATCATCTTCAGCATCCGCTTGAAGCGGGGCTGGCCCACCTTCAGCAGGATCACCATCAGCACCACCAGCAGGGGGATGCAGATCAGCAGCAGGGGCGCAAGACCCGGGGAGACGATGAAGCTCATGACCGTGGCCAGGATCACCATCACCGGGGCCCGGTACAGGGTCACCAGGGACTGGCGCATGGTGTCCCGCAGGGTGTTGATGTCCGTGGTGGCCCGGGTGATCAGCTGGGGGGTGGAGATGTGGTCGATGTTGGAGAAGGAGAAGCTCTCGATCTTCCCCAGCAGAGTGCTGCGCATATTCCGGGCGAAGCCCTGGGTGGCGATGGCGGAGCAGCGGGCGGCCAGAACGCCCATGGCCATGGACAGGCAGGCCACGCCCACCATAATGGCCCCCACCGTCAGCACGAAGCGGTTGCGGTTGGCGATGAGCTCCGGGGAAAACAGCCCCTGGAGCATGAAGGTGCTCTCCCGGTACAGGCCGCCGTCCACGATGGTGGACATGAGCATGGGGATCAGCAGCTCCAGCACCACCTCGGTGATGCCGAATATCAGGGCGGCTGCCGTCCAGCCCTTATAGCGGCCCAGGACAGGGCCCAGGTGCCGGAAAAGCCCCGGTTTTTTCTGTGTCTTGATAAGACGTCACCTCTGTTTCTTTTATGCAGGATTTCTGAAGTTATACACGGCTATTATATCAGGCCCCGCCGAGTTTCACAAGCGGAAAAATTCCGTGGCTTTTTATCCGCCAGAATCCACAAAAAGCGCAAAAAAATGCTGCAAGCGCAGCGCTTGCAGCATTTTTTTATTTGGGTGAAACTTACTTCAGCTCGACCTTGCCGCCGACTTCCTCGACCTGCTTCTTCAGAGCCTCGGCGTCCTCCTTGGACAGGCCTTCCTTCATGGTGGTGGGGGCGCCCTCGACGGCAGCCTTGGCCTCGGCCAGACCCAGACCCATGACCTCGCGGACGACCTTGATGACCTTGATCTTCTGAGCGGCGTCGAAACCGGTCAGGACCACGTCGAACTCGGTCTTCTCCTCGGCAGCGGGAGCAGCAGCGCCGGCAGCGGGAGCGGCCATGGCGGCGGCGGACACGCCGAACTCTTCCTCCAGAGCGTGGACCAGCTCGGACAGCTCCAGAACGGTCAGGCCCTTGATTTCCTCGATCATAGCAGTAATCTTCTCGGACATTTTGATAAGCCTCCTAATTGTAAGATATTTGTTTGATTTGGGTGGGGCGGAGAGGCCCCGGGGTGGTGCCGGAATTTACTCGGCGGCGGCTTCCTCGGCGGGAGCGCCGTCCTTCTCGGCGATCTGCTTCAGCACACAGGCCAGAGCAGAGATGGGGGCCAGCATGGTGCCCAGAACCTGGGCCTGCAGCACGGGCAGAGCGGGGATGGCAGCCAGAGCATTCACGGTCTCCAGGGAGACGACCTTGCCTTCCATGAAGCCGCCCTTGATCTCGAACTTGCCATTGAGCTTCTTTGCATAGTCAGCGATGACGCGGGCAGGGGCGACGGGATCGTCCATGCACACGGCCAGGGACGTGGTGCCGTTGAGCTGATCGTCCAGCTCGTTGAGACCCACGTTGTTGAATGCAAAGCGCAGCAGGGTGTTCTTGATGACAGCGTATTCCACGTTGTTCTCGCGGCAGTCCGCGCGCAGAGCGGTGTCCTCTGCCACGGTGATGCCCTTGTAATCAACGATGACACCGGCGGCTGCATTCTGCAGCTTCTCGGTCAGCGCCGCCACGATCGCCTGCTTTTCAGACAGAACCTTTGCGTTGGGCATTCTTTGATTTCACCTCCGGAAAAATTGTCGGTGCGTTCAAAAAGAAAACCGTCCCTGTATCCAAGGACACAAGGACGGTGTAAAGCAATCGGAAACGATTTGCCATCCTCGGCAGGACTTACGGCTTGCGCCACCTGCTGTCTTTGGAACGCATCTGGTATTATATCAGGGGCAAGACGGTTTGTCAAGCCGAAGATATCAAATGTTTCAGCCGGTTTTTTTACAGCTGCTTGTTGGCGTTCATCTTGACGCCGGGGCCCATGGTGGAAGCGGCCACGCAGGACTTGATATACTGGCCCTTGGCGGCGGCGGGCTTGGCCTTGATGATGGCGCCCAGCAGAGCGGTATAGTTCTCATACAGCTTGTCCGCGCCGAAGGAAACCTTGCCGATGGGGCAGTGGATGATGTTGGTCTTGTCCAGACGATACTCCACCTTACCGGCCTTGACTTCCTTCACGGCCTTGGCCACGTCGGGAGTGACGGTGCCGGCCTTGGGGGAGGGCATCAGGCCCTTGGGGCCCAGCAGCTTACCCAGACGGCCCACAACGCCCATCATGTCGGGGGAAGCGACGACCACGTCGAAGCCGAACCAGTTTTCCTTCTGGATCTTCTCCACCATATCCATATCACCGACGAAGTCGGCGCCGGCCTCGCGGGCAGCGTCGGCCTTGTCGCCCTTGGCGAACACCAGGACGCGGGCGGTCTTGCCGGTGCCGTTGGGCAGGACGATGGCGCCGCGGACCTGCTGGTCAGCGTGGCGGGAGTCAACGCCGAGCTTCACGTGCAGCTCGACGGTCTCGTCGAACTTGGCGGATGCGGTCTTGCAGACCAGCTCCAGACCCTCCTTGGGATCATACAGGGTCCCGCGGTCGATCTGCTTGGCGCTTTCTTTATATTTCTTACCTCTAAACATCTCTTACACCCTCCTTATTCGCCCACGACGACGCCCATGGAACGGGCGGTGCCGGCGATCATGCTCATGGCTGCTTCCAGGGAAGCGGCGTTCAGATCGCGCATCTTCAGCTCGGCGATCTTCTGGATGGAGGCCTTGGAGATGGTGGCCACCTTGGTCTTGTTGGGCACACCGGAGCCGGACTCGATGTTGCACTCCTTCTTGATCAGCACAGCCGCAGGAGGCGTCTTGGTGATGAAGCTGAAGGAACGATCGGAGTAGACGGTGATGACCACGGGGATGATGAGGCCCATGTCATTCTTGGTGCGCTCGTTGAACTCCTTGGTGAATGCCTGAATGTTGACACCGTGCTGGCCCAGAGCGGGGCCGACAGGGGGTGCGGGGGTCGCTTTGCCTGCAGGAATCTGCAGCTTTACATAACCAACAACTTTCTGTGCCATGGATAGGCACCTCCTTCATAAAAATGTGGTAGCGGCCGGTCGATACCGGAAACCGCTTTTGGCGAGACGGACACCGTCTCTCCCACTTGCGCCGGAGGGAATGCTCCGGCCTGCCGCGCAGAGACTGCTGCGCCTCAGTGCAGAACCTCCACCTGATCGAGCTCCAGCTCGATGGGGGTTTCTCTGCCGAACATGAAGACCGCCACCCGGACCTTGTTCTTCTCGGGGTCGATCTCCTCCACGGTACCGGTGAAGCTGGTAAAGGGGCCGTCCGTGATCTTCACGGTGTCGCCCACGTTGTACAGCACCACGATCTCGTGCTTTTCCACGCCCAGGGCCGCCACCTCGTCCTCCGTCAGGGGGATGGCCTTGTTGGCCTCGCCCACGAAGCCGGTGACGCCTCGGATGTTGCGGATCAGATGCCAGGTGTCATCTGTCAGGATCATCTTGATCAGGACGTAGCCGGGAAATACCTTGCGCTCCACTTCCTTCATGACGCCGGACTCGGTGACCTCGGTGACGGTTTCCATAGGAATCTCCATCTTGAGGACCATATCGGACATGCCGCGGTTGACCACGGATTTCTCGATGGCCGCCTTCACGGCGTTCTCGTAGCCGGAGTAGGTGTGGATCACATACCATTTCGCGTTTTCAGCCATGCCGCACTTCCTCAGCCGGTGAACGCGCCGATGAGGGTCTTGATCAGCAGCACCGCCACGCCGTCGAAGATCCAGATGCAGGCGCCCACTGCCACAGAGCACAGCAGCACCGTTCCGGTGTTCTTGGCGGTGGTCTTGCCGTCAGGCCAGACGACCTTCTTCAGTTCGCTTCTCATCTCGCGGAACCACTTGCCGTGGTCCTTCTTGACCTTTTTTTCCTCTGCCATCGTGCTATCTCCTTCCAATTACTTGGTCTCGGTATGGACCGTATGCTTTCTGCAGAAGGGGCAATACTTGTTCATTTCAAGACGGTCAGGGCTGTTCTTCTTGTTTTTCATCGTGTTGTAGTTTCTCTGCTTGCACTCGTTGCATCTCAAAGTGATCTTCACGCGCATCTAACGGCACCTCCTTATTAGATTGGCGGCCGGCGAAGGCCGCTCTCTGCCTCCCTGCCGGACAGGGCGTCTTTCCCGCGCCGAAGCGAAAAGCGCGCAAAAAGAAAGCCCCATACTCACAGGTAATGTTGATTTTATCACACGGGCAAGTGTCCGTCAAGGTCTTTCCGGAAGAAAATTTCGGTTTTTTCGGAGAATTTGCTTCCGCAGCCCCTCTATTCTGGCACTCTTTCATAGGACACAGGCCTCCCGTCCCGGAACGTCACCGTGAACCCGGTGCCGGGCTTCACGGAGTAGTCGTACCGCCCGCCGCCGAACCAGGTCATCATCAGCCCCGCCGTGACGCCGCCGTGGTCCACGGCGTCCTCCCCCGACGCCAGCACCTGAGCCATGGCGGCCCGGTTCCGCTCCAGCACCTGGGGGGCGCTTTCGCCGTTGGGGCAGACGTTGTGCTCCACGTCGGTGATCCACGCCTGATAGGCCGCCGTGTCCTTCAACTCCTGATAGCTTTTCATCTCGAAATCGCCGAAGTTCATCTCCCGCAGCCCCGGCAGCTGCTGATGGGCCACGGGGCCGTAGATGGCCTCCAACGTCTGCTCCGTCCGCAGCAGGCCGCTGGTGTAGTACCGGGCGGCCCGGGGATAGGCCGCCGCGTTTTCGTGCAGCGCCGCCAGGGATTCCGGCAGGGCCGGAATATCCGCCGCCCCGTAGTACAGGTCCCGGCGGCTGCCGTCGGTTTCTCCGTGGCGCAAAAGGGTCAGCTTCATTTCAATTCCTCCGTCAGTCCGCAAAATATCCGGTATACATGACCGGCCTGCTCCGCCAGCTGCCGCAGCAGCCAGAAGATCACGGCTACGGCCAGTAGGAGCATGGATAATCTGCGCTTGGTTTCCAGTTTCATGAAAAACCTCCTGATTTTTTCTATTAGTCTACCGAATTTTCCCGGAAAATACAAGAGCCTTCGTTGAATTTGCATAAATTTGCAGAAAAGCGGCACGGCTTACGCCGTGCCGCTATCCGTGCAGCAAGCCGGTTATTCCGGGTCGTAGGCGATGGTTACCATCCGGCAGGCAGCGCACCGCTGGGCCGGAACGTGGTCCGTTTCCGAGTGGGGGGCCTTTCCCAGAAGCAGGAAGCCCGGGCAGCCCACGGCCGCGCCCATGGGCCGGTTCTCCGTCACCCAGCACACGCCGCCTCGGCCCATAGCCCGGACGAAGCCGGACTGCATCTCGTTTCCACAGCAGGGACATTTCATGGTAGGTACCTCCTCTTGCTCATTATGCTTTATACTTTCCATCATATGATATATGTTGCTATTATATTACCATAAATACAATATATAAATGTGAACAATGTAAGAACAAATCATAAAAAATATGTGAAAGAATTATAAAATGGCAGCCGCTTGCAGACAAGCGGCTGTCACTTTTGACGGAATATTACTTTTGGCTGGGCATTTTCCAGGCTTGATGGTCGGTGTGAAGCAGATGGTGGGACACGTCGCTGAGGGGCTTTTTCATGAACTCCCGATACAGCTTGTGGACCTCGGGATTCTCGTGGGAGAACCGGGAGGGGGCGGCCTTGTCGATGTTCCACAGGACGCTGCCGCGCTTTTCCGCCAGCTCCACGCCGTCGTG
>OMEV01001135.1_pt1 | contig 12066 bp, 9 predicted proteins | sample 1645491 | NCBI WGS metagenome assembly OMEV01 (sample SAMEA103958122, study PRJEB25191) | human gut metagenome | biome: human-associated habitat [ENVO:00009003]; feature: intestine environment [ENVO:2100002]; material: feces | place: Germany | collected 2013/2015
GTTCCGTAATACTCAAACACCCCCTGCTCGCTACCCTCGATCTTCGCATAGCATTTTTCAGCGGGCACGTCAATACGGAAATTCAATGGGGCTATATTATAAGGTATAGTAACCCCTTGGTAATCCGGGAACATCGGCGGGGGAGACATGCGTTCGTTCTCGGCAACAACAAAGCCACCCGGATGTACCGCCCAAAAACCCAAGTATAGTACAATAACCAGAACTTGCAATAGTAAATATCCGATCACAAAGTTTCGGACGATCTTTCGTTTCCTCGTATTATCCATCATAATTATTGTCGTTTAGGAGTCGGGGTAAATTGAGCGTAATAATAATAGGTATCGCCAAACTGCGCTTTCAAGGCGGCAGGAGGCATGCCTCGAGCCACTTTCATAAATTGCAGAAAGCGGTTTTGTACCTCCGAACTGATCGGATAGCTTTTGAACGCCTCCGGGTCTTTCTGCACGGCAGCGAAAAATAGGCATATAGCCTCTTGATAGAGAACGGGAAATGACTCGCCTCGCTCTTTCATCAATTCCATATAATGCATAAATGTCATCAAGTCTTTATAAACCAACAAGTATCCCATTCCATACTCAAAAGCCGGACGATTATCGGCATGATCGTCGATCAAGAAAGCCAGCGCATTGGGAAATGTCAAGGTCAAGTCTAAGGGATTATCCGTTACCGGAAGTACCGCCCGCTTCGCCTTTATCCAATCGGTAGAGGCACAAACCACGGAGTCGAGCAACGGGCGCTGCGCTTTTGCCCAATCCCTGTAGTGGGGAGTCGATTCAAGGATCTTAATATATTTCTCGGCGGCACGGTATTCGCCGGTTACCAGATAAGTCTCCACCAAACGCTTCATCAAACGAGGCTGCACGCAACGTTGCGAGCTTAATACACCCACAAAGGCGAAACGTTGCGCTGCGTTTACCTGCCCTACTTGCCAAGCAACCTCGCTCGCCTCGATCAATCCCATCCGGCTTTTCGGATCGTGCGGGATAAAGCCCTCCACCCCGATCTGAGGGAAACGCATCAAATCGCCAGAAAATCGTCCCGTATGTGATAAAGCCAGATTCAAATAAATCAGGGCATCCATATCCCGGACCGAATGCGCACGAGCATGTGAGACTATCTCTTGCCATTCTCCCTGCCGTGCATAGTAATCGTACCGATAGGCCTGCTCCATCGGGTCTTTCTTATAGAGAATCCCATAAGTCATCGCTATCAGAAGGAAAGCGTAAGAAACGATTCGCTTCCAAGATTCCTTACGGATAAAAACCCGGTTCCTTACATAATAAAGAATTAAAACGATCAAAGGATCTGAAAGCCCGATATATCCTAAAGAATTAGGTATCGGATATTCGGGATGGCATAGATGTTTGCTGAAGAACGCTTCCCGCATCGGAAGAATATAAACCGTACGCATGGCGATCAACGGTAGCAAACCTCCCCAAGCGATAGCGATAATGGCTACTCCAAAACGAGCCTTATCCTCTTTAGCACAACACTCATAAACCGCGATCAATAAGGCCAATAATAAATTAGCGGGTGCCGCAAAAAAATAAGAGCCCCCCAAAAACAAGAAGCCAAAGAGATAACGAAGCCAATCAATCTTGATTGAAGTATACAAATACGCAAGAACCTGCACGAAAGCGAGCATCGTCAACAAGGCGATTGACTCCTGCGGATAGATCCAAATTAAAAAAGAGGGAAGAATAGCCGCCAACATAGAGGCACGCACCCCACAAGCTTTTAAGTAAAGGAAAAAACAGCCGGAGATCAGTCCTAATAATAAAGCGATCACTACCGAAGCTCCATAAGGATGGATAAACGCGAGCGATAAGAACTCAGTCACATATTCATTCAATCCACCCGGTTCGGCCAATCGGTCTTGGAAATAACTACCGGTAGTCTGAAACATCATATACTGCTCCAGAAAACGATACCAATACCGAAAATTCAACTCTATGAATAGGATACTTCCTATAATAAAAAGGAATAGTATAATAGTATTATTGTTAACAAATAGTCTATTCTTCATTCTCCAACTGTTTTTCAGATCGTAAAGATAGAAAGTATATAGAAGATGGCAAAAGAAAAGGTTTAATTATTATATTGAACACGGAACACACGGAGCGTGTGCTCCATGTTCAAAGCTATATTTCTTACATCTGTTGCTCGCCGCCGCCGGAACCGCCGCTCTTCATATCATCGTTGCTGATACCTCTTTTTACTTTCTTGATGGCATCTTTCAAGGTGCCAAAACGATAAGATACACTAACCATTAACATTCTCATCGTACGGTAATTGATCTCACGACGGAAGAAGGTATCATCGGAAGTAGTATTTTCCATCTTCATTCGCTTCCAGAAGGGGTTTTGGAAAGACAACTGGACAGATAGCTTTTTCTTCAAGAAATCCTTGTTCACGGAGATTCCCGTGAAATAGAATGGAGAGCCTTTCCCCTGTAACTGGATCCAAGGAGAGAAATATCCTCCCTGTATGTTCACACGGAAATCCAACGGGAAATTAAACTGCGTACCGGCGAAAATACGTCCGCTGAATCCACTATTCGCCATATCATTCTTTTCGCTCTTCAAATCCGTATAATCCATTCCACCATTCATATAGATACGGAACAAAGGAACCGGATTCCAATTTGCGTATACGAATAAGCCGGTAGATTGTTTCTTTCCGATATTACCGTAGGTGGTTTGGAAAACACCCGGATTCTCCGGATCGATAAAGGTATATTGCTCGATCGAATTATTGACGAACGTATAAGTAGCGCTCGCGTTAATGCTGAATTTCTGGGCGAACATACTATAGTTCAAGTTTATATTATTACTTTTCTCCGAGTCCAGATTCGGGTTACCGAAGGATATGTTCTGTGGGTCCGCATTGTTTACATAAGGATTCAAATACCAGATACCCGGACGCTGGATACGCATATTATATCCCAAGCGAAGCTGTTGCGCCATACTCAATTGATAAGAGACCGTAGCGTTTGGCACCACGTCGAAATAATGGGTATCAAAGTTCATATCGGGAGCCATCTCATATTTCACGTCCAAAGCGGTTCCTTCCGCACGTACCCCCGCCTTCACGCCAAACTTATCAAACTTCATCGAATAGCCCAGATAAGCGGAATAGATATGTTGGGTATGACGGAAATGGCTATCTTTAGAAGTTATGTCCTCCCATATATTCAACGAATCGTTGAAAGCGGTACGATCCGTATTACTCCGGCTCTGGCGGAATATATATTTTGCGCCCACCTCCAAGGTCTGATCCTTCCACGTAGGGGTCGTATAATCCACCTGCCCGGTGTGCTCGTTCGTAGAAGCCTTGTTGATATTATTTTGCGGATAGCCGAGCCAAGGATTGTAATTCACGACATTCTTTAATTCCGTATAATCCTTGTTATCATTGGGAGAATGGCTGAAACGGTAGGAGATCGTCAGCAACTCATCTTTTTTATGGGTAGAGTGTTGGTAATCCACGCTCACGTCCGTAGAACCAAACGTTTCCGTAGCGTCCGAATTACGATTATAATCGTATACCGGATTACGATTGATATCCTGCATATTCACCGTGTATTCCGAACGGTTCGTCATCTTACCATGGAATAAGTTCGCCCCTACGGTCAGCAAGTTCAAGGAGTCGATCTCATAACTACCTTCCAGCGAACCAAACTGGAAGGGTCCGTTATTCTTCCTACGTCCATTTTGCGTCAAGAAATGTTGCTCGTCATTTTCCAAATCCTCACGTATCGAGGTAGACTCATTCCAAGGCTCCCTATTATAATTGTAATTATAATTCGCTGTCAACCCGAACTTACCTGCTTTAAGGGATATATAGCCGCCACCGCCTACACGCCCCAACGAACTACCGTTCACACGAACCGTACCAGTATATCCTTGTAGAGCGTTTTTCGTCGTAATGATATTAATAATACCACCGATACCCTCAGCGTCATATTTAGCGCCCGGGTCTGTGATCACCTCTATGTTTTTCACGGAATTGGCCGGCATACTCTTCAATACCTCAGCTGGATTGTTACTCAACAGGTTAGAAGGCTTGCCATTCATGTAGATCTTAAAGTTCGTGGAGCCTTTCAATTGGATTTGGTCATCTCCGTCCACGGTTACCATCGGTACCTTGCGCAGCATTTCCAATGTATTGTTTGTCTGTGCCTCCGGATCATCTTCCAAGCTATAGGTAAGTTTATCGATCTCAGCCTTCACCAAAGGTTTCTGTGCCGTAACCGTCACTTCCCCCAGCCGCTGGTTATCCTCCTGCATATACAACTTACCCAAATCCAAGTTCCTCTGTTTATCCGAGATCGTAAATGTTTTCTCGGCAGGAGCTTTTCCTATCGATTGCATAGAGATGATGTATTTACCGGCGCTACTCAATGGTGCCTGAAACTTACCATCCACATCACACGCTAAAAGCTTGACCGGCTTATCGGGGGTCTTCGCTAAAGCAATTCTCAACGTCGCATAGGGTACGGACTCGTTACTCAGCGAGTCTAACACCTGTCCCTTAATTGAATAGGAACCTGTCTTGTCCGCTTGCGCATACAGAGGAAGCGCAAAGAACAGTACCCAAAATAAGGCAAACAATTTCTCTTTCATACGTTCATCTATCACTATAAAAATAATACATTTTACTGCAAATTACACTATTTACGATTTCATCGTACAAATAAAGTCATTAATAATGTTCATATTTCCTTTTTCTTCTAAAGAAGTCTGAAAAAAGAGTATTTTTTTATAATAGACGGACATCAAGTAAAACAGGTTGCACAATAATCCTAGGAATCTTTGAGAAAACGAATATATTGTTATTTTTGCATTCGTAATTCTTTAAAATACAATGTCATGAGAACTATCTTTTGTGTATTAGCCACTTTGATGTTGGGTTTGACGAGTCTGCAAGCCCAGAGTTTAAAAGCCATTAAGTTGAATGCTCCCGACAAGACCCGGGGCGCTTCGGTAATGAAAGCCTTGGCAGACCGTCACTCCGAGCGCGAGTTTGCCAACAAGAAACTCAGCCTACAAGATCTTTCCGATTTGATGTGGGCCGCTATCGGTATCAACCGGGAGGATGGGAAACGTACCGCCGCTTCTGCCTTGAATAAGCAAGATGTGGATGTCTACGTATTGATGGAAGAGGGCGCTTATCTGTATGATCCGAAAGCCCATCAACTGAACCCGGTAGCGGAAGGCGATCACCGTCCACTGATTGGAGGAAAGCAAACCTCCGTGAACTCAGCTCCCGCTTGTCTATTGATGGTTTCTGATGTTTCCAAATTCGGCAATGTAGGTACACCACAATTACGTGAGCGCTTTGGAGCCTTAGATGCCGGGCTGGTCTCTCAGAATATCGCCTTGTTCTGCTCCGGATGTGGCTTGGTAACGGTTCCCCGCGGCAGCATGGAGGCTGATGCTTTGAAAAAAGTGTTGAAGCTATCCGACTCCCAAATCCCGATGATCAATCATCCGGTAGGATACGCAAAATAACGTCAGCACTCACGTAAGCCCCCGAGAATCATCTTGTGGGCTTACAAGACCGCTCACGCAGGAGGCTGAGAACAATCTTTACAAAAAATAGATATTCCGACTCTCCGAATATGATCAACCAATTCCATATTCGTCAATTTATGAAAAATAGAGAGATCAAACTGATAAGGTAATAATAAATCATCAATCGCAAACGCAATCTGATTTAACCGACTACGTGTCAAGTTTGCCCCCACCAAAGATATATCCACGTCCGAAAAAGGTTTATGGTTTCCCTTAGCTCGCGAACCGTAAAGTATTACTTCCTCAATATCCTCGTATCGAGCGTAAAACTCACGCAACTTATTCAATTCTATGTCACTCAATCCATATTTCATTTACAGCTTCATCTAGTCTCATTTTCCGATATACATAACATCCTCTCTTCAAACCGGCAAAATAGTGGATAATAAACCAGTACGATATTCTCATAAATTTCAGAAGCCACATCGTCATCATAATTATGAGAAGTCAAATTACGATCCTCAATTGTCTCCATCCATCGTTTATCTTCTATAAGCATTTGTAAAGCCTTACGTATAGCATCACGTGAACCTCGAATATCCGTATAACCTTGATATTCCGCATAATCTTTCATCACCTTCCAGACTAATTCACGGGTATATTCAAAACGCTGGATTAATCCTTCTTGCAAAAGTTCATCAATCTCGTCCGCTAATTCCAACCGCCAAGATACAATGTCCACCGCTTGACCCAATTTAGCCAAAGCCTTACAATAATTAGAAAATCGCTGTAACCAACGTATATCTTGTGCCATATATGTAAACTTTAGAATACGAAGATAAGAAAAACAGAAGATATTCCTACATTCATTTCTTGAAAAATGCAAACCAAGCAATCAAAGCCAGCAGCACGAATATAACCACCAAGATCGTATTCCCCCAACGAATCAGGAAGGAAGGCATCTCGCCAATCATGTTGCGGACTTTCTCGCTACGCAACTCGATACGGTTTTGATCCGATTCTGCTTTTTTCTTCATCTCATTGTATGTCGACATATCCTTAATTCCCCAACTCTAATTGATTCTTCACTAAATTATAATAAGCGCCTTTGCGATCGATCAGCACGTCGTGGGTGCCTACCTCTACGATACGGCCTTTGTCAAGAACGACTATTTGATCGGCATTGCGTACGGTACTTAATCGATGGGCGACGATTATTACCGTCTTACCCCGGTAAAAGTCCGTCAGATTCTCCACTATGGCACGTTCATTGTTGGCATCCAACGAATTCGTCGCCTCATCGAAAAAGAGATAAGAAGGGTTCTTATAAACCGCCCGGGCAATTAAGATCCGTTGACGCTGGCCTTGGCTTACGCCTTGACCATCCGGACCTATCACCGTATTATATTTTAAGGGTAAGCGCTCGATAAATTCCTCTATATTGGCGATACGAGCTGCCAATAATAAGCGAGATTTATCAATCTCACCGTCATCCACGGCAATATTGCGTGCGATCGATTCAGAGAACAGATAACCGTCTTGCATCACCGCACCGCATTGGTCACGCCACCATAAAAGGCTGAAAGATCGCAAATCATTTCCACCCACCCGGATATCACCTTCTACCGGATTATAGTAGCCCAATAATAACTTGATCAAGGTTGTTTTCCCGCTACCACTCGTTCCTACGATCGCCGTAATCTTGCCTCGAGGTATTTTAAGGTTTATCCGCTCCAAGACTTTCGGCGAATGGATGCCCTCATATTGAAACGTCACGTTACGAATCTCAATGTCCCTATCGCTTCCGTTAAAACCGGTTATCATACGTTCCGGCGTCTCCTCTTCTTCCCGATCATGGATCTCGCTCATCCGTTCCAGACTAATCTTCACGTCTTGCCAACTATAAAGAAACTGCACGAACTGTTCCACCGGAGCGTTCAACTGCCCGATAATATACTGTATAGCCAACATCATACCCAACGACAGGCTACCCCCGATCACATCCGTAGCGGCAATCACCGTAATTACGATATTCTTTACCTCATTAATCAAGATACTGCCGGCCTCCTGACTCTGTTGCAGCCGCATCGATTCGATGTTCGTCCGGAACAAGTCCGCTTGTATATCCTCCCATTCCCAACGGCGGCGGCGCTCACAATGCTGGAGCTTGATCTCCTGCATGCCATTCAATAACTGCATGGTTTTCGATTGATTACGGGCCCGTTGCTCAAAATAAGTATAGTCCAGCAAACGGCGTTTTTTAAGGAAGAATGTCACCCATACGGCATATAAAGCGCTACCTAGTACGAAAATAAAGAATATCAATCGATTATAATAAAGTAATACCCCACCGAACACCACGAAGCTGAAAGCGGAGAAAAGCACCGTCAATGTCTGCGCCGTGAGAAAACGCTCCACCCGTTCATGGTCGTGGATACGCTGCAACAAGTCTCCCGTCATTTTCGTATCGAAAAACGACATGGGCAAACACATCAGTTTGATCAAGAAATCGGATAACAATGATATATTCACCCTTGCGCTTATATGTAGTAATATCCAGCGACGGATAAAGTCCACCGAGGCACGGCTCACGACCAGCATTAATTGTCCCGCCAAGATCAGATAGATCAGATTCAGATTCTTAGTAGCTATACCTTTATCCACGATCGCTTGGGTAAGAAACGGAAAGATTAATTGCAACACGCTTCCCAGCGCAAGCCCCAGCAACAACTGGATAAAGAAACGTTTATAAGGTTTCATATACCCCCAAAGGAAATGAAAAGGATCCCTTCCCGTATGACGTTCATCTTTCCGCTCATAAAAAGCGGGGGTCGGCTGCAAGGCCATTAATATGCCTTTCTCCTCCCCTCTCGAACGGGTACTGATCCACGCATTACGAAACTCTTCCTCATCGATACGCAACAAATTCTTACCGGGATCGGCTATATAAAAAACAGATTTCCCATCCTGTTTCTTTTTAACGTCATATAATACGACAAAATGATCTTGGTTCCAATGGAGGATACAAGGGAAGGGGCGTTGCTCCACCATCTTCCCCAAGGTCATTCATCCACATATCGTACGAAATCCTATATACTCGGCGGCATCAGCGATACCCAGCATGGAGACTCCTTCCCGGGTTACGACGCAAAGGTTTTGCATCGTCTCGGCGGAATACTCCTTGCCATGGAACTTGGCGATCATGCGGAGGCAGGTGGCGCCGCATTCCATGGAGTCGGGTTGCTTGATATGGGGGAAGCTCATAATTTAATACCTTCCTCTATACTATACACATTTTTCCGTTCTTTCATTGCTTTCGACTTGTTTTTACGGAATGTATAACGAAGCAAGATCCAAGGCCGAAAAGAGGCACTGATTTTTCGTTGATCGCTGTAGTTCTCATAGCTACCACTACGTAATTCCATCGAGGTACGATAAGTAACCAAACAATTCTCCATCGCCACGGAAATATAGAAATAGTCCGTAAAATTATAAGAGACCTGTACCATCGAAAAAGAAGGGCTATGATACTTCACACGAGAGATTGGCGTATAGGTATAATTGTTATATAATATATCAGCACCCAAATACCACTTCTTATAATTCGCATTGAAATACAAAGAGGTACTAAACCCTTTCCTTGGATCTTCATTCTCATAATAATCCACGACATGATACGCATTGACACCTATACGCCCTAAATTGCCTATCCGATAAGACAGACTTCCCCCTATGCGTAAATTCTTATACTTCCCGCTATTCCTATAGCTACTGATATAAATATCCTCTTCGCTGAATCCATACGATTCCACCAAGTCCGTACTGATCCGATAAGAGACGCTCGGTGTCAAATAAAATCCTTTCGTGTTAAATGTCAAGGATAGGTTCAATTTATGATTTTGGCTCGGAAGCAGATAAGGATTTCCTTGTGTCTTCACTAAAGAATCCGTAGACATATTATAAGGATTCAATTCGCTCTCGGTAGGAGCCGTATTGGTAAGCGTGTATCCCAATCTCGTAGATAGATGATCGCTAAAATCATAATTACCGCTTAAAGAAATGCGAGGCTTGAAGTAATGATTAGAGGCCTCACCCGCTTTCAGCCAAATTCCTTCCAGCCCAGCAGAAAGCATATAAGAAAAACGCTTTATAGACTGGCTATAGTCCGCATACAAATACTCTTCCCATTTCTCGTGCCGGAAAGTAGGCATTCCTATACTCACTTGACGTATACGATCACTCGTAAAACGAGTCTGATTCCCTACATTCAAGCTACCTCCATTTGCAAAATCCACATTATAATCCACATCAAAACGACCGGAATTCCGGTCGTTCTTATATAAATATGTATTCAGATAAGACCAATCCAGATATGACTCCGAGCGATTTCCGTCATTCTCGTTATGATTCTTATTGAAAGCAAGGGTCGTTTCCAATATATGGTTTTTCGCAAACGTATGCTTATGGAACAAGCTAGCCGTAAAAATATACGATTGATCCTTATTAAAAGAAGAATAATCGAATTCTTGGGGTATTCCATCCGTTAAAAGTCCATCACCCCAACCTTTCTTCTTATTGATTTTTTTATTACCATACATATGAGCTACGATATAATCCTTGTCTGTACACATCCAACGGAATTGCAACTCACCTAAATAGCTAGTACCATCCAAACGTTCCTCTCCCTTCGTCCATTTACTATACCCCGTATTTAGCTGCCGTTGCTCCTGTTCCGAGCGATCATCATACAAATAGTCCACTGAAGCTCTTCCATAAAGTGCGTATCGAGAGTTTCCAACCTCAAAATACCCTACCCCAAGCCCCTTACGGAAAGGGACATCATGCCGCGTGGCTCCTTCCAAGAAGATAAAAGGTTGTGTCTTCTTTTTCAATTTTATATTCAATATCTTTTGGTAACCATCCTTTAAGTAACGGGCTTTCACCACATCGATTATCTCCACGGATTCTATCTCTCTCGGATCAAGAGTGGCGATTCCCGAGTTATAACGATTCCCGTTTATCAATATCAAGGGTTGCGCCCCATCCTCCAACTGCACCTTCCGGTTAGCCACATCCGAGTACAAGCGTGGGATCTCTTGCAGGGCCCGGAAAGGGTCTTTCATATTTTTAGCCTTCTCTGACAGATAAAAGATCTCTCCCGTAGCGGTCCGATTCACTTGATCATTCCGATTACCCGTCACCATTACTTCGTCCAATACGACCGTTTTCTCAGGTGTCAGCAAGAAGTCTTTTCTAACATCCCTGTTTTCCACTCGCAATATTTGCTCCTGCGCATTATACCCCAAGAAAAACAAACGTAGCTCATACGCTCCCTCCTTCAATCCATCTATACGAAAATGACCTTTTTCATCAGTTAAAGCCATGGCCGATAACGAGTCTTCCACACTCAATATCACCTGTACCCCATCCATCATCTTCCGCTTCTCGTTTGTAATTATTCCTGAGAAGGTGTAAGACTGGGCAGACAATGTGAAGAGGCCTTGTGAGATGAACAGAAGCCAGAAAGCGATAGTTCTCATGGTATTATGCGTATAATTCTTCTTTTAATAATTGACATTTGAAAAGATACATCAGATATTCTTTCAAAGTCATATTGATTGCGTCAAATGTACATATATTTTCCCCCGGATGCAACATTATTTGTTTATTACATGGTCCCAAACAGGCAGGCAGTAATTTACAATCTATACAATTTTGAGGCAACATCTCCTTCAACCAATAAGAAAGTTTTGTCTCATTCCAATGTACCTGTCCTGATTGTAAATCAAATTCTCCTAACGCATTTTTATCATCAAAAGAAGAAATCGTAGAACACTTAAAAACTTTACCATCATAATTAAACAAAACTTCTCTATGCCGTTCAGCAAAGCAAACATCTCCTTTTGGCATAATATAATAATCCAATAAAAATTTCTTATCTAAAAACTTTTGAACCGAAGCATGTAATAACGGCACATTAACTTTATCTTTTTCTAGTTGCCACACTTTTTTCAAAATGACAAAACAATACTTACGATCTAGAAAATCCAAATCACCAATGATTTCATCTATTTTCTCTAATGTCTTATTATCAAAGTTTATTCTTACCGCAAGCCACCTATTGGGAATTTTATCATTAATAAGCCGAATAGTTCTCAATGTCTTCTCATAAGTATCCTGATTCGGGTTATCCTTATCTTTCTTTATTTGATTATGATGTATTCTATCACCATCCAAAGTAATTTGGAATTGGCATTCAAAGTTTTTTAAATAATCTATAATAGATTCTGTTATCAAAATCGCATTTGTTGTAAATTCAGCAATTAGATCCAATTGATTAACTTGGCAAAAGTTTCTCGCAAAATCCAGAATTTCTTTTATCCCTCTGAAATACAAAAAAGGCTCTCCCCCAAAGAATGATAATTTTAATATCCTATAAGATGTTTTAATATATTCTTGTTCTATATTCTTTTTTATAGCTTCTATTACTTCACTCTTCAAGAAACTTCCCGCTATTCTATTCTCGTAA
>OMEV01001147.1_pt1 | contig 11969 bp, 11 predicted proteins | sample 1645491 | NCBI WGS metagenome assembly OMEV01 (sample SAMEA103958122, study PRJEB25191) | human gut metagenome | biome: human-associated habitat [ENVO:00009003]; feature: intestine environment [ENVO:2100002]; material: feces | place: Germany | collected 2013/2015
ATCCGATGCAAATACAGACCCAAATATCCTGACAGTGCAGAAAGAGAGTATGTAAGATTGATAAATGCCTATATGACCATTGAGAAAGAAGTGCTTATGAAGTATATACCAGAGATTAAGCAAATACTCAATGATGGTACACAGCTGCATACTGATTCCAAGAAAGATAACGAGAAGAAACGCAGGACAGCTCGTTTTTCAGCTTTGGATAATACAATAGTCCGTCTTACAATTCTTTTTAAGGCTATTCAGAGAGAGCTTGATAGTGCCTTTGGGCTTTATGATTTGAAAAGGCAGATAAATAGAATTGCCAACCTTGATCACAAACTCACAGTTCGGGAATGGAAAAAAGCAGTAAGTAAGACATTAGGCATTGATTTGCTTGATGACTATTATTCTGGAGAATATTACGCACAGATATTGGAAAAGTGGGTGTCTGACAATGTGGACTTAATAAAGACGGTTCCTAATCAATCTCTTGAGCGGATGAAGGAACTGGTTTATGAAAGCTATATGAAAGGTTCAACCACAACGAATATCGTAAGAGAAATTCAGCGCCAATATGGAATGAGTAAGCGTCATGCAAAACTAATAGCCAGAGACCAGACAGCGAAGCTTAATGCAGATATTACAGAGAGTCAACAGAGGGATGCGGGTGTGTCAAAGTATGAATGGTCTGGAGTAATGGATAGACGAGAGCGGAAAAGCCATAGAGAGCTGGAAGGAAAGATAATCAGCTGGGACAATCCGCCAGATGTAGGAAATGGCAGAAAATGCCATCCTGGACAGGATTATCAATGCCGGTGTTGCGCAATTCCGGTGTTTGATATAGATAATCTGGATTTGCCAGTTTGAAAGGAAGTGGTTGCATTGAAAAAGTGACAGAAAGCAGGAGGTGCAGAAAGTGAAGCTGAAACGAATTGACAGCATTTCCATGGATCAGACTTATTACACAGATGAAGGCTATCTTGTAGATCACCCAATTGTGACTACATGTGGCATATTTGAGTATAAGAATGATGATGGAAGCACACGGAGGGAACTCCGATTGCCTGAGAATGTCTTTGACAAGAAATCGTTGGAGAGTTACAAGGGCAAACCAATCATCATTACACATGATGCTGGAGAAGTGGATAAGGAGAATGTCCGCAGAGAACAGATAGGCACAATTATGAGTGAAGGATACAGGGATGGAGATAGCGTTCGCTGTGAGATTATTATTCATGATACAAATGCTTTGAAAAGTTGCGGATTGAAAGAGTTATCCCTTGGATACAGCCTTGATACTGATGATACTCCGGGAGTATATCACGGAGAGAAATACGATTGTATTCAGAAAAATATCGAAATCAATCATCTTGCACTTGTCGGAGAAGCAAGAGCGGGAGAAACTGCCCGCTTGAATATCGATGGCAAGGATGATGATACACAAATCTTAAAAGGAGGCAAAGTAATTATGTACAAACCTAATTCAAAAGGCCGCAGAGCTGATGAGGGCGAAGAGCTTACACCAGAAGAGATGGAAGCTGCTATTGCATTATTCAAGGCTCAGAAAGCCGCAAATCAGGCAACTGGTGAGGAAGTTGATGGAGAAAATCCAGAGGAAACACCAGCGGCTAATCCGGAGGAAAATGGAGAACCGGAAAAGACACCCGTTGAAAAGGTCAAGGAGAATATTGACCGCAGAGATGCCGAGGGTGATGGTATGTCGCCAGAGGATATTATTGCAGAGCAGAAAGCAGATCTTGATACTCTCTTACAGGAGATTGACAAGATGCAGGCTCAGAGCGATATGAATGGTGATGAAGGAGAAGATACTGGAGAGAAAGATGAAACTGCTCCTACAGACGAAAACACAGATTCGGATGATGAGGGAGCGGGTGCAGAATGCGATCCGGAGAAACAGAAAGGAGTAAACATGGATTCTGTGGATAAAATTATTCAGGACCGCCTTGATGTGTGCCGAATGGCTGACCGATTAAACCTTGATGGAGTTGAGGGACTTTCGGTAAGAGAAGGAAGAAAACGCATTATCAAGGCAGTTAATCCGAAGATGAATCTTGATGGAAAGAGTGACAGCTATATCAATGCAGCTTATGACATTGCAAAGCAGTCATTCCATGAGAGAAAGAGCACTAATGATCAGAGAGAGAGAATTGCAGCTGATAAGGTCCGCAAGGATGCAAAAGAGGTTAGTAATTCAAGCAATTTAGTCGAGTCTGTTAATGATTTGGAAAAATCACTTGAAGATTCAGTTGGCCAGTTGGAGACAGAATTAAGATTCTCATTGAGTGATATGGATTCTACAATTAGAGATGCTATATCCGAGAATATGAATTCTTTGGATGAGAGTGATGTTAGGTCAGCTTGCGCAGACGCAATGAATTATGACTGCTATTCATTTAAATCAGATATTGAAAGTGCTGTACAAAGTGCAATTAGTTCCGAGTTAGATTCTAAATTTAGTGATCTTGATTGGAAATTAAGCAATATCGAATCAAAACTTGATAGTTAGATATTTTTTTCAACGGTAATATAAAGATACAAATCACCTGTATAGGTCAGAGGTGCTTATGGAAGGATATATGACAATTAAACAGGCAGCTGAAAATGGGATGTTACCCCTAGAAGAATTCAATTTCTATGTTCCAAAGGGCGTATAAAAGGAGCAACTAAATTTGGAAGAGATTGGGCGATTCCGGTGGATGCAAAGAAGCCTGGAGATAAGAGAATAACAACCGGAGAGTATAAGAATTGGCGAAAAAAAAGAAATGAGAATTCTATTAAGTAAAGTCCGTATTTTAGGGAATATAATTTATAAAGGAAGGGCACGAAGGGAAAACTTTTTATAGAATTAGATATTGTGAGAATAATGAGGGCATCCACAAATATGATATGTGCACTATTCAACAAAAAGTAGACACCACTTTATATTTTTATACATCATTTAATGAGCATAATACTCCCTATACTGTTTTGGAGTCAGATAATTCAGAGAGTATGCCGGACGTTCTTCATTGAAGAATCTGATGTATTTCTCCACCTCATATGTTATATTTTCATTACTTGTAAGATGGAAATCATTAAATATCTCTGCTTTGATCCAACCATTGATTGCTTCCATGGCAGCGTTATCTGTTGGAGTACCAGCTCGAGACATTGAATGAACTATGTTATATAGTGGCAATAATTCATTGAAACTTTTTGAAGAATATACAGATCCTTGATCAGTATGTAACACCATTTCAAGATCTGGATTTTTCTTCTTAAGTTCAATTAATCCTTCTAACCCGTGAATATATGTCATACGATCACCTTTTCGTGATGAAAGTGAATATGAAAGTATTTCATTGTTCCATAAATCCATAAAAAGTGTTAGTTCATAATAACTTCCCTTTAAATGAAATGTGGTCATATCACTTACAACACACTGTAAAGGTCCTGTTATATCTAATCCTGTCAGTAGAAGATTTGGATAAATGCGATAAGGATCTCCTGGCTTTTTGTATCGATAATGCTTGGAAACACTTGCTATGCCCGCTGTTTTACATAGCTTATGAGCATACTGATCTGATACCATAAGTCCTGTATCCAGACGAATTTTTGCATTTAACCATCTATATCCATGTGATGGATATTTACTATGATATTCCTTAAATAATATAAGATTGGATACTAAAGTTTTTAATTTGTCAGAAGGTTTTTCTAAACGTTTTTTCCATTTATAAAATCCACTTCTGTTAATATCCAGAACATCACATAGATGCTTAACAGGAAATTGAGATGACATTTCCATTATGATTTCGTATTCTTGTTGTTTAAAATACTGTACTCCTTGTTTGCACCAGCTCCTTTCACTTCGTATCCTTTTTTTGCCCTTAATTCATTCGCTTTAGCTATAATAAGTTCATTTATTAATTCTTCTTTGGACATAGCCATATATGTATCAATGTCAGGTGAAGACAATGATTTTAAGACTGCTGAATTTTTCATTTTAGGCACTGTATTAGCAAGAGGAATTCCTTGTGCTTTCTTATAATCTGTCATGTATTTATGTGCACAGGATTCACTAAGACCATAAATCTCCATAGCCTCTTTATAAGTAATCTCGTGTAAATACATACGTCGTCCTATATCCATTCTTTCTTCTAAACTGTGCTTCATGTGACACCTCCATGATTCCATTATTATATAAGTGACTACCTTATAAAAAATGGTACTCTTATATATAAATAATGTCTACAATAATTGGGTTGGTGTCTACTTTTAGATTACCACTTCACTGGTGCGTCGGTTTGGACTTTTCAAGTCCTGTTTCTGCTTCTAACGTCCAATCTGCTCGCTCTGGTGCGTCGGTTTGGACTTTCCAAGTCTTGTTTCTGCCCACAACATCCAATCTGTCAATCTCGTCACACTGTTTTGGACTTTCAGGAATCCAATTCCACCAAAAAGTCCAATCCATCGACTCTAGCATTCCCGTTTGGACTTTGTAAGCAATATTCCAGCCTAAAAGTCCAATCCGTCAGCAACATCCAAGCAATCAACCACAACTTATATCCGTAACTAATACGGGTGCCAGAAAAGTCATCTGACACCCGCCACATTTTATATATTATGCATTTTCTTCGATATACTTAGCGATTGTCTCAATGCTGTAGAAGTGTTCTTTGCCAACACCTGTCATCTGAACACCGAATTCATCATCAACATAAGCAATGATTTCAAGCGAATCAATTGAATCAAGTCCGATTTCACCATCTCCGAAAAGCTGTGTATCAAACTCTAAAACATCTGCGTCAATTCCTAAATTCTCACATAAAAAGTCTTTTAACTTTGGCATAATTTCGTTAGTGCTCATTATAATATTCCATCCTTTTTCTTTAATCATATTGTGCGTCCACTAAAAAAGCACCTACACATTATATATTTTTTTGTAAAAATTTGTCATAACAAAACCCGTGTAGTGTTTGAAAACGCTACACGGGTTCTATAATTGTACTAATTTCGGACATTTTCGTTAAAGTGTCCAAATATTATCGTCAAAGCATTGAATTATCTACACAGTTCTGCCTTTCAATTCCACAACATTATCAGAACTTCCTAAGATACTCCACCATCATATCAATAACCGCACCGCTCTCTGGCATAAAAGGCTCAAACACACTGAACGCATGTGTAAGCTTTTTATTCTTAGGAAAAACTACAAGTTCATGCTCTCTTTCTGCTCTTGTCAGTGCCTTCTCAAAATCTGTTGTATATCTTCGTAAGAAATCATTATGGCTTGTCACGAGCCAGACTGGTGCAAGTGAGTTCAGCAGCTCCCTGTTTTCAGGATTAACATACTTTGCGAATGGAGTTTTCTTGTAATCCCTGCCATACAGATACTTTGGAAGAAAAAGTCCAATCTTATCAAATCTTGATGTATAGAACATTCCACTTATGAGCCCAAGCGCATTAATGCGAAGTCCTGAAGGAGTGACATTTGCTGCCCTCGCTATATTAGTGCTATTCTGGATAGCATTGACATATGTGATAAGGCATGCGCCGCCGCTGTCACCTGCCATATACACATGTGACGAATCGCCGCCATCTGCTGCCAGTCTCTCCTTTATATAATCCATTGCCATAAAAACATCTGATATCTGGTCATATATAAGACAGTCTGGAATCAGCCTGTACTCTATGCTGTATACAAGAAATCCCTTCTTGCAAAGCAGTGCACAGAAATATCTGTTGAACTCCTTATTCCCAATTATAAGTCCTCCACCATGAACATTAATAATTACAGGAAGAATCTTTTCCTGTGAATCTTCCGGTCTGTATATGTCAAGCACATGTGCTTTAATTCCATCATCAGCATATGCAATGTCAGTACTGCATCTTACTCCTTCCGGAAATGTTAATCCTGCATCTCTTCCTGCGCATGAATCTTCAAAATCTTTCCTCTGCCTATAAAACTGTTTTGTTAAAATATTCCCCATTGATGCACTCCCGACAATTACTTCTTCATATTAGATATAATAAGGTCAAGCTGACCCTCAAATAATTTCTCGATTCTTTCAACGGTATCCTTGATTTCATCAACAGTCTTGGCCTTTTCTTCTTTAATAATCCATCTTATAAGCAATCCAAATATAGCTTCTTCATAGAAACTACATATAATCTCGACATCCTTAATAGAAAGTATGTATCCTTCAGACATTTTTCTAATCTGCAAAAGTGCCAGATAATGAATTCGTGTCTTAACATATTTTTCCAGCCACTCTCTTCCTCTTGCATCAAAAAGATTAGCCCATACTTTCCTATGGATTATACTATATTCAATAAATCTCATAAGAACCTTGTCCATTTCACCATTGTACTCTTCATTGAATTCATCAATCTTTGCCTGGACAACACCATCCAATACATCATATATATCAGAAAAATGATAGTAAAATGTGCTCCTCGTAATACCACATTCATCGGCTATATCTTTAACTGTGATTTTCTTCAGTGATTTTTTTTCAGCAAGTTCAAGTGTACACTTCATTATTGCTTTTCTTGTCAACTGCGACATGTAAATCTCCCCGTTCACTTATATTTGCCTGCATATTGTAGCATATTTAACATTGAAAGTCACTTTTTACTTAATTATATTACTTATTATAAACATTTTAATTAATGAATATTTTATGACACATTTTCAACAAGGCTGTTGTATCTGATTCTCTTAGTAAGCATAAGATATCTTTTAGGTGTCATTCCGCAATATGTCTTAAAATCTCTTATAAACTGCGGCTGGTCATAATACCCAAGATTAACAGCTGCTTCCGTCATATTATCCACATTGCCATAATTAAGGAATTCCAGACTTCTCTGAAACTGTATTATCTTGCAGAATACCTTAGGGGAAAAACCCATCTGCTCAATAAAAATCTTATTAATATATCTTTCTGTATATCCAACTGTGTCAGCCATTTCTGAAATTCTCATCAAGCCTCCTGAATTATATGCCAGCTCTTTAACCGCCATAAGTATCTCCATCTTACCAAACGGCTTTTCCTGTCTCATCTCCAGTTTAGTATATTCTTCAAGAAAATAATTAATTCTGTCTTTGAATGTCTTCTTTTTTCCCATCCCACTTACAAATGTTCCATTATTATCAAGAAGTATATCTTCCAGATAGAATCTGCAGTCAACAAGATCCCGCAATGTCACATTGAGTCCAACCGGCATTCTTCCAGGCATGAACCTTACTCCAAAATACTCTTTCTTCCCCTGCCACTCTACATCTAATGCTTTAATAGGACTACCAATTGCATAAGCGGTCATTCCATTTTCTCCATATTCGAAAAGCATATCTACACAACTATCAGGAACTGTAGTTATTTCCTTTGTTTTTTCAAGTCTGAATGTGTAGAAATGTGATATCCCCTGATTAAGATATATTTCCTGCTTAAAATCCTGCGTCTCCAATACAAGAAAAGGCTGGGTTGGTCTTAATTTGTCTGTTTTATACTCCATATTGCCTCCTCTTTTCCCCTACATTTAAGCCAACGACAAGTTTGGACTTTTAGCAGATATATAACTCCACCAAAAGTCCAAGCCATATTATTTATATTTTAGCCATAAATCTATCATATCGCAATGCATTTATATTTATAGATGTTTTTCCATCTACTATTAAATCTGCCAGTTCATGACCAATTGCGGGTGCTATTCCAAAACCGTGGCCACAAAATCCTGTTGCAAGAACAAGCCCCGGAACCTCTGATACATTTCCTAATACAGGAACACCATCTTTCATCTGGTCAGCCCAGCCTGCCCACGTCCTTACTATCTTTGCATCCGCAAGATCTGGAAAATATTTCATAATACCTCTGCATATACAAGGAGCAGTAATGCTACTGCATATCGGGGTTCCATTATCCTTATTGACTGCCTCATAACCTGATGAGCCACCAAATACGAATGAACCATGCTTTGTCTGATGTCCATAAAAATCAGCTTCTGCTGTTCCTAACATCTGGTCAAACATATGTGGCTCAGCTTCTGTTACAAGTGCTTCAATAAGTACTCTGATCATAGGCACATCTATTCCTACTGTACCAAGAATTTCTTTGCTTTCATAGCCGGCTGCCACAACAACTGTATCTGCTTCATATATATTATTAGGGGTGATTACCTGTTTTAATCGGCCTTTTATCTTCTTTAATTCTATTACCTTTTCTCCCGTAATAAATCTTACTCCAAGCTTTCTTGCTGTCTTATAGAAGCCTAATGTTGTTGTAAGCGGATTGGCATGACCATCTGTTGGGCACCAGCTTGCACATGTTACCTCATCTGACAGATAAGGATTAATACGGCGTACTTCATCTCCATCTATCATTCTTACATCAAGTCCCACCTTGACAGCCCTTTCGGTAAGCCCTTCAAGGATCTGTTTATGTTTGTCATTCTTTCCAAGTCTTAAATTTCCATCCTGATGATATTCACAGTCAACTTCAAGTTCCTCTGATAGTGATGGCCACAGGTTCTTTATTCCGTACATGACAAGAGGAAGTTCTCTCGGGTCTCGTCCTGACTGGCGGACACCTCCGCCATTTCTTGACGAGCCACCATTTCCAATATGGTCGCCGCCTTCAAGAACAATTACATCAGTGCCTTTCTTTGCCAGATAATAGGCTATAGCATTACCTATAATTCCGCCACCTATAATAATTACATCTGCTGTATTTGCCATAATTACACCTCCTTGTTGTCCTCTGCTTCATTACCAAGAATTCTCATTTCTGTAGGTCTCATTGGTGCTCTGCTTGTTGCCGGTTCAAGTGTTGCAGGTGATACTCCTAATTCCCTTGCAACAATTCCCTTAACAAGCTTTGCACAGGTCTGTCCCTGACATAGTCCCATTCCTGTTCTTAAATATCTTCTTATTTCTGTCATTGTCCACATCCCCTCATGAACAGCTTTTCTTATCTCACCCTTTGTAATCTCTTCACAGCGGCAGATGAGCATATCGTCATCTGGTGCCGGAACGAATTCTCCTATATCCCTTGAACGGTCATTTACTTCATGCATATTCAATCCTCCTTATTTTGCGTAGCAAAATCCAGCCCCTGGTGAGGGGAGGATTACGCCTCTTTCTTGAAAAATCTTGCCTTCATAACATATTCTGAAGGAACTTTTATAGTAAGCAGATTGGTTTTATCAAATGCCGGTGAAGACTTCACACTGATAACCTCCGCCACACATACCTTCTGTCCATTACGTCCAAGAGCTATTCCTCTGTCACCCGTCTTTGGCAAAGGTAAGAACTCATACGGCATCGTAACGCTTGCAAAGCCTTCTTCATATGTTTCGTCAACAAGGAAAATTGCCTGACCTGAACATGAAGCCACGCACATTCCACAACCAACGCATGTTGCACTTTCATCAACAGCCGGAAGTGAAGTAATCTTTTCTCCTATCTTGATACATTTCTTAGGACATGCATCCTGACATGGATTACAAGGTATATTCTGGGTACATTCCATTACAGGATGAACTCCCGGTCTTCTTGTCACACCCGGAAATCTCTCAATCTCATCATCTGCAACATATCCTTTAGTAAGAAGTGTTGTAGAAATATCGATTCCTTCCTCTGTTTTTTCTATAAGCTTACCTCTGTTCTTTGGTGCAAACATTCCCTGTCTTAAACCATCAAGTGCTACATCAAGATTCTTTAAATTCTCATCTAATTCTGTTTTATCTATGTATCCCAGATACTCAGCTGCTGCGATTCCTGCCATACGTCCCTCAATCATAGCTGAACTTGCCTCTTCAATTCCTGAAACATCTCCCGCAACGAATACCCCCGGAATAGAAGTTCTTCCATATTCATCACATATAGGAACCTGTCCTCCACGCTTTGGATTATCCTCCATCTTACAGCCTGACATTTTAAGAAGCTGTGACATAGGTGAAAGTCCAACGGCCAGACATATTGTGTCTACATCAAAATGTTTTTCTGTACCTGGTATGAATTTGAAAGATGAATCAACCTCTGCTATTGTTACTCCAGTAACATGGTCATCTCCTTCTGCTTTTACTATCGTATGTGACAGATAAAATGGAACTCCTGTACGTGCTACCTTTGCTGCATGCACTCCATATCCGCCAATTCTTGGTGCAGCATCAACAAGTGCCACAACCTCACAGCCACACTGTATAAGCTGATAACTTACAACAAGTCCTACATTTCCTGAGCCAAGCATAAGAATTCTGCTTCCCGGTTTAACTCCATGAAGATTCATCATTGTCTGTGCTGCTCCTGCACCAATAACCCCCGGCAATGTCCAGCCCGGAAATGTAACCATATTTTCTGCTGCGCCTGTAGCAATTATTATTGAATCTCCTTTAAAATGATGTATCTCATCGCCAATTCTTACTGTAATCTCTTTGTCCTGATACATTCCACAGACTGTTGCATTAAGAACAACCTTAACTCCTGCTTCATCTGCTTCCTTTAATAAATCTTCACCTATCTTAAAACCCCTTATTTTAGCCTTATGCTCCTTAGAACCAAAAAATTTATGTATCTGCTTAAAAAGCTGTCCTCCCGGTTTTTCATTTTCATCAAATACAACTACTTCAAGTCCTCTCTTAGCTGCCTCTATTGCTGCTGATAACCCCGACGGACCTGCACCAACTATAATAAGATCAAATCGCTTCATATCCACACTTCCTTTCATCTACTGCTCTTCAAATGGTTTGTCACTCACTCCATACTGTGTCTGGACCTTCATACCCTCCTCTAAAGGAGTAACACAAGTCCTGATATTTGGTTTTCCATTAACAACCATTACACAGTCTGTACATCTTCCTATCGCACAGAATATTCCTCTTGGCTTATGCTCTTTCTTTGTATATCTGTGTATCATAACTCCCTGTGCTTTAAGAGCCGCTGCAATTGGTTCTCCCTCATAGCCTGTCAGTTCTTTTCCATCAAAATAAAATGTTACAAGCCTTCCTTTTTCTTGTTTTCCCAATATTGGATGTTCTTCAATTCTTGCTCCCATAACTACCATCCTTTCTACATCTCTTTCTGGCTGCCCGCAATCTGTCCGATATACAGGAAAAGCGCCCAGCCAGCGGATTCCGCTGTACTGGGCGCCTTTGCCTTAACAATTGTATGCTTTGAATTGTACGACCTCATTTATATTATAAATTGTAAAAATCAGAACTAAACTGTGCCAAAATCTATATACATAAACAAGTGCTGCTGATTGTAATATGTTCGTAAGATTTTTTATTTACCTGACTATCAAAATAAATTTACATAAATTTCATGCATTCTTTTCCATAATGTGCTAGACAAATGTATTAAAAGGTGTTACTTTCTTATAGGACTAAAGGACTATTTATATTCGGATTTATTATTCGGATATAAAGCATTTATGAAAGGAAAATTAATGAACAAGTACGGACATGTAACCGTAACCAAAAGACTTACCCCTAAGCTTAAGAAAAGACATGATTTTGCTTTAAGACTTGGAAGTATTATGCCGGATATTCTTCTGCATACATATATTAAGGGACATACATGGGATTCTTCCTACAATAAAGTTTCAAGAAGGCTGCAGCGTCTTGAAAGACATGGCAGAATGAACTGTTTTTCTTTTTTGTCTTTAGGCTATGCCTTACATTACATAGAAGATTACTTTACATTTCCACATAACTCATGGTATCCGGAACCGATGTCTGAGCATGTGTTATATGAAATTAAGTTCATGAATTATATAAGAGAAAACAAGAACGATATTAACAAACCTCTGATATCTAATAATGGTCGCGGTGTGTCTGCTGACAGAATGTTAGATTATCTCATAACTAACCACAAACAGTATGCTGCTAACGAGCAGGGCTTCGATAATGACTATAGTTTCATCACTTCCGTTGGATATGCATTTGTTACCAACTATGTTAAGCTGTTCATGATTAACAGC
>OMEV01001168.1_pt1 | contig 11842 bp, 12 predicted proteins | sample 1645491 | NCBI WGS metagenome assembly OMEV01 (sample SAMEA103958122, study PRJEB25191) | human gut metagenome | biome: human-associated habitat [ENVO:00009003]; feature: intestine environment [ENVO:2100002]; material: feces | place: Germany | collected 2013/2015
CGTGGCGGTTCCAGAAGGCCGGATCGCCGGTCCAGACTGCCTCACGGTCAGCCGCTTTATCGTAGATGCTGCTAAGTTCTGCGCCGTGATCGCTGATCTGCACGCGCAGATTTTCGTTTTCCATGGTTCTCATGTTTTGTTTTCCCCCTGTGTTATTTTTTATGGTTTATTCTGGATAGATGAGACGGGAGTCGTCGATTCCGTACAAGACTTCATCCAGGTATTTTTTGCCGAGGTAGTTGGCCATGGGGAGGTTCATGTCCAGGTAGTTTCCGCAGTCTTTCGGAGATGCGCCCGGAACTTCGCCTTTGAAATCGCGGATGAATTCATACATTTCGGTGACGAGCGGGACGATGTCTCTGGAGGTGTAGTCTCCTGCCAGCAGCAGGTAGAAACCGGTGCGGCAGCCCATTGGACCGAAGTATACGGTTTTGTCTTTCCACTGCTCATGGTTACGGAGGAAGGTGGCTCCGAGGTGCTCGATGGTGTGGACTTCAGCGGTGTTCATGACGGGCTCATCGTTTGGGGAGGTCATTCTCAGGTCGAAGGTGGTGATGATGCTGTCACCTACGTGGTCTTTTCTTGAAACGTAAATGCCTGGTTTAAGTTTGATATGGTCGATCGTAAAGCTTGCAATTTTTTCCATGACTGGTATTTTCCTTTCTTTCTGTCCTTTAATAGCTGCGGAGTTCATCATCGGTATCCGCAGTGTTTTCGATGGATTTGATGATGAGATCATAACTATAGGCATCGCTTACTTTTACAGTGACGCGGTCGCCGACTTTATGACCAAGAATGGCTTTTCCTAATGGCGAGTCGATACTGACGTATCCTTTGAGAGAATTACCACGAACGGTGGTGACAAGTTTGTAGGTTTCTGTCTCATCATCTTCTTCGATGTAAACCTGGACGGTATTGTTGATGCCGACTTCGTCGTCCTTTGAGGTATCTGAAACAACGTGAGCGGTTTTGATCATTTTTTCCAGATAGCGGATGCGGCTTTCGTTGCGGTTTTTGTCCTGTTTGGCAGCTTTGTATTCAAAGTTTTCGCTGAGATCGCCCTGGGCACGGGCTTCTTTTACAGCCTCGAGTTCTTTTGGACGGACAACCAGTTTGCGGTAGTCGATTTCTTCCTGCATTTTTTTAATATCGTTTTCGGTCAGTTTATCATACATGATTTTTCTACCTCTTTTCTTGTGAGGTTATTTTAGCACAGAATACGGTAAATTGGAAGTAGGAAGACAGCCACGGTAGAATCATGAGTAGAATCACTTTCTTACGCACCGGAACAGCAAATGTTCCGGTGCTGAATGAACTATAACGGTTCACTCAGCCGTGTCGCTTGGTTTTGAAGGCGGAGTTCCTTTGTTGTCGCTGTTATTTGGCATTTTTCCACCTTCGGAATCGCTCATCGTTTTAACAGACCGGGTTCCGGCGGTGGTGATGATGTCCGTGAGGGTGATCTCTTCGTTGTCGGTACCGGCAGCCAGAGTATACGTTGCGTCCAGTTTCATTTCTGGGCAGGTCAAAACGATGCTGGCGTAGGCTTTTTCGGGTGTGACCGTGAAGAGGGCACTTCCATCGCTGTCTGTCAGTGTGATGGTAGTGTCAGCGGACTGGGTTTCCGTACAGTAATAGGTGATAACGGGCTGGGTGGAAGCTTCGTCGAAGCTTTCCGTCATGCCGGCACTGCCGATAGCAGCTAAGGTTCCGCCGGTCACAATTGCACTTCCGTCGTAATCGAGGGCACTGTCACCATCGCTGGTCGGCCCGTACACGATCGTAGTTCCGCCGGTCACGAGAAGACCGCCGTTGGAATCAAGACCATCACCATCGGCGGATACAGTCAGGGTTCCGCCGGTAATTTTAATGTAAAGCTCAGAGTTGCCTCCGCCGCCGGGGCCTCCCTGCATCTTCTGTGGAGCATCGCCGTCAGACGGAGCATTCCCCGGATCGAAGTTCTGCGGCGCATTTCCGCCAGACGGAGCGTTCTCCGGATCGAAGTCCTGCGATGGCTGCATATCGCTGCCGTTTTCTGTATCAGGCGGCATTTGCGGAGGTTCCTTTCCGTCTGCCGCACCGGATATGCTGCTATCATCACCGGAGTTTACGGCAGCACTGCTATCGTTGTTTGAGCTTGCGGCATTGCTGTCATCGTCACCGGAACCGGCCGCATTGGCGCCATCGTCGCTGGCATTTACGGTAATGTCACCACCATTGACCACGACGCGTTTTCCTTCCAGGCCTTCGTTGCTTTTTTCAACAAGGATCGTTCCGCCATGAATGACGGTGTCGAGATCCGCATGGAAACCGTCATCACCGGAGTTTACGGTGATGGTTCCGTCATCGACAACAATGCTGCCGGTTGCATGGAAGCCGTCCTGTTCCGCCTCGATCGTAAAAATTCCACCGGCAATATAGATATTTCCAAGCTCTGCGTCATCCGTATTCTTCGCTTTGACCGCACTGTTTGCAGCATCAATGTCAAAGCTTCCGTTCAGAATTTTAATCTGATCTTTGGCTGTGATCCCGTTGTCCGCAGCGGCGATTTTGTAGGTTCCGCCGGTAATCACAAGGTCATCTTTGGATACAATCCCGTGCTTGTAGTCTGCCTCGATGGTCAGACTTCCTGTCCCGTTGCAGACAAGATTTGATTTGGAGAAGATAACGCCGTCTACCGTGTTGTCGTCAATCTGAGTGTACTCGTTTCCACCGCCAAGCGTGTTGCTGCTGTTTTCAGCAAGCGTGATGAAAACTTTGTCCGCTTCGCGAACGTAGATGGCAGCATTCGTCTTACAGTTGATATGGACTCCATCGAGTACGATCTGAACCTTGTCGGAATCGGATGCGTCTACGATAATCTGGCCATCCTCAAGTGTTCCGCTTACGATGTAAACGCCTTCTTCCGTGATGGTAATTGTGCTGCCATCTGCTTTGACTCCGCTGCCGGAGACGGTAGCTGTCGTCTTATTAAGTGTAATTTTTACGGCTTCCGACGCTTTGTAGCTTCCGCTCTTCTCACGGTCTGTGAATTCGGTGTCGATAGTGGATTCGGTCAGTTCCAGGTCAAAATTAATATCGGAAGCACTTTCCATTGCATTTTCCGAATCTGTGCTCTCTGATGTGGTATCCGCGTTGTCGGCAGATGTTTCGCCGGTTGACTCTGTACGGGCAGATTCGGCATTTACAGAGCTGGAAGATGTCACTGCTGTGCCGCATCCGCCGAAGGCCAGCGATGATGCAAGAAGCAGGCTGACGACTGCGCCGGTCTCTTTTTTTCTGTTTTTTTTCTTTCTGTTTCGATTCATTATAATTCCTCCCTTCCGGTCTGCGCACGACTGCACAGGATTTCAAGGTTTCCGTTTCTGCAGCGGAGCTGGTCAATCATGTTTTTCTCTTCGCCTTCCTCGCGGAATACGATGCGATACTCCAGCTTGAAAAGACTTCCCATATTCGTGGTTTTTGCCTGTACAAGCTCGCAACGGGTCAGATACCTGGCAAAGATATCGTCAAAAACACTGGTATAATCAAGGGACTCCGGTTCCAAGATTTCCATTGACGAGCATGATCACCATCTGTACGATCACAGGCATCAGAACAAGCGTGACAGCAAAGCTTTTGGTGCATTCGCTTTTGTACCTGTAAACAGCAGCGATCAACAGTCCCAGAATCAGAGACACTGCTGTGCAGGCAAAGAACTGACCAAAGGTGAAGGCGGCGGTTGTTTCTGTAAAAACGGAACTGAATATTGTGTTAAGCATAGCAAATTCCTCCCAGAATTTTTTTATTTTCTTGTCTATTCAGAGCCCCATCTCGATTCCGCTTACGCTACATCGCGATGTTGCTTCTATTTTGCATGGCTCTGAATAGTTACATTTTCTTTTTTTGTGAAGCAGACTATGTTTGAAAAAGGCTTTTCGCAAGCTGTGAGTCCACCCACTGCTTCTTGCTTTTCGCAATGGCCGCAGAGGACTTACCTGATTCAGCTAACAGAATGCTGTTTTTGATACGGTTTGCCGGATATCTGTGAATGGTATGAAAGCTTTTTCTTCTGATGCTTTCTGATTTTCGATTTGATAGGCAAAGCCGTATTTAGAAAATGATGCCGGATAGATTGCAAGATCATCCAGAATTTTGCTGAACCATAGGGGCACAGCACCTGGTGTTTTCACCTCCATGAGATACCAGCCTGGTTCTAAAAGCCTGGTTCCTTCCGTTGGACCGTCAAGACACAGATTGTCGGTACGCCATCGGATATTGGTGTCGAAGGTAACACGAAAGTTCCTGTCTTCCGTGCCGAAGCAGGCGATGCGGTCGTAGGCGATGTACATAGCGGGAACAAGCCCCCGGTAGTAGTTGCGAAACCAAGTGATTTCGTGGAGAATCTGGCTGTCGAAGCCTGGTTCTGATTTTCCTGCAAGATAAGGAACCGCTTCTGATAATATCATGCGCTCGCGGCGTTTGTAGACGATTCCTTCATATTTTTTCTTTAGTTCTACGTATATGGGGCTGGTCTCTTTGGCCGGACCATAACTGCGGAGTCGCAGTTTTTCTTTGTAGACGGGTTTTTCCAGCGAACGGCGGATCGTAATAGAGGCTGCAGATGGTATCAAGGCCGTATTCATCCATCTGCAGATGACCCGGAAGGCTCTTGCGAAGCTTGCGAGCCATGATCGGGGAAAGCATGTATTTTGTTTCATACCGTTGGAAGGTCATGGGAATCTGTTGGCTTTGCATCATAATCGATTGATCCTTTCGTTTGATTTACTTCCGGAAATGTTTTTTACATTTTTAAGTATAATGAGGAAACTTTAAAGGAACCTTAAAGAATGGACGGAAAATGTGAAAGGTTTGTGAAAAGACGAACCTCTGTAATCCAGATCGCTTTTTGAATACCATATAAAAAAGAAAGAGCCCGTTTCCGGACAAATTCGTTGGAAACGGATTTGTTCGGAACGGACTCTTGTAGCCGATATGTAAAGTCATGAAACATATAAAATAGGAAAAGCGTCAAAAATCATCTTGGCCAGCGCTCTTTTCTGGACATGAGTGGCGCGAATGGTACATGAGGATGCGTCTGGTACCAGTAAGCTGTGGTAGCGACATCATCCTGACGTTCAAAGAGACCTCCATGACTGACGCCAATCTGCTGAAGGGTTACCTTAAGATCCTTCTCAAAAAGGATAGGATCAAGAAGGTGCCAGCGGTAGAAGCTGCGCTGTGGCATCTGATCATCATTGTGGTAATCATTATGAAGGAAGGTATCGTGGGTAGAGTAGTAAGGATATCCAAGATACGGAGTGCAGTACTGATTTTCAACAGTTTGGCCATTTTGCTGTGTTGCAAAGCTCCAAGCACCGCCGAAGTAATCTTCTGTTCCGGTTCCGCAGATGGTTGGATAATCCTTGTCTCCATCGATGTAGAATTTCATCTCACCTTCTCCGTACCAGTAGCGTTCGAGGCTGGTAAGCGCAAGATAAGTTCCAACGTACTGGCCTTTCCCTTTGATGTTGTCGAGGACAACGTAGTCTTTTGCCTTTTCCGTGATGCGCTGACGACGCCACTGGGCATGGAAATAGGCAGCATCTTCCGGAACCGTTGTCAGGCAATAGTCGATCTGATAAAAGAAGGCCGGAATCGGCTCATCACACTGATTTTCAATGGTAATACGGGCGTTTTTACGGAACGGCATCGGGAAATAGCTGTTGAAACCACGGGTCGGATTGACAGCAATCGGGACTGAGTTTACCTGGTAGGAAACACCGAAGCCGCAGCAGAAGAAATCGCCAAGCGGGCATTCAACGGATGGGAATTCTTCATCGTCCCAGTACATGCGCAGAACAAGATCCCGCAGAACATAACGGTTACGTTCACTGGTACGGTCTGTGACGGTGATCCAGATGTGCTGAATGATGCCTTCTCCCTGGATCTCACCAAGTGTTACGGTCTCTCCTGCTTCTATTTTCGGGATACACGGGGAACCTTTTCTGGACGGACCAAGATCGCTGGATGCCATGCCGCCTTTTCCTTTTTCTCCGTTCCGGTTTTCCCAGTTGATGGAACGGGACTGTCCGTTTTTCAGCCGGAAAATATTCTGTAAACCACAATCAAACATCATATATTCCTCCTTTTGTTTTGTTTTTTCTCTCTTGGAAGCTTTTGATTTCTGCTTTTTTGTGTGTCTGCCTTTCCTACCCTGCCGTCATTTTTCCATTTTTCCGGAATTTTCTTTCTTTCATCCTTTTGCCGGAAAGACTGCTTTAAAACAGATGCCATCTCGTGTCCGCTCTGCGGTGATTTTTCCCTTATGTGCCTTTACAATTGCAGCTGCCACAGAAAGGCCGATTCCATAGCCGCCGCTTTCCCTGGCCCGCGACGCATCCGCACGGTAGAAGCGGTCAAAGAGGCGGTTGAGATCACCTTCCGGCAGGGTATCGCAGGTATTCTGCACCGAAAATTCTGCTTTTTTGCCGTTTTTTCGCCAGAAAATGTGGATTTTTCCACCCTCCGGAGTGTATTTAACGGCGTTATCCACAAGAAGAGAAACGAGCTGGTGGATTCTTGCGGCATCTCCTTCCATATGGAGTTCTTCTGCAATATCGCTCTGCAGCGCGATCCTGCCCGGATGTTTTTTGAATTTACAGGAAAATTCAAAAAACATCCGACCGGCACTTTTGCATGGGTGCTCGCAGCCGGATGTTCGATTTGCATTCATTTTCTTTTTTTCTCTGCCCGTCTCCGCAGCAGCTCTTTTGCGCCTGCATACAACAGAAAATATACCGTCAGAATCATAACAACTACAATCCTGTTATCTTTCAGGCTGAAAAAAGAGGTCACATTGACTGCCGCCAGAAACAGCAGCAGTGACACACTGAGATCAATTTTTTCTTTTCTGTCGGCCAGCACCATTCCTGCGGCCGCCAGAACCAGAAGAACGGCAATTCTTGCAATCAGATTTGCCATTTTGACGCCTCCTTACTGTTTCCGGAAGGTAATTTCCCCGGTTTTATCATCCATACCATCGACGATGGCAAGAGATTCCAGATGAATGCCGCGGTCACGCAGCAGTTTTCCTCCGATCTGGAAACCTTTTTCGATGACAACGCCTGCTCCTACGAGCTCTGCACCGGAATCCTGTACCAGGGTTGCCAGTCCTTCCAGCGCTTTTCCGTTTGCCAGGAAATCATCGATCAGGAGAACTTTGTCTCCTTTTCCCAGAAATTCTTTGGAAACAATGATATCATAAACTCTTCCATGGGTGAAAGATTCTACTTTTGTGGTATAAACATCGCCGGCGATATTTTTGGTCTGCGTTTTCTTTGCAAACACAACCGGAACATTAAAAATTTCAGCCACAACACAGGCAATTCCGATTCCAGATGCCTCGATGGTCAGGATTTTCGTGATCTCCTCTCCCGCAAAACGACGCTGAAACTCTTTTCCGATTTCCCGGAACAGATTGACGTCCATCTGATGATTTAAAAAGCTGTCCACCTTCAGGACATTTCCCTCGCGTACTTTTCCGTCTTTGCGGATTCTGTCTTCCAATAACTGCATTTTTTTGAAGCCTCCCGAATTTTTATTATACCCATTGTACTTACTTCTCACTGGAAATGCAAGTCCAAATCCATCAAATTTCGCACTGTCTCAAATTTTATTCATGGCAGCCGCCGGTGTCTCTGCAGCAGAGATCCTCTTTCCGGTCCAGATCCTTTAATTCCCACGCGGCTTCGACCAGGAACGGAATTACCGATTCCCAGTGCCGTTTCAGCACCTTTTTCCCGCCGCGGTCGCCGGAAAGTTCTTTTAGTTCTGAAAAATAAGGTTTTGAAAACCACGCCGGATTGCCGCTCTCGCCGCCGCAGAAAACGCAGCCAAGTGGAGCCTTCTGCATCTCCATGGATTCCAGAAAGCGCTCCGCCGTCTCTTCCTTCAGGTACGGCTGATCCGCCACAAAACACGCACAGGCATCGGCATTTTGCTTCTCCGCCGCCTCGATTCCCGCGCGGATTGTATAGGAAATTCCTTTTTCGCTGTCCGGCGAAAACACCGTCTGCAGACGCCCGGCTTTTACCAGCGGCGCAAGCTCCTCCAGAATCCTTTCATACTGCGTCACAACCAGCAGTTCCCAGTTCTCATGCCTTCCGGCAATTTGGGCCAGCCGGTCCAGCAGATGGCGGTACACCGCCTTTCCATCCAGCGGATAGAGCAGCTTATTTTCCCCGAACCGTCTGCTGTTCCCGGCTGCCAGATAAAGTATCGTTACTCGCATTCTTTTTCCGCAATTCCCATTGCAATCTGCTCGCTCGTGATCGGCAGTTCGCGGAACCACAGACCCGTCGCATTGTAGATTGCATGTGCCAGCGCCGGAGCCGGTGTGTTGATGACGATCTCGCCGATCGATTTTGCACCGAACGGACCGGTCGGCTCGTAGCTGCTCCGAAACTCGACGCGCAGCTTGCCCATATCGAGGCGGGTCGGCACTTTATACTGCATAAACGAATTATTGATCATCTGACCCTTGTCCGTGTACTGGATATTTTCAAACAGCGTCATGCCGATGCCCTGCACCAGACCGCCCTCGACCTGTACGCGCGCAAGGTTCGGGTTGATGACGGTTCCGCAGTCGACAACGGCGGCATAATCGAGAATCCTGACCTCGCCGGTCTCTTTATCCAGCTCGATCTCGACCGCACCAGCCATATAAGGCGGCGGCGATACCGGAGAGCAGTTGCTTTCCGTCGCTTCCAGCGCGATGCCGTTATTGCACATGGCCGCTGTTGCGATTTCTTCCATCGTCATGCTGCTTCCGCTCTTTTCATGCACGACGCCGGTACCGGTAAATTCTGTCTCATCTTCCGGCACGTTCATCCGCTCTGCCGCCAGGGCACAGATTCGTTTCCGAAGCGTCATGCAGGCTTTTTCCACCGCTTTTCCGGTAATATACGTCGTACTCGATGCATAGGAACCGGAGTCATACGGGGACGTATCGGTATCTGCGCCGACAACGGTAATGTCATCCACATCACACTCCAGACACTCTGCCGCCATCTGGGACAGAATCGTATCGCAGCCGGTTCCCATATCGGCCGCTGCGATCAGCATCGTATAGCCGCCGTCGTCGTTGACTTTGATTGTTGCCGATCCGACATCGAGATTGGAAATACAGGAGCCCTGCATCGCCATCGCAATGCCGACGCTGCGCACCTTTCCATTTCCCATATCACGGCACGGATATTTCTCATCCCAGCCGATCATCTCTTTCGCACGCTCCACACACTGGTCAAGCGCACAGCTGTTTGCCGTTTCGCCATAGTAAGCCGGCATGAACTGTCCCTCACGGACCATGTTCTGCTCCCGGATCCGGATCGGATCGATGCCAAGACGCGCTGCCATCTCACTGACAGCAGATTCTACGGCAAAGATACCCTGCGTCGCACCGTATCCGCGGTAAGCACCGGCTGACATTACGTTGGAATACACAACATCATACGCAAACCGGTAAGCCTCAAGAGATCCATACATCGGAATCGATTTGTGGCCGGAAAGGCCGACCGTTGTCGGTCCATGCTCGCCGTATGCACCCGTGTTGGAAAGTGTATACAGATCGATCGCACGGATTCTTCCGTCCTTCATCGCACCGAGGCGGATCGTTACTTCCATCTCATGGCGCGGTGTGGATGCTGTCTGGGACTCTTCTCTCGTAAAGATCATTTTCGACGGTTTTCCGGTTTTCCAGGTTACAAACGCCGGGAAAATTTCGGCAACCACCGTCTGCTTCGCTCCGAATCCGCCGCCGATTCTCGGCTTGGAAACACGGATCTTCGATTTCGGAATGCCGAGTGCATTGGACAGAATGCGGCGCGCATGGTAAACGATCTGGGTCGAGCTCAGCACATTCAGCCGTCCGTAGGTATCCATAAAGCAGTATGTCCGGAACGTCTCCATCATCGCCTGCTGGGCTGCGCGTACATGATACGTATGCTCTACGACCTCATCGCACTCTGCGAGCACGGCTTCCACATCTCCGTTGTGATCTTCCGCACTTGCACAGAGATTTCTCTGATTGTCCGCACCGACCGGACAGAGCGATTTCCAGCTTTCCTCCGGATGCACCAGCAGTTCATTATCCTTGGACTGATGAAAATCCAGAATGGCCGGAAGCACTTCGTACTCTACTTTCAGAAGCTTCCGCGCACGGTCCACGCATTTTTCATCTTTTCCGGCAATAATCGCCACCGGATCTCCCACGTAGCGCACATGCTGATCGAGGATCAGACGGTCATACGGGCTTGGTTCCGGGTAGGTCTGTCCTGCCATTGTAAAACGCTGTTTCGGCACATCCTCCCAGGTATAAATCGCCTCAATGCCCGGAACACGCTCTGCTGCCGTCTTTTTCACGGATTTTACGATTGCATTGGCATGCGGACTCCGCAGTACCTTGACAATCAGACAATCCTTCGGCGCCAGATCATCTACATAAACCGGCTTTCCGGTTACCAGCGCGAGGGCATCCTTTTTGATCACCGGCTTATTCACACTGCAGAGCTGATCGGTTCTTCCCGACCAGTCCGGTTCATAGATATGATTTTCTCTGCTCATGACGCACCTCCCTGCTGCTTTCTCCAGGCAAGGAAATTCAAAATTCCCCGAAGCTGTCCTTCATATCCGGAACAGCGGCAGAGATTTCCCGCCAGATATTCTTTAATTTCTTCCTCACTCGGATCCGGATTTTCCCGGAACAGCGCAATCGCATTCATAATCATCCCCGGATTGCAGAACCCGCACTGCTCGGCGCCCTGTCCGGCAATAAAGGAACCAAATTCTTCTGCTTCCTCCTGCAGGCCTTCCAGCGTATCCACCTTACATCCATTCGCCCGCGCCGCAAGCACCGAACACGACAGCACCGGTTTTCCCTCCAGAAAAACCGTACACAGCCCGCAGTTCGACGTCTCACAGCCGCGCTTCACACTGTAGCATCCCTGGCTTCTCACAAAATCGATCAGGAGCATGTCTGCATCAATTTCCGCTTCCGTCTTCTTTCCATTTAAGATCATCGAAATCTTCATCACTGCTCCTCCTTCTTCTGAATTTCTTCCATACATCTGCGCAGCAGCACCCGTCCCAGATGATGACGATACTCTGCACTTCCGCGCATATTACTGCCATACGTAAACTGATCAGAAATCTCCGAAGCCGCCGCCTTCAGCTCCTCCGCAGATGCCTTTCCAGCCGCCAGCTTTTCCGCCAGCTCCGCCGGAAGCTCTACACGTGCCGCCTTCGCCGGTCTTGCCCCAAGCACCGCACATCCTTTTCCGTCTTCCACCCGCACCGCACACGTCAGCACCGGGAAATCCGTTCTGGAATTTCGATGACTCTGATAAACCGTAACACCCTCATGCTTCTTCACAATCAGCCTTACCAGCACATCCCTGTCTCTCTTTGAACAGGCAAACTCCGCCAGCGGCATCCGTCCCGCATGAACCAGCTCCACCTCCGTATCCAGCGCCAGAAACAGCGTCAGCACATCCGAAAATCCAAATCTGCCGAAAATACTGCCTCCCACCGTAGCCAGATTCCGGAACTGCACCCCGACAATACTCCGCACACTCTCCCGTGCCTCACCGTCGGTATAAGCATTCAGCCCCTCATGCTCCTCCATCTGCCGCAGCGTCACCATGCATCCGATGGAAAACTCCTCTTCCGACTCTTCAATCTGATCCAGTCCCAGCCCGGACAAATCAATCGCCGTCTGCACCTGCCTCTGCCCCATCTTCGTCCAGAGCATCCCGCCCAGGATACAGGCACTTCTCTTCTGATTCAGCTCATACGCCTCCTCCAG
>OMEV01001181.1_pt1 | contig 11703 bp, 10 predicted proteins | sample 1645491 | NCBI WGS metagenome assembly OMEV01 (sample SAMEA103958122, study PRJEB25191) | human gut metagenome | biome: human-associated habitat [ENVO:00009003]; feature: intestine environment [ENVO:2100002]; material: feces | place: Germany | collected 2013/2015
GTATTAAGCTGGTTTTCGTACTCTGATATTTTCTGTTCATTCTGCATCAGCATGTCTGTATCCTGACATTTAATGAATTTCCCATCTGATGTTATTTCGTAGAAACTGTCTACATACAAAAATGCTTTTCCCTGCATTCCAAACACTTCATACATATCAACATTTTCACAATCAACAGGAATATTAAGACTGTCACCTTCTTCCAGTGGGTAGACAGCTCGCAGCGACAGTCTGTCCGTAAGCGGGTTTGTCACCATATAAAACAGCATTAACCTGTCTTTATTTACTACAAGCTGTGGACAGTGCATATCTGGGTTCTCGCTGCTTTTCACACGAAAAAGTGCTTCGTTGTTCATCACATTTTTAACAAGAATATCTCCGTTCTGGTTCTGATATGCATAATATATTGTGTCTCCCAACACTACATCTGAAAGTCCGTCCAAAAAGTCTGACACAAGCATTATCGGGCGTTCTATACCGTCTATGTACGCCGTTCTCAAAAATATATATCGTGATATGCTATAGATTATAAGCCGTCTGTCACTGCCTGCCGTGTATACATTTGCCATAAAAGGACACTCCCGTTTTTATATTATTATATGGTCACGCGAATGTAGATAGAACATATAATGTAGTAAAGAAACGAAGAAGGAAAAGATAATGGCTAAATGTAAATGCAGCAAATGTGGTTCTACCCGCATTGTAAGCAATATCGTGCAGAACATGCCTAATGGCTGCTTTGATGTATGCACGAACCCGATATGCGGTTCCCCCGATGAACTCAGTATTCTTGCCCCTCTTATCTATGATGAGATAGGTATTAATCTGTGTACCACATTCGCTGTCGGCACAGATATTTCAACGACTTATCCAACAGCTACCAACGCATCAGTCAGTGTTATAGATATAGCCTACACTTATGGTGATGAAAATGTTGAAATCACCCAGATAGCCGGAAGGCCTAACTGCTACTCTGTGAAACTTGCCAACCTTACTGTAACATTTGCAATAACGCTTTATGATGAGTCATGCAGAGCATTAGCAACTCTTACCCCAACGGCAGTCTACCTTCCTAACTCAACTACTGCTGCAACTTATGATGAAGATACCAATCCGACATCTGTCACCCTTGAAATATTCGCTCCTTACGGAGTTTCCTACAACTCGAATAACGCAACTCCACCTGTTTATACGCCTGCACTTAACAGTATAGGTTTCTTGTCATCTGCCAATGTTGTAACCCAGGGACTCAACCTTTATGCAATACCTAAGCTTTTAGGTCTTGATACTACAGATGACGAGGTTACTGTAGGTCTCACTCTCATCTTACAGAGCCTTTACTTCTGTGGATACCGCGTAACAAGTGCCGGCAGAATCTCAACGCCTAAGGGAAGCATTGTTTCCGGTGAAGAATCTGACTGCATCAAGTTTGTTTGCGGAAACCTCTTAGACAGAGCCATCAAGCCTCTCGATTTAAGTCCACCTTCATGCGAAGGTAACTTAAAAAAAGACTGCAAGAAGCCTTGCATGAATGACTGCACCGACACTCTTAATACTAACAGCACAGCCTGCCAGAGCGCATGTAATAATGGCAATAACAGCCAGACTTCCTCTGGTGCATGCACCGGACCTTGCAATGGCATATGCAGCAAGACTAACTAATAACCTCAATCTGTGGGAACAGACGCCTGCCTGGCGGCTGTTTCCATGTACATATTTTCTTCTTTTGGACTTCTGCGCGCCTTTCCTCCGCTTCAACGTCCAATCCACCGCTCTTTCTTGCTCCTTTTGGACTTCCTCCGTGCATTCCTCTGCTTTAACGTCCAATCCGCCACGCCGCTTCTTCCCTTTTGGACTTCCTCCGTGTATTCCTCTGCTTCAACGTCCAATCCGCCACTCTTTTCTGTTCCTTTTGGACTTCCTCCGTGCATTCCTCTGCTTCAACGTCCAATCCACCACTCAATTTCTTCCCTTTTGGACTTTTGCTTGCCTTTCCACTACTTCAACGTCCAATCCCAATCTATACGCTCACATTTTCTTCCATCGCAAATATTTTAATTGCTAATTTCCCTACTATGTGTGTATAATTAATGAAATATATTATATTAAACTGTTGTATACACAGTCGTAAAGTGAATATATTTAGCTGTGGATGCTCTTCGGAGTAGCCGGCACTTGGTAAACCGCAAGCGGCTTTTGAAGAAAGCCTAATTGCGGTGAACTTAGTGTCCGTTACTAGCGACAAGAAGCGAAAGCGTGCTCCACAGCTAAATATATTCACTTTGCAGCGTCCGTATACACCACAGTTCGCATGGAAAGGAGTTACTAATGAATTTTAAAAAGTACAGGTCGAGATTCCTTTTGGTTTTTGCGACCCTCACTCTCTTGTTCTCTTCTGTTCTTCTTACTTCATGTCAGGGCAAGAAGATTAAGAACACTGTATTTTCTGTAGATGATCTTGCAGGCAAGACTATTGGTGTTCAGTTAGGAACAACTGGTGATACTCTCGTAAGTGATTACGAAACTGACGGTTCTGGCACAACAGTATCAAGATACAACAAAGGTTCTGATGCTATACAGGCTTTAAAGCAAGGTAAAGCTGATGCTGTTGTTATTGATGAACAGCCTGCTTTAGCATTTGTTAAAGCTAATCCAGACCTTACAATTCTTGAAGAAGAATTTGCAAATGAGGATTATGCCATCTGTGTTGCTAAGGGCAATTCCCTTACTGCAAAGCTCAATGAGGCTATTGAAGTACTTATGGCAGATGGAACTATCCAGAAGCTTATTGACGATTATGTTGGCGATAATGCTACATTTTCTGGTTACAAATCACCAGACGGTATAAGCCGTACTAATGGAACTCTTGTTATGGCTACAAATGCTTACTTCAAGCCATACGAGTACTATGAAGGGGGTTCTATTATTGGTATTGACGCTGATATTGCACAGGCTATTGCTGATTACCTCGGAATGAATTTAAAAATTGAGGATATGGAATTTGATTCAATTATCACTGCCGTATCTTCTGGTAAAGCTGATTTCGGTATGGCTGGTATGACAGTTACTGATGAGCGTAAGAAAAATATCGATTTCACAACTACTTATACAACTTCTAAGCAGGTTATTATTGTCCGTGACGACAATGCTTCTGCATCAGGCATGAGTTTTGCTGAGAAGTTCAAGACAGACTTCATCAAAGAAGCAAGATACACTTATCTTCTAAAAGGTCTGTTAAACACAGTAATTATTGCATTCTTTGCAGCACTTATGGGTGTTGTTATTGGTTTCCTTATTGCAGTTGTCCGTTCTAACCATGATAAGACAGGACACATGAAGGTTCTTAACTTCATTTGCAACATTTATCTTACTGTAATCAGAGGAACACCAACTATGGTACAGCTGCTTATTATCTACTATGTAATATTCAGTTCTGTACATATTGACAAGCTTATTGTTGCGATACTTGCATTTGGTATCAACTCAGGTGCTTATGTTGCCGAAATATTCCGTTCAGGTATTATGTCTATTGATAACGGACAGTTTGAAGCAGCACGAAGCCTTGGTCTTTCTTATAAAACAACTATGATAAGTGTTATTCTTCCACAGGCATTCAAGAATGTTCTCCCAGCACTTGCTAATGAGTTCATTGTTCTGTTAAAGGAAACATCTATCAGCGGTTATATCGGTCTTAACGACCTTACAAGAGGTGGCGATATTATCCGAAGCATAACTTATGATCCAATGCTTCCACTTATTGGTGTTGCCATCATCTACCTTGTAATGGTTATGGGACTTTCACAGCTTGTTAAGAAACTTGAGAGGAGGTTAAGAAACAATGAGCGATAATACTAACGAAATCATACTTGAAGTTAAGGATTTGAAGAAATCTTTTGGCGACCATGTTGTATTAGAATCAATCAATACAACAGTCCGCAAAGGAGAGGTTATTGCAATTATCGGACCATCTGGCTGCGGTAAATCAACATTTTTGCGTTCACTTAACCTTCTTGAAACTCCTACAGAAGGTCATGTATTATTCCATGAGCAGGATCTTACAGATAAGAGTGTAAATGTGGATGAATTAAGAGAGAAGATTGGAATGGTGTTCCAGCATTTTAACCTTTTCCCTAATATGACTATAAGAAGAAACATAACTCTTGCTCCTACCAAACTGGGACTTATGAGTAAGGAAGAAGCTGATAAGAAAGCTGATGAGCTTCTTGCAAGAGTGGGACTTTCTGACAAAGCCGATGCTTATCCTAACCAGTTAAGTGGTGGTCAGAAGCAGCGAGTTGCTATTGCAAGAGCACTCGCAATGAATCCTGAAATAATGCTTTTCGACGAGCCGACATCCGCACTTGATCCTGAAATGGTTGGTGAGGTTCTCGCAATCATGAAGGAACTTGCTGCATCAGGAATGACAATGATTGTCGTAACTCATGAGATGGGATTTGCAAAAGAAGTTGCCAACAGATGCATGTTCTTCTATGATGGAGTCATCAATGAAGAGGGGGCTCCAGAAGAATTCTTTGGCAATCCTCAGAGTGAGCGATTGAAGGATTTCTTGTCGAAGGTGCTTTAATTAGTACAGTGAGGGAGTCGCTTGGGTGTATGTTTATGTTGCATGCTCTCATGGATTCCTCGCCTAGTGAAAGTAAATAACGCCATCTGCAAAGTCTATTACTATGCATGAAATCAAACGCGCTTCGCTTGAACGAGATTTCATGCACAGACCTTCTGCAGATGGCGTTATTAACATTCACACGACTCGTCATAAATCGAGCACACAACATAAACATACACCCAAGCGACACCACCCCGCTACTAGGCAGCCAAGCCTTCCACGGCTGGTGCAAACGTATCTTATCAACAGAGGACATCACGCACTTCACCAGCCCCCACTCAGAATGCAATGCCGCAGGCGAGCATTCGTCCGGAGGCTGACTACTTGGTGAAGAAGAAGTCAGCCGTACAGTATGCTGTGGGATAGGTGTGTGGTGTCCTTAGGTGTATGCCCGAATATTCTTATGTCGTGTGAAAGTTAATGCCGCAATCTGCTAAAGGTTGGGACTTGTAATCTCGTTCAAGCGAAGCGCGTTTGATTACAAGTCCCATTATAAACTTAGCAGAATGCGGCATTTAGTTTCACTAGACATAAGAATCCTGAGGGCAGATGCCTAAGGACACCACACACCCTTCCACAGTTACTGTACGACGTCCGGACCATCAAACCTCCTTCGAGTAGTCAACCTTCAGAAGACACAGTCCCTTCGCCGGCGCAGTTGCACCTGCAAGGCTTCTGTTTCTCTTCTCTAAAAGTTCATACATACTCTCTGGTGTTCTCTTTCCCTGTCCAACTTCAAGAAGTGTACCACTTAAGATTCTTACCATGTACTGCAGGAATCCGCTTCCATGATATGTAAGATTAAGGAATGAACCCTTTAAAGAAACATCTATCGAATATATCTCACGGACTGTCGATTTCTTCATCTTGGGATTACCACAAAATGATGCAAAATCATGTTCTCCAGTAAGTATGTCTGCTGCCCTCTTCATGGCATCAACATCCAGCTTACCCTCAATTATATTGACATATTTTCTGTTAAATACAGGCTTCTTATCCCCAACATAACATGTATAGCAATAAGTTTTCCCCTGTGCATTGTAACGGCTGTGGAATCTGTCAGATGCAACACGAACCTCCTGCACACAGATATCTTCTGGAAGATATCTGTTCATATAATCGCATATCTCATCTTCCTTCATCTTTGTTTCCATATGTGCATTAGCTACCATTCCCTTTGCATGCACTCCGGCATCTGTTCTTCCTGCACCTATAACCTCAACCTCAGTTCCTGTCATGGCAGAAAGCACTGATTCTAACTTTCCCTGAATTGTCATATCTGTAGTTGGCTGATGTTCCCAGCCATAATACCTTGTACCATCATAAGTGATTATCATCTTATAATTCTTCATTCATATCTCCCATTCATTCTTCTGTCCATAAACACTTTTATATCATCTTGCCAGATTCTGCTTCATACCATCGAGAAAATCATATATTTCATCCATAAACACCTTGCCATAGCGCTCATATTTATTCTCACCGACACCGCTTACTGACAGCATTTCTTCCTCATTAAACGGAACTTTAAGACACATATCTATAAGCGTCCTGTCTGAAAATATTACATATGGCGGAACACCTACTGAAACAGCTATCTGTTTTCTTAACTCACGCAGTCTGTTAAACAACATAACACCTCTGTCATTAAGTGCATCCTCCGGCTTCTTTGACTTGGGCGTTGCATATGCTGATTTTGCAGCAGCGGCAGAACGCTTCATTCTGTCTGCCACCATTGCAGCATTCTTTGATACAGGTTCACTGAAACGGTTTCCCGGATACATATAAGCCTCGTCTGCTTCCTGTTCTGCCTCATCAATAACCTTTGGATTGTCTGGTCTTCCTCCAAAATATTTAAGTATATACTCTCTTAAACAGCCTGTTGTCTTACAGTAATCGACCATTGCATTAAGCCTTCTTTTATCAAGAATCATAAGCCGTGCCTGTTCTTCTGCATCCATATCAGGATTAGGCTCTCTGTGTTCTATGAAAAACTTATTTATCATAATATCCTGTGGAGAATACAACAGTACGCATTCTGAATCCTCTCCATCTCTTCCGGCACGTCCAGCCTCCTGATAATAATTCTCTATGCACTGCGGCATATTATAATGAATTACAAATCTTACATTTGACTTGTCAATTCCCATTCCAAATGCATTAGTTGCAACAACAACCGGCTTGATATCATATATAAATGAATCCTGATTTTCTTTTCTTTCTTCTGCTGAGAGACCCGCATGATACTTAGTCACAGAAAATCCGTTGGCATTAAGCATGTCATAGACTTTCTCAACATTTTTCCTTGTAGCACAATATATAATTCCGCTGTCCTGTCTGTGACTTACAAGATAATCAAGTATATAAGAATCCTTGTCCTTGATATGCTTTACCTTGAATGTCAGATTACTTCTGTCAAATCCAGTAGTGAGTATAACCGGTCTTTCAAGAGAAAGAATCTGCAATATATCATCTCTTACTTTGCTTGTCGCTGTAGCTGTAAATGCACTTATTATTGGACGCCTTGCCAGTTTCTTAACAAACGACAATATATTCAGATAACTTGGTCTGAAATCCTGTCCCCACTGTGATATACAGTGTGCCTCGTCCACGGTAATCATTGATATCTCTACATGTGTGGCAAAATCAAGAAAGCCCCAGGTTTCCAGCCTTTCAGGTGCAACATATATAATTTTATACCGTCCCTGCTTTGCAAATGCGAGTGCCTTAGCTATCTGATTATCTGTCAGTGAACTATTAATATAAGCAGCATGTACCCCTGCCTGATTAAGCGCTCCAACCTGATCCTTCATAAGCGATATAAGCGGCGACACAACAAGAGTAATGCCGGACATTAACAATGCCGGCACCTGATAACATAATGATTTTCCCGCACCTGTAGGCATAATTCCTAACACATCCTGCCCTGCAAGAATAGCATCAACTAACTTTTCCTGACCCGTACGAAATGAATCATACCCAAAATAATGCTTTAAAATTCCGTATTTATCCATATATCACTCTCTTTTCAAGCTTCTCTTACTCTCATACATTTTCTTATCAGCTCTGCTTCTTGTATCTTCAAAGTTCTTATCTGTCTTTATATCATATTCAGCATAACCACATGCAATCTGCACATTAAGGTCTTTGATTCCAATCTCTTCTTCAGCATACTTTTCAAGTTCCCTTAGCTGCTTCACATGTCTTCCAATATCAAAACTTTTTTGCTTCTGATTAATTACAGTACAGAATTCATCCCCACCTATACGATAACATTTACCATGTCTGCCAAATATCTCTTTAATAATTCTGGCTGATGCCTGAATATAGGCATCTCCTGCTGCATGCCCCAGATTATCATTACACCACTTGAGATTATTAAGGTCAAATGTTGCTATAGAATATCCTTCATAATCAGAGGTTTCATATTCCCACTCCTCAAATGCAGAGCGATTATAAACCCCTGTCATAGTATCAGTTACAGCCATCTCTTTGTAGAAATCTGCCTTCTGTCCTTCCTTAATCTTCTCAAATGCTTCTGATATGCTCTCATAACCAAGCACAATAATAAATACAAGAATACCCAGTTTTCCTATAAGATCTGTCTGCTGCATTCCCTTATAATATGCAATAAGATCAACAATCATAGAAATTCCAAGTGCAGCTGCACCTATAATATTAGCTTTTACTTTCCTGTCAAAGCCTTTAACCCATACTCTTTTAATAAGAATTGCACAGAAATATACAAGTGACATAACAAGCATCATATGTATAATGTACACGCTGTTCTTAAACTCACACACACCTGTCATATGACATACAAGCAGTATTACAGCTGTTGCAGCATATATGGCACACAAGATATTATTCGCAGCACTTTTCCCTATCTGGAAAAAATTCTTCTCTGCCTGCATAAAAGGAATAGGTATCATCATAAGCAGTACATATCCTATCAGTGAACCTATCTTCCTGTCCTGCACAAGAATCGTTGCAATATCAGTCTCATTAAGAGCCCATGCACCTATAATCATTGCAAATATACCAAAATAAAACAGTGCTTGTGTCTGTGCAATCTTCTTTCTACAGAAAATCCATAATATAATCATAGCAAATCCAACTATTATTATAAACGAACTAAGTACTGCTGATGGTAAAGATTTCGCAATAAGCTCTTTTACAAGTTTTGTCTCGTCGCCATATTCAAATGTTGTTCCTCTTATCTTATGACCAGCATATACATTAGTAAGCCTTACAGTTATATCTGTTGTATATGGCGGAAGGTTCACAATCGTATAATTAGTTCCAGTGGTTGTTCCATATATAGAACTATGCGCTTTTATATAATATATAAGTCTTCCACCTGCATATACTTCTACTTCCTGATGCCTGCTTACAAACGCCAGTGCATTATTATTTCCTGCACCTGCTCTAATCTTCACATAATATTCAATTGTGTCATCTCCAATATATCTTGTATCCTCTGGTTTAACTACGACACTCGTTCTTTTATCTGCCGGTGTCACTTCATCTACAGTGCTGAATATAAATCCTGAAGCCATAAAAAGCAGAAATCCTAATAAAAATATACAGTAAAAAATCCTGTTAATTAATTTAATTCTTTTCATAAAAAAAGCCTTTCAGCCGTACTATAGTGTTATCCGTAATAAATCTAACCCTATAATACAGTAGAATGGCTTTATTTTCAAATTATTTTTTGTTGTTCTGTATTTTGTACACTATTCGCAAAGTTTTAAAACTGCATAGCACTACAAGTTACTATTATATACTTTTAGCAAGTTCAGTTGGATTCTCTGAATACTTCAAAGCTACATCCCTTGAAATAACTCTTGTCTTAACAAGATTAGCAAGCGAATAATTCATTGTGTGCATACCTGTCTGCATATTTGACTGAAGAACGGTCTGAATCTGATTAGTCTTCTTCTCTTTAATAAGATTAGATACTGCTGTATTATTAAGCATAATCTCTGTTGCAGCAATTCGCCCTTCCTGCTCTGCACGAGGTACAAGTGTCTGTGTTATAACTCCAGTTAATACAGATGCAATCTGTATTATAAGTGCAGACTGCGCCTCAATAGGGCATGCACTGATTATACGCTCAACTGTCTGTGTAGCGCTTCTTGTATGAAGTGTTGATAATACAAGATGTCCTGTTTCAGCAGCTGTAATTGCTGCATTGATAGTCTCATAATCTCTCATCTCTCCTACAAGAATAACATCCGGGTCTTCACGAAGTGCTGAACGAAGTGCTGTCGCAAAATCAGGTACATCTCTTCCTACCTGTCTCTGATGTATCATAGATTTCTTAAACCCATATACATACTCTATAGGATCTTCTACTGTTATAATATGTCTTGACATATTGTTGTTAATATAATCAATCATAGCTGCAAGTGTTGTAGACTTACCACTTCCTGTAGGACCTGTTACAAGAATAAGACCAGACCTTTTCTCAACAAGCTTAGAAAAAAGTTTTCCTGAATGTCCCAATTCTTCAAACGACGGTATAACAGAATCCAGAAGACGGATACTTGCTGCAAGATTTCTTCTCTGATGATATATATTAATTCTTAATCGTCCACCAGACTCATCAGTAGATGCCACATCAATATCTTTTCCTGCCTGAACATTCTGTATATCTTCATCACCAAGAATTGAGAATATCATATCTTCTGTTTCTTCTATCGAAGGTGTTATATCAAGAAGCTCAAGTTCACCATATTTTCTTACTGCAACCGCTTCTCCTGCAGTAATATGCAGATCTGAACACCTGTTATCTCTTGCGTATTTAATTAATTCTTTTAATTCCATGTTCCCCTCCCATACATTTTGTTCATTAGTATGAACCACAATAAAATACTACCATAATAAAAATGCATATTCAATCACACTTTTATCCCATTTTTCTTACATATATCATTAAGGCAGCATCTTTCACAGTGTGGCGTAGTACGCGCCGTACATACCTCTCTTCCGTGGTCTACAAACCGGTGGCATAATCCACTTCCTTCTTCTGGCGGGACTATCTTCCACAATGCCATCTCAACCTTCTTAGGCTCTTTCTCGTCTTTTACAAGACCTATTCTGTTACAAAGCCTTATACAGTGTGTATCTGTAACAATTGCCGGCTTTCCGAACACATCACCCATAATAAGATTGGCACTCTTCCTTCCAACTCCAGGAAGCTTTAATAATTCTTCTATGCTGTCAGGAACTTTATCATTATACTGTTCATGAAGCATGCGCATACATGCACATATATCCCTTGCCTTGCTTTTTCCAAGACCGCAAGGTCTTATAATCTTTTCAATCTCTTCTGGAGATGCTGCAGCAAGTGATGCTATATCAGGATATTTCTCATACAGCCCCTTAACCACAACATTTACTCTTGCATCAGTGCATTGTGCCGCAAGTCTTACGCTTACAAGCAGTTTCCAGGCATCATCGTAATCAAGACTGCACTCCGAATCCGGATATTCTGCCTTTAATCTTCTTATAACCTCTAAAGCAAGTTCTTTCTTAGTCATAGATTACGCATCTTTCTTCTTATAATTAGCAATTCCGAATATTGCAAGAAGCAATACACACGCAAATATCATCCAGCCAACAAGATAACCTGTTCCCTTTGGTTTAAATGTATCATAATAACCCTTAAGGTATACAACTACTATAATAGCCGGAAGTATATAACTCATATAGAATCTTAACCATTCAGGAAGCTTAGGACCTTTTCCTTCATTAGCTTCTTTTCTGAAGCCTTCCCAGCCCCAGCCGTTCTTCTTGGTACAGAATAATACAAATATCATGCTTCCAAGAGGAAGTAGATTATATGAAACAAGGAAATCCTCCAGATCCATAATTGAACTTCCTGGACCAATAGGCTGGAAAGCTGCAAGCTTGTTAAAGCCTAATACAGCAGGAAGTGAAAGCAGTATCATGAATATAACATTACCTGCAACAACCTTTTTCCTTGAAAATCCCTTAAGGTCTATATAAAAAGCAATAATGTTCTCAAACACAGCAATTACAGTTGATAATGCTGCAAATGACATGAATAC
>OMEV01001194.1_pt1 | contig 11575 bp, 9 predicted proteins | sample 1645491 | NCBI WGS metagenome assembly OMEV01 (sample SAMEA103958122, study PRJEB25191) | human gut metagenome | biome: human-associated habitat [ENVO:00009003]; feature: intestine environment [ENVO:2100002]; material: feces | place: Germany | collected 2013/2015
GTTTCTATTTTGATTCAAGTTTGCGAACGAGCATCGCGAGTTTCGCAATTACCTAATAGTATATTCTAATATCCGGCAATCAGCCGGAGCATTAGCTTATGTTTGATGGGATCTCCCCGACCACATCCAGATAAAAAATAACCAGTGTCTGTGACTGGTATGGATATACCCAGAGTGACCCGATGCCTAAAGACAACAGACACAGTATCTGCAATCCGATAAAGCTCAGATAAATATAAAATAATCTTCCTTTATTTCCCTTCATGATCTGACGGCTGATCTTTAATGATTCGCGTGCCTTCATCTGCGGATGATCCAAAAGCAGATACAATGCCAGTGCATACCACATCTGCACGAAAACTGCCAGAATCGTGCTCACAATACCAAGTATCACCAGTACTGCAATCGCCGCAGGCGACTTGTCCAGGACAAAAAATAACACAGCACCTGTGATCACAGGAATACAGCTGATCAGCGTTGCAATAATCAAAAGCAGTCCTGCAATGATATAACGGTCCGGGTGATTTTTAAACCCGTAAAATACCATGCCAAGTGTCATTTCTTTTTTCCGTGCAAGTGACAGATGAAGCTGAAGGATTCCGACAGACAATACCATGCTTAAAAGTGTGATCAGAAATTCCGCCACATAAAACATGATCGTCACCGGAAGCGGCTGTGCATCTTTCTGCAACATGGAAAATGGGAGTTCTACCGCCAAAGGAATCAGTGTGGCGGCAAGAAAAGCTCCCATTGGTATTTTATAATTTCCATTTAAATTGTCTCTTGCGATTCGTTTTAATTCTTTGCAAGGTAGGTTCATTTGTTTATACTCCGTTTCTATAACTGATTGCTTTTCTCATTATAGCATGGCTATGCAGATGCAACAATCTTTTTATTTTGCCATGAACTGCTCCATCAGTTCATTATAATCCACGCCCTGCATATCAGAATAGGCCTTTAAAAATCCATCGATACTTCCATACTGATGGATGGCATACCCCAGAACCGATGCGTACAGTCCGATAGCCGCAACCAATGCCATAATCCCCAGAATCATTCCGATCTGTGCTTTCGAAGTATAAGACATCATGCCTCCGCGGGAAAGTGTTGCAAAAATAACCGCCAGAGCCCCACACGGCACAGCAAGATACAGACAGGTGCAGCTTAGTAATGCAATTGATCCAAGTATCAGGGAAGCTGCCTCCATGCGTGCAGATCTCCGGCTGCGATACGGCTGATTCGGATTTGGTTGATAAGATGATCCATACATATCCATAATACGTTTTCCTTTCTTTTTAGGATTGCTTTTATTGTAACATTTCATATATAATAGGGAAAGTATTATTTGACAGGAAAGGACTATTAAGGGGAAAATTTATGGATATTAATACAAAAATTGCGGAAGAACTCGGCATTCGGAAAGAACAGGCCTCCGCTGCCGTAAAACTGATCGACGAAGGATGCACCATTCCTTTTATTGCCCGGTACCGGAAAGAAGCTACTGGAGCATTGAGTGATGAAATTTTACGAAATCTCTATGACCGTCTGGTGTATCTGCGAAATCTGGAGGACAAAAAACAGACCGTACTGGCCTCCATTGAAGAACAGGGAAAACTGACGGAGGAACTGCGTGCACAGATTCTCGCGGCCGAAACACAGGTTGCAGTGGATGATCTGTACCGCCCATACCGTCCGAAGCGCCGTACCCGTGCAACCATTGCAAAAGAAAAAGGCTTAGAACCACTCGCCAACCTGATCCTTCTTCAGAAAATGACAGTTTCTCCTCTGGAGGAAGCCGAAAACTATATAAACCCGGAAAAAGAAGTTTCCACCGCAGAAGATGCCTTAAACGGTGCAAAAGATATCCTTGCAGAGTCGGTCTCCGACAATGCCGATTTCCGTACCCATATCCGGGAACTGACTATGAAGCACGGACAGCTTTTATCCGCTGCAAAAGATCCCGAAGCCGAATCCGTCTATGAGATGTATTATGAATTCAGCGAAAGTCTTTCAAAGCTTGCCGGACACCGGATTCTTGCCATCAGCCGTGGAGAAAAAGAGAAATTCCTCACAGTAAAAATTGATGCACCCGTGGACCGGATTCTTTCCTATCTCGACCGTAAACTCATCACCGCACCTTCTGCTCCCACAGCAGCTGTACTGCATGAAGTTACAGAGGATGCTTACAACCGGCTGATTGCACCTGCCATTGAGCGCGAGATCCGAAGCGATCTGTTTGAGAAGGCAGAGGACGGGGCCATCCGTGTATTTGGCAAAAACTTGGAGCAGCTTCTCATGCAGCCTCCAATTGCCGGACAGGTTGTACTTGGCTGGGACCCGGCATTTCGTACCGGCTGTAAACTTGCGGTCGTTGATCCGACCGGAAAAGTGCTTGACACGACTGTGATCTACCCGACTGCTCCGCAGAATCGTGTAGAGGAAGCCAAGGCCGTATTAAAAAAGCTGATATCCAAATACCATATTACGTTAATCTCTTTAGGAAACGGTACTGCTTCCCGCGAATCCGAGCAGATCATCGTACAGCTTCTCAAAGAGATTCCGGAACCGGTACAATACATCATCGTAAACGAAGCCGGTGCCTCCGTATACTCTGCCAGCAAGCTGGCAACCGAAGAATTCCCGCAGTTTGATGTCGGACAGCGAAGTGCCGCATCCATGGCGCGCCGCCTACAGGACCCACTCGCAGAACTGGTAAAAATCGACCCGAAATCCATTGGTGTCGGACAGTACCAGCATGACATGAACCAGAAGAAACTGACCGAAGCGCTGGATCATGTCGTGGAAGACTGCGTAAACCGTGTCGGTGTGGACTTAAACACCGCTTCTGCCTCCCTGCTGGAATATGTCTCCGGTGTGAGCAAAGCCATTGCCAAAAATATTGTCCTCTACCGCGAAGAAAACGGAAAATTTGCCTCCCGTTCCCAGCTTCTGAAAGTAGCCAAGCTTGGACCAAAAGCCTATGAACAGTGTGCCGGCTTCATGCGCATCCCTCTGGATGCCACCGGTGTACACCCGGAATCCTACGCAGCCACAAAACAGCTGCTGGAAACACTCGGCTATACGCTTTCGGATGTGACAGACCGCAATGTTGCCGGGATCTCGAAAAAAGTCCGGGATTACAAAAAGCTTGCACAGGATCTGGAAATCGGCGAACTGACTCTCCGGGATATCGTAAAGGAACTGGAAACGCCTGCCCGTGATCCGCGTGAGGATATGCCAAAACCAATCCTGCGCAGTGACGTGCTCGAGATCAAAGATCTGACTCCGGGCATGGTATTGAAGGGAACCGTGCGAAATGTCATTGATTTCGGTGCCTTTGTTGATATCGGAGTCCATCAGGATGGTCTGGTACATATCTCGCAGATGTGTGACCGCTTTATCAAGCATCCGCTGGAGGTCGTCAGCGTCGGGGATATCGTGGAAGTGAAAGTTCTGAGTGTGGATGTGAAAAAGCAACGGATTCAGCTTACAATGAAGATCTAACATTCAGGAAACAATTTTTAAAGAGAGGTCATATCCTGTCATGGTTGTGGCCTCTTTTTTGGTCACCCTGCCAGCGGATTATTGACCACTGGTACAGATTCTCAACTTTTTGGTATTTACAGTTGATTTCTGCATGCAAATAAGATATTCTGTCTTTAACACATATAATTCCAAATCTGATGAGTGATTCGCTCGTTTATCCACTGGAATTTTAATTAAATACAGGATCAAAAACGACTCGGTTTTCCCGTTTTTTTCGGTTGTAAAACTATGTTGTTTTGATATATACTAAAGGAAAGGCAGGATACTACATGGGGAACACTGACATTGTGGCAGCTCCGCTGTCAGATGCCAACGAGAAAAACACTACAGAACACAGCACTATTTTTGATGATGTATTCCGGACGATCGCACAGAAAATGCCGCAGCTTCTGATTCCGCTGATCAATGAAGTTTTCCACACTTCCTACAGTGAGGAGGAACCATTTGAACAATTGCGGAATGAACACTATGAAAAATTCGGAACGGTGGTCACGGACTCTATTATCCGGATCGGCAACCATATTTATCATCTGGAGTGCCAGTCCTCAAAAGACAAAACGATGGTCATACGCATGTTTGAATATGATATTTCAATTGCTATTGAGCACGCTTCTTTTGAATCAAATGATATCTGGGAAATTGAATTTCCGCAGTCATGTGTACTTTATATCCGCAATCACCGTTCACTTCCGGATTTTCACGAAGCGATTGTGAAGTTTGCGGACGGTCAGAAAATTCGTTACCGCGTTCCGATCATACAGGCAAAGAAATACACGGTCGATCGGATTTTTGAAAAACGGCTGCTGATTTTACTTCCATATCATATCTTACGGTATGAACACTTTTTGAAGCACAACGGAACGGATTTAAAGAAAGTGCAGCATCTGCTCGACGATTTCCGGAAGATCAACCGAAAGTTAGAGGAAACATCTGAGAAGGAACAAAAGTCACATCTTTATATGGATATGATTGTTTTAATCGAGGAGATTGCGGATTATATTATTCCAGAGGATAATGAGATCAGGAAAGGATTGGGTGAGATTATGGGTGGTAAGATTTTGAAATTACGCTCTGAAGAGTTGTTGGAGCTTGGAGAAGCTCGAGGGGAAGCTCGAGGGGAAGCCAGAGGCAGGCTTACCGGACTACATGAAGCCAAAATTGATGCAATTCAAAATATGATTGATCTTGGTTTAACCAGAGAACAGATTTTAAGAAAATATTCTCCAGAGGAATATGAAGAGGCGATAAATTCTATGTCGGTAAAAGCATGACATAATCCGTCTATAACTGTATTTTTCTTATTTCTATGCTATGAGATGTATTTTAATTATATCTCATAGCATTCATGAAAGAACATTCGTTCAAATTACCATTATAATTACAATTTCATACGTTTGATCATAACTGCTTCTGTTTCTTACACTTTCCATATTGTAAAAACAGATGCTTATGATATATACTAAAGGACAGGCAGGACATTACATGGGGAACACTGACATTTCGGTAAACACGTTACCAGATGCCAACACAGAAAACACGACAGAACACAGCACTATTTTTGATGATGTGTTCCGGACAATTGCACAAAAGATGCCACAGCTTCTTATCCCGCTGATCAATGAAGTTTTCCACACTTCCTACAGTGAGGAGGAACCCTTTGAACAGCTGCGGAATGAACATTATGAAAAATTCGGAACCGTGGTCACGGACTCCATTATCCGGATCGGCAGCCACATTTATCATCTGGAGTGCCAGTCCACCAAAGATGAAACGATGGTCATCCGGATGTTTGAGTACGACATTTCCATTGCGCTTGAGCATGCTTCTTTTGCGAAGCATGCGATCTGGGAAATTGAATTTCCGCAGTCGTGCGTACTTTACATCCGCAATCACCGTTCACTTCCGGATTTTCACGAAGCGATTGTGAAGTTTGCGGACGGTCAGAAAATTCGTTACCGCGTTCCGATCATACAGGCAAAGAAATACACGGTCGATCGGATTTTTGAAAAACGGCTGCTGATTTTACTTCCATATCATATCTTACGGTATGAACACTTTTTGAAGCACAACGGAACGGATTTAAAGAAAGTGCAGCATCTGCTCGACAATTTCCGGGAGATCAACCGAAAGCTGGAGGAAACATCTGAGAAGGAACAAAAGTCACATCTTTATATGGATATGATTGTTCTGATTGAGGAGATTGCAGATTATATTATTCCGGAGGATAATGAAATCAGGAAAGGATTGGGTGAAATTATGGGTGGTAAGATTTTGAAGTTACGCTCTGAGGAGTTGTTGGAGCAGGGAGAAGCCAGAGGCAGGCTTACTGGACTACGCGAAGGCAGGCTCACGGGACTACATGAAGCCAAAATTGATGCGATTCAAAATATGATTGATCTTGGTTTAACCAGAGAACAGATTTTAAGGAAATATTCTCCTGAGGAATATGAGGAGGCATTAAATTCTATGTCTGAAAAAGTATAGAAATTATCTCAAAGTTTATATAAATCTCCAAACTGATGAAGATAAAACTACTCAGTTTGGAGATTTTGGCTTTTGTCTAAACAAGACCCTTGCATAGCATAGATCTTTTTTGTTTTTAATCTGTACAACGAAGGGAAATTACAAACCAACATTCCTTAACCCAAAATGGATTGACTGATATCTATCCAAATTACTTATATTTCAAATACTTCTTTGATAGCACATTCCTTTCGCTTTTCTTTTTCACTTTCAAATTTCAATCGTTTTTGCTCTTTTATTGAAATTGGAGGTACTGAAAAAGAATTCCACTCATTTCTTATTGGTTGAGCTTCCTTATCCATATCTTCCGCCGTTAATATACCAAAATTATTTTTATTCATAACTCTACCTTTCATTAAATATTGGCAAATATTATATCACCCATGTATATTTTTCTCAAGTCCTTTTTACCGGAAATTTTTTAGTGAACGATTTAATTTGCCTATAGGTTTCTTTTTCATATGCATCATTTTCCTTGATGACAATTGAGAAAATATCGCTATCATTCTGTTGTTTAAAATGTGTATAAGCTATCCGAATGCTATCAATTACATCATTATCTGCTTTATTAAATCTATACTGTATTTTTTGCATGCATTCTTCAGCATATTCACACAATTGTTTCTTTACCAAATCATACGAATACATTTGATCATAAACACTGTTATTTCCAGAGATCTCTAAGCCACGATTATTTACTTTAATTTCGCTGCCATTTTTCATAATGTGCGCCATAACATACTCTCTTATGCTTTGCTGACAATCAACATTTGTATTATCTATTTGCTTTTCTTCCGATATACTAAATGCATCTTGAAACTCTTCAAAAGGAAACTGCAAAATAGCATATGCAGATATATCCGAATAGATTTCTTTAAAAACACGAACTAAAGAACAAATCAGATTTTCTACTTCGACAGAATATCTTGCTTTCATACGGTTACTACTGAGGCAATTTTTTACTTCGAAGAAAATTTCTTCACCGTCCATTCCGGGTTCAATTTCATCTATTTTTTTAATGATCGCATCCCAATCACTCAACGTTCCAAACACTTCTTCAAACAGCGGATCTCTACTATCTGCCATTATTACATTCCATGCAGCGCTCTGCAATGCTTTTGCAATATCCGATGCATAATAATCATTGCTGCACTTCTTGTTTATCTTTCTAAGGTAAAATGCCCCGATTTTCTCTTGTACACTTGTAATATATGAGTCAATCTCTTTTTGTATACTTCCGTTTTCCTGTATGACTCCTTTGAATAAAAGTTTTACTGTAAGGAATGCCATCAATTCTACCATTTTATTTTTTCGAAGTATTCTTTGTCTGTATTCTTCTCCTATATAATGACTTAATTCATGGATCAAGACTATATGCAAAGATGGTTGGAACAACATTCTTTGTCCAAACTTCACTATTATAGTATGAATCACATTTTCGCTATCTTCTATTCTTTTTTCCTTCGTATACGGTTTTGTTTCCAGTTCTGGAACAAGCATCACATCATATTGATGTTTCTTTTCGCGATATATTTTTACAATTTTATATGCTAATTCTTGATAATATATAGTCAACTTAATTGGTAACCAAAATGATGTTCCACTATAACCTGGAATGGTCAAAAAATTCTGATCTGTATGAATAGATTGTGTCACTACTGAATTTATATACCCTATCATTTTTGTAATTTCCACATTCAATTCATCTATCTTTTCATCATTTTTTTCACGACTTAACTTGTCAAATTCCATTAAAAAGTTATTAAATGCCCGAAACACCAAATAATATACGTCTCTCGCCATACGAAAATGTTCAAATTGCGACAGAGCGTTCAAAATCAAAACAAGATTGTGCAAATATGTATTGTTTTCATTTTCTAAATATTTTTGAACAGTTTTTATATACATATCTGTGAGAAGCTCTGGCAAATCATCTGTCACCTGTGTGTCCTGTCCTCTTTCTCCGTCCGCAATATCAAAATCATATAAGCAGTCTGTTTCAATATTATATATTGATGTCCCGAACAACTCATTTTCGTGCGATAATAATCCATTTGGCAAAAGCAAAAAAATCAAGAATTTAACAGGAATATTTCTGAATTGAATAAAAACATTATGGTGTCCATGCATATACTTGAAGTCCGCTTCCTTAAAATATTTATTTATGTCGGTTTCCATAATACTTTTGCTTTCAATTATTGTCCTTATTTTCTTTGGATTTTCAGATGCAATTTTCAGTGTCAATAACGGAATTTTTTTCTCAATATTGCAATCTCTTTCATTCCATTTCCATTCAATTTTCTTTTCTGAACAGATATTTAAATAAGATTGTGCCACACCAACAATCGTATACAGATATACAATTTGAGATATATTTTCAAGTGTCCTCAGACATTTCTCAAGTTCTCGCAAACAATTACTTTGAATTAATACAACTGCATCCATTGTATCAAATGTTTGCATAACAAGGATCTGTAATTCGTTCTGCTTCTGATTCTCTTCCTCAATCTTTTTTTGAAGCACATCATACTGTAATTTATCATTCATCATAACAAACCCTATTCCAAAATAAGGGTACTTTTTGCATTTATAATTTTCGATAAATTGTTCATATGTTTTGTTATATTGGTTTCTTAATAAGCCGATAATTTGAACTCCATAAAATCCTTGCAATTCCGTTATAATTTTTCTGCTTTCAGAATGCATCTTTGTCAATAAGCTAATCTCTTTTTTGTTCTCATATGTATAACTCACATCAGGTATTCGTATATCAAATCCATCATAATATCCCCACGAACTATAACTGCTATCCGGAAGGCTTTGCGTGTACTTGTTTCTATAATGTTGTTTATACAGAACAAGTGTGCAAAAACTCGTATCTTTTTTTACATCATCCATTTAATTCATTCCCCTGACTCAATGACTAATTTTTGTACAATTTTGAGAATTTCACTCTCCCGTTGCATTCGCCTGATATACCGGTCAATATCAAAAGCTTTTTGTTCGACCTTAACCCATTCATTTTCAATATATTGCTCTACCCATAAATACTGATAACTTTTTTCCCGAATTTCCGGGAAGAAATAATACAAAGCTAATGTCCACTTATACCATTCCCCGGGTTTTGTTGTCGTCACCAAAAGTTTTCGCAAATATCTTCTATCAATTGATAGCGTATTTTTTACCAAGCAATATATTACTGCCCTTTGCACAGCCTCTAAATCAAACTTTATCCCCTGTTTTTTTTGAAACAAAACCCCTTCTATAAATCTCCACCTTTTTTCTATCTTTTCATCTTTGAAAAATATATTTTCAAAGACGAATATATATATTCTTAATTCAATACTTTCTTTTTCCTTCCCACTTTTATTCAATTCTTGGACTTTCGTATGAATTATTTCTCCTGCTTTGCAAAACTCATTGCAAACCGTCTGTTCATCTTCATTATCATAATCAGCATTCTTCAGCACTTGATAAAACAACATTTTTTCCCAATTAACTATAATTTTTTCATCTTGTAATTTAATATGCAAATTTCTCTCAAGTTGTTTGCTTAAATCTCTTTCAAACGTTGTTTTCTTTATTAAATAGCTTGTGCATAATAAGATAAGTATTGCCAGTATAACCTGAACAATTGTACATATACATAACAATGACCAATATGCACCAATACTACTAATTGCAGCCAGACCAATCAATGCCACGGAAAAGAATCGACACACCCCAAAAGTAACAGAAATTATATTTTTATAGGAAGCCAATCTCTTTTCAATCGAAATTCCATAATTTTTAATATCCCTGTTGTTTAAAAAGAAAAGTGACAATGTATTTCCAAATGCCCATATGACAACATATAATGCCTGTAAATTTCCAAATTGTTCTTTCAACTTATTGGAATCAATAAATCTAATTTTTTCTATAAATTGAATTACCATACCCCAAATATTTTCTATCATATTTTATCCATATACGTAAAAAGGGATTCCGAAGAATCCCCTTTGACTTGTAATAATAATTTACTTTTACTGTAACAGAGAAAGTACACCCTGGTTAGACTGATTAGCCTGTGCAAGCATAGACTGTCCAGCCTGTGCAAGAATGTTGTTCTTGCTGTAGTTAACCATCTCTTCAGCCATATCTGTATCACGGATACGAGACTCAGCTGATGTAGTATTCTCAACTACGTTGTCGAGGTTGTTGATTGTGTGCTCAAGACGGTTCTGAACAGCACCGAGTGATGAACGCTGTGAAGATACTGTTGAGATAGCATCTGCGATTGCATCAATTGCGTATGTAGCATCCTGCTCTGTATCAGCCTTGATTCCCTTTACTCCAAGTCCTGCAGAGTTCATTGAGTCGATGTTGACTGTAATCTTGTTTGTCATGTCAGCATCAGCACCTACGTGGAGGTTGAAGCTTAAGGCATCTTTGTATGAAACAGTTCCCTTATTAAGAGTGAATTTTGTAGTTGCTGTATTATATGCATCGTTTACTGTTGTTGCATTTTTAGCTGCTGTATCAGTTCCAATACTGCTTGCCTTTACGATTTCAGCTGTCTGTAACTGATATGCTTTTGTTGCAGTAATAACTGTTGAGTCATTATCATCAATACCATCTGCTTTTGTATCATCAATTGTTGTAACAGATTTAGATCCTACTGAAATAGTTGCACCCTTTACAGCTGCAAACGCAGCTGCATCTGCATAATCAGCTACTACAGCCTGAGTCTTATTGTTTAATGTTGATGGATCATTAGAATACCAACCTGCGGCAGTTCCCTTCGTTCCGGCAGTGGTATCTGCATCAATTTTATCATACCATTTATAGGTTGTTCCATTCACTGTAACATCATTGTGATTAGTTGCAATATCAGCACCTTTATCACCTAACATAGATGTAACATCTGCGGCTACTCCACCTATAGTAAAATTCTTACCAGCAATACTTATCTTATCACCGGCATTGAGTGTCTTTAATGTAACGTCAACTGTATCACCCTTATCTGTGAGTGTAACTCCATCAAGTCCTGCATCATGTGCATTTACTTTATGTGCCTTCTCTGCTCCGTCACCCTTTAAGAGGTATGTCTCATTGAACTTTGTTGTCTCTGATACACGATCAATCTCTGTTGTGAGCTGGTCAATCTCGTCCTGTATTGCCTTACGGTCTGTGTTAGAGTTTGTTCCGTTTGCAGACTGTGTTGCAAGCTCATTCATACGCTGAAGCATTGAGTGAACCTCTGTGAGGGCACCTTCTGCAGTCTGTACTGCTGAAACACCATCCTCTGCGTTTGTTGATGCTCTGTCAAGTCCCTTGATCTGCTTTCTCATCTTCTCAGAAATTGTAAGTCCTGCTGCATCATCTGCTGCACGATTGATTCTGTAACCAGAAGAGAGCTTCTCTGTAGATTTAGCCTGCTGACCTGTTGTTACGTTGAGCATTCTGTTGGCATTTGCTGCCTGCATGTTGTGTTGTACTACCATACTCATAATAGAATCCTCCTTGA